>Ga0256847_1001106_pt1 | contig 14640 bp, 10 predicted proteins | sample TeddybearmetaG_FD_189099 | JGI IMG/M metagenome (GOLD analysis project Ga0256847, IMG submission 189099) | Hydrothermal vent microbial communities from East Pacific Rise, Pacific Ocean - Teddybear | ecosystem: Environmental > Aquatic > Marine > Hydrothermal vents | place: Pacific Ocean: East... | reverse complement strand
TCCTGATGCCCATTTTTTAATATTTCCAAGTTTGAGTTCGGTTTCTTTTTCGGTATCAAAAGTTTTAGAAAAAACAAGTTCGCCTTTTTTCCATTTTCTAAAATCATCGCTGTTGGTATACGAATCGTGTGGAAAAAGCGAATCGAATGCGGTTTCGGTAAATTCTTGATAATCTGGATTTTCCCACGGACGTGTACTCACAACATTTTTTGGTGCTTGAAGTTTATATATTTTTACGGTTCCTTTTGCAGGAACAAACTCGCCGTTAAGATTTCGAGTGTCTATAGAAAGTACGTGGTCTTTTTTAAGTTTGTCTATTTTTTCTGAAACACTTACGGAAGCAATTAAGCTGTGATACCCAACTCGAACAATTGTTGTTGCGCTTCGTGTTTCGCCATTAATATCGATTACATCGACAGTAATTTCATAATTAAAAACAGGTAAACTTTTCTTATCGACACTTTGGTCGGGAAGGGCTTTAAAATTAATTTCGTACTCACCCTTAGCGTTTGTCATTGTTTCGCCATGTGTAATTTCTTGTGGATTGCTCGAAAACCAAGGACGGTACCAATAATACCAGCGTGGGTATTCTACATTTCGTTTTACACGATACACTACTTTTGCGTCGGTAATAGTGCTTCCGGTATATGCAAGTGCTTCTCCTTTTATAGTAACACTATCGTTTACTTTAAATGTTTCAGTAATAGGAGTGAATTTTGTTTCAAACTTTGGACGTTTATATTCTTCGATCGAAAAATAGGTTTCACTATAAAGATCATAATTTTCACCATCAATATCAATATAATACTGTCCGGTTAAACCACTATTTGGAAGAATGAATTCGCCAGAAACCGAGCCAAACTCATTGGTTTTAAGTTCGAGTTCTTTTTCTGCTTGTCCATTAACATTATACAACGTAACATATACCGTTTCGTTTGGAAGTACTTCAGATTTGTTAGATAAATCTGTTTTCATTACAATCCCTTTAAAATAAAGTGTTTGCCCAGGGCGATAAATACTTCTATCTGTAAAAAGAAACGCCTTATAAGTAATTTCTTTATCATTATTGTAATTTCGATAATACCTATTTGAATAAAATTCTCCGAAAAAAGCACGCTCTTTTTTATAGCTTACATTAACCGTAATGTTATTGTAATATGCATTGTTTTTTTCGAAATAAATTTCTCCATATTTGTTACTTGTTAAGGTTCTTGAAGAATAATTTTTACGGCTATTTTTTCTATAAGATATTTTTGCAATGGCATTAATTAAAGGCCTTCCATTATTTCTATTTATAAGCTGAAATATTTTTTCTGAATCGGTATTTTTTTCAACTAGAGCGATATCAGTTACTTGAATAGTTTTAAATGCAAAGGTTTGCTCGTCATTATTTTCGGGAGAAGCAAAAACGATATAAATTCCATTATTTAAAGAAGGAAGAAGCACTTCGGTACTATGACTTTGGTAATCATTTTCATTTCGTAATGTAGATTCCCATTGTTTAACGAGATTCAATTTTTTGATAAAGGACAGTTGTTCTTCTTTTTGATAGATTTTTTTAAATAAGTTGAGTTGTTTTTTTGAAATTGAATAGACCTTAAATTGTAATTTGGTATGATTTCTATATTTAATTAATATACGAGAAGGGCTGTTTATAGGAAGGTAATTTTCGGCAGTAATTTGCAATGATGGCAGAAGAATTTGTTGTTTTAAAACAGTACTTTTTAGAGCACCTTTACTATTAGGAAATTTTTTAATAATGTAATCACAAATTTGCAAGGCTTCTTTTCGTTGCCAGCGATGTTTTTGAGTATCATCATTTTTTGCTTGATACAAATACCCTTGTTGATTGTATATAGATGAGATTTCATAACCGTATAAGCCAGAAACTTCACTTTCCTTTAAACCTGTTCTTGAAGCTCGTAAAGCATCAAGTAAAAGTGCTTCTTTATTGCTAAAAGTAGCGTGTTGTTTAACAAATTTTAAACGTTCGATATCAACATTTGCTAAAGCAAAAGGAGTTTCATCTTTTAGGTGAAACTTAATTAACTTTTGATATGTTTTTAGGGCTAATAATTGAAGCGAGGTCGAATCTTTTGAAGTAATTCGTATTCTCGAAAATGTTTTGGCATTACTTAATAAATCTGGGTTATCTAATTCAAATTTATAAGCAGGTTTGCTAATACTATTTTCGTCAGTTTTATAAAATTGCAATGCATTATGACTTAAAAAATCAAAAAGTGTTGGTCGGTAAATAGTTGAATCTTCGTGAAGTGTTAAAATAGCATCATATTCATCTAGGCTAGTTAATTGAGCAAGGAGTCCGTTTTGTAATGAGTTACTATAATGTAAGGTTATTTCTTCAAAAAGTGTTTCTAAATCCCATGTCCTAAAGTCGGTTGCATCAACTTTTTCTTCAGTTTTAGTACGGTTATAAAACTGCCATCTATTTTGCTCGAAGTATTGCCAATACAAATTTGCCAACATGCTTTCCAGTATATTTTTTGTTGGAAACTCGCTTGCGGCAATTTCAGCATTAAAATCATTAATAATTTTTAACTGCGCATCTTCTTCAAGCAATAAAGCAAACTTACTTTTAAACAATAAGGACTTAATTATTTGTGCATTATCTTGGTTTTTTTTTGCTGAAACAGCTATCTCCTCAACCACTTTTAACGCTGATTTTGATAATCCATCGATTTCAAATTCTTCTACTTTTTGCCATAGAGTTAAATAATCATTTGTTTGTGCAAATGAAAAATTTGTAATAAGAATTAGTACGGTAATTAAGAAGGATTTTTGCATTCTGAGTGTGTTTGCTAATTTATTGAAAACATTGTATAAGTTACAAAAGGTATTCCAAAATTAGAATTTTGAGACATGAATTTTTTTGCCTTCATTTTTAAAGATAGCACCTTTTCCTTTTAGGTTTTCTTCTTGTGAAGATTCATCATTTAAAAATTGATCTAAATATTTTTGAACTTCAGTATTACTAATAGAAACTTCTTTTCCGTTTGTTAAAGCTTCGGTAATATAAGAATGCAATAAATTATTATACGAATTTACAAATAAGTCGTGCGTTGCAAAAATATCACAGGCAATAACCGTATCTCCAGTTACAGCAATTATACCAACAACATTTGCGTCTTTATTCCAAACCGATTCGAATTTTTTGAGGTATTCGTTTAACTCCTTTTTGTATGTTTCAGAATTTTCTAACTCGGTGTAAGCACTTGTTCTGCTATTTGCGTTATTGCTACCTGTTATTTGACCTACCTTTTCCCAAACTAGCGATTGATCCTTATCTACAATAGCGGCCTTGCGAATGCTGTTACTCGACACATTCATATAACCTGTAAAATTACTTCCCGAACTTTTTTGTTGCCATCTTCCAGATTCTACACAAAATGCATCGATATTCTTTTCTTCACCAGGTGAAAGAACAATATCTTCACCAACAATACGATCTTGTTTTCCTCCTTTTACAACTTCACCAGCCATAATATAAATGATATCTTTCGAAGTGTTTTTTGCATAAAGTGTATTTACCGAACCAGATTCGGATACTTCAGAAAGTTCTATTTTTTTATCTTTAATTGCCTTCTCCAAATTTGTGTATTTGCCTAAATCTTTATAAGTATTTTTAAAAGAATCATTTGCACGTATTGGGTAAATACGAATTTTTTTAAAAGAATATTCTTGATTACTATTCGTGTCATCATCTATTGATAAATTTTCAGAATTGAATTGAGAAAATGAATAAGTTGAAAATAAAATGAGCATACTAAAAATGAGCGTTTTCATGAGAGTGTTTTTTTTGTTTCCCCGAAAATAAAGCCAAAAATAATTATGAGAAACCCATATTTAGTTAACCATACATCTTAGTTAGTGAAATATTATTTTGGCTGAGGGAAGAGTAATTTTTAAAAAATCTAGTTGCCAATTCGTACAATCATTGTGTATCTTTGTTTTTAAATAAATTCACAATTTTCTTTAATCTTAAAAAGATACTCGTTTTTCGGGCATTAATATGAATATACATTTTATAGCCATTGGCGGTGCTGCCATGCACAATTTGGCATTGGCATTACATCTTAAAGGCGATACGATAACAGGAAGCGACGACGAAATTTTCGATCCTTCTAAAAGTAGGTTAGCGGCAAGAGGTTTATTGCCAGAAACTTTTGGTTGGTTTCCCAATAAAATAACAAGCGATCTCGATGCTGTTGTTTTAGGAATGCATGCCAAGTCCGACAACCCCGAATTATTAAAAGCACAAGCGTTAGGATTGAAAATTTATTCGTATCCCGAATTTTTATACGAACAGTCAAAACATAAAACCCGTGTTGTAATTGGTGGAAGTCATGGTAAAACTACCATTACATCTATGATTTTGCATGTAATGCATTACCACGATAAAGAAGTAGATTATATGGTGGGCGCACAATTAGAAGGGTTTGATGTAATGGTGAAGTTAACGAGCGATAACGATTTTATAGTTTTAGAAGGCGATGAGTATTTAAGCTCACCAATCGATAGAAGGCCAAAATTTCATTTATATAAACCCAATATTGCTTTATTAAGCGGAATAGCTTGGGATCATATTAATGTCTTTCCTACTTATGAAAATTACGTTGAGCAGTTTAGTATTTTTATTGATTCGATAATCGAAGGCGGAAGCATTACATACAATATTGAAGATGATGAAGTAAAAAAAGTTGTTGATGCTTCACAAAATACCATTCGGAAATTTCCATATAAAACTCCAAGTTATAAAGTTGAAAATGGGACAACACTATTAGAGACGCCGGAAGGGCAGATGCCTGTCGAAATATTTGGCGATCATAATTTAAACAACCTTGCTGGCGCCAAATGGATTTGCCAACATATGGGTATCGATGAAGACGATTTTTATGAGGCTATTTCAACCTTTCAGGGAGCTAGTAAGCGCTTAGAATTAATTGCTAAAACTGATTCGAGTATTGCATACAAAGATTTTGCACACTCGCCTTCAAAAGTAAAAGCAACTACTCAAGCATTAAAAAATCAATATCCAAATCGAAAATTAATTGCTTGTTTAGAGCTTCATACCTATAGTAGTTTGAATCCTGATTTTTTAAAAGAATATAAAGGCGCATTAAAAGCTGCCGATATAGCAGTTGTTTTTTACTCCCCACATGCAGTAAAAATTAAAAAGTTAGAAGCTATTAGTAGCGAACAAATTGGAGCTGCATTTCAGCGAGATGACCTTATTATTTATACGAACCCCGACGATTTTAAGCAGTTTTTATTTTCGCAGGAATTTGAAAACACTTCTTTATTACTTATGAGTAGTGGTAATTATGGAGGTTTAGATTTTGATGAGGTAAAGCTGTTGATTGAATGATTTATTATGGATTCCCACGAAAGTGGGAATCTATTTTTACTTGAAAATATCGTTTACAAAACCGCGAGTATCTTTACTCGAATATTTAATTAATTCTTGCTTTGCATTTTCTTGATCTTCAGCACATTTATCTTGTGATAATTTAAATTTACCTTCCCAATTAGTAATGGTAATATCAAATGCTTGAATATAATTTATAGCGCGTTTCATTCTAACATCTTCTTTTTCTAAAACAAATTTTTGATTTTCCCTTTCTAAAAATTTGGTCATAGCAATCATGGTTTCTTTTGCTGCTTCAGAATCATTAATTAGCGTAATAGTTCCAGTAATATGAACTATTATATAATTCCAGGTTGGTAATTGTTTTGTGGTATATACACTTGGCGAAATGTACGTATCTGGACCTTTAAAGACTATTGTAACTTCTGCTCCATTTTGCAAAGTTTCAACCTGTGGATTAAATTTATCTATATGTGCAACTAATTTACCTGTAGCGTCATTATAAATAATTGGGATATGCGTAATAAATGGTTTCTTGTTTTTTACTGAAACCAATTGCGCAAGAGGATATGCCTTAATAAGCGATATCATTTTTTGTTGATCTTGTGATTGATGATATTTTGGAGGGTACATATTTTAATTAAAATTTATCTGTCTTTTCCATGAAAATTAGAATCCATATTGCACTTGTAGGTGTTTACAATCACCTTAGGTTTTATGGGTTTATTATTTTTTTAATTTCCAAACTTAACTAAAAGATGGTCTAAGTGTTTTAAAAGGCGCATCACCCCTTCAATGGGTTGTTTTTTATGTTTAATTAAGCACCAAACTGTCTTAAATGATGATCTAAATGTTTCAAAGTTATTTGTTAACGTCACCTTTTTCAAAAATGTTGCTATGCAAATTATCATTTTTGTAAAACGTACCACCCCTTCAATAGGTTATTGTTTCTCATCTTCTATCAAACTCCAAACTGGCGTAAATGATGATCTAAATGTTTGTATTGCATTTTGCCCCATTGTTCGGTAGTAAAGTTTCCAAAAATAGGATGGGGTAACCATTCTTTTTGCTCTTTTCGTTCATGAAAACTATCAACTAACTGTGCTAAATTTTCTTTTTCAGTATTTAAATCAACAGTAGTATTTATTATAAATTCTCTGGCTGTTGGAATATTATGTTTCCATGGTTTCTCATTATACATAATTGGCTTCATCATTTTAAAAACCATTTTCTTTAAAAACCCAACCTTTGTTTTAAATTCAATAGTTCCATTAACAACATTAAAAGGTGCTTGACAATGTTTTAGCATTTGCCCCGAATTCATTTTACCCCATTCTGCTTTTGAATTATCATCAATTGAATTAATTCGGTTTTTTATTTCTGAAAAGTCTTCAGTATTAAATAACGATTTCATATCTTGTTTTTTATAGTTATTTCCCTGCCTAAAGATACTTTTTTGTGAAAGAAAACAAGCAATCTTTCCCAATAAAAAATTGGTCTATAAATGATCGACCAAGGGAAAAACTACTTCAAAAAGGAAAAGAAGCATTAACAAATGCCGAATTGTTAGCCATTTTAATTGGTTCTGGAAATAAAAATGAAAGCGCTGTAGCTCTTTGTCAGCGTATATTATCTTCTGTTTCTAATAATTTAAATTCCCTCGGAAAGTTAACGATACAACAACTTTTATCTTTTAAGGGTGTTGGCGAAGCAAAGGCATTAAGCATTATTGCTGCTATGGAGTTAGGAAGAAGACGTAGAATTGAAGAAGCTTCAGTACTTAAAAAAGTTACATCAAGTGCTTCCGTTTTTGAGCAATTTCAACCAGTTTTGGGCGACTTGCCTCATGAAGAGTTTTGGATACTTTATTTAAACAATGCAAATAATATTCTTCAGAAAGCACAAATAAGTAAAGGAGGTATAACAGGTACTTTAGTCGATGTGCGTTTGGTTATTAAAAAGGCATTAGAAATTGGGGCTACGTCACTAATATTGGCACATAATCACCCTTCGGGAACTTTAAAGCCAAGTAAGGCAGATTTAGCACTCACAAAAAAAATGACGCTTGCTGCCAATAGTTTAGATTTAAAAGTACTTGATCATTTAATTATTACCGAAAAAGCGTATTTTAGCTTTGCCGACGAGAACTTATTATAAAATGATGTTATTAGTTTATACGCCTAAAATAACCCCCCGAATAACCTATATTTTTAAACATATTTGTACTCGAATAATTGGTTTACAAGTAGATTTTACTTCAAAAATTGAAAATTTTGTAGCTCATAATGGCCCAAAACTTTCTTATGGAAAACAAGCTTTAGGAAACGAATTTTTTATTAAAAGCAGCGAACTCCTTTTTCAACAAGGCTTAGCAGATATTGAAATAAATGTTAAACCTTGGGAAGAGACTAAGTGTTTTTTTTCTACCTCAGACACTAGCGGTTTACCTTTCGATATATTTGCAGCTAGCTTTTTTATGTTAAGTAGGTACGAAGAATACCAACCACATGTGAAAGATGTTTTTGGACGCTTTTCTTCTTCTGAAAGTTTAGCATTTAAAGAAGGGTTTTTAAATCAGCCAGTAGTAAATATTTGGGCACAAAAGTTTTTAACCGAACTAAAGTTAAGATTTCCAGATATAGATAGAATTTCTTCTTCTTTTACGACACATAATTTAATTTTGGTTTCTGAAGCATATAAATATAAAAATAAAGGACTGTTGCGAAGTGTCTTTGGGTTTTTTAATGATTTTTTTAGATTCCGTTTTCGATCTGTGTTTAAAAGAATAAAAGTTGTAGTTTTTCTTAAAAAAGATCCTTACAATACTTTTGATTTAATTATAAATGCATGTAAAAATAATAAAACTAAACTCACAGTATTTTTTAAACTTGGCAATTTTTCACAGCTCGATTTAAATATTAGTCACCTTAAAAATTCACATAGGTCTTTAATTAAATCTGTTGCCGATTATGCTCAGGTAGGCTTGCAAATTTCGAATGGCGCATTAAAAGATTTTATTCAACTAAAAAAAGAAAAGAAACGCCTAGAAGAAATTATACATAGACCACTTTTAGAAACGTTTAATTCTCATTGTATTTTGCAATTACCAGAAATATTACATGATTTAGTAGACATCGAAGTTGCTAATAATTATACTATGGGTTACTGTGATACAATCGGTTTTAGAGCTGGAACTTGCACGCCGTTTTTCTTTTATGATTTGGATTTTGAAATTCAAACACCCTTAAAAATTCATTCCTTTTCAATCTGTAAAGACGGGTTGAGTGAATTTGAAAATGATGTTATTTTGCAGAAAGTTTCAGAAATTAAAGATGAAATAAAAAAAGTTAACGGTACATTACTAACCGTATTTAATAATGAAGATTTTTCGGTTTTAGAGAAAAATAACATTTGGAGAATGTTGTTAAAAAATAATTTTTAAAATGATTGATGTTTCAAAAATATCGCATATTTTTTTTGATTTAGATCACACTCTATGGGATTTCGATAAGAACTCGGCACTGGCTTTTGAGCGTGTTTTTGATCGTTATAATATTTCAATATCAATAAGTGAATTTTTAAAGATTTATGAACCAATTAATTTTGATTACTGGAAACTATATCGTGAAGAAAAGGTTAATAAATTAAACTTAAGAAGAGGTCGTTTAAAAGATTCCTTTAAACCCTTCGGGCTTCATTTTTCTGAAAATCAACTCGATGTATTAGCCGATTTGTATATCGAAGAACTTCCTAAAGACAATCATCTTTTTCCGAATACCAATGTGTTGTTGTTGTATCTTTCAAAAAAGTATATCCTTCATATTATCACCAACGGATTTAAAGAAGTTCAACATAAAAAGATATACAATTCCGGAATTCATAATTACTTTTCTTCAATAATTACATCCGAAGATGCAGGTGTTAAAAAACCCAATCCGTTAATTTTTAATATGGCTTTACAAATGAATAGTATTAATGCTAATCAAGCAATTATGATTGGCGATAGTTTTGAAGCAGATATACTTGGTGCCGAAGCTGTTGGTATGCAAACTATTTTTTTTAATTATCGTAAAGAAATAACTTCAAGCCAAAACCTTCAAGTTTCTAAATTATTAGATATTAAAAAATATTTGTAAACAATATTTGATAGTTTAATTCGTTTTGTATATTGCGCAAACCCCAAACCTAACCTGAACTATGAAATACCTACTATTTTGTATTTTTTGCTGTATTGTATTTTCTTCTTGTGTAAAAGATGTTGACTTTGGAGATTCTGAGTCGATTGCACTTACGCCAGTTTTTGAATTAGATTTAATTTATTTTACCCTTGACGAAGGTGACTTTTTTGATGAAGAAACAGCAACTGCAAGATTAATAGTTAGCGATACAACTGAACTTCGTTTTTTAGACGACGAATTTGTCGTAGATGACTTAAAAAGAGCCGAATTCTTTTTCCGTTTTAGTAATAGTATTCAAAAAGACTTTATTGCTGAATTTCAATTTTTAAACGATAATGATAGGATAAGATACGAGCTTACAATTTCTGTACAAGCTAGTATTGATGGGACCCCAATTATTACTGAACATACCGAAATTCTTGAAGGAGAAGACATTGTGCAACTAACTAGAACCTCAAACGTAGTTGTAAATATAATTATACCCGAATCTATTGAAGGTCTTGATGGCCTATTAAACCTACAATCTAAAACCACCTACTTTTTAGAAATTTAAAAATTATGCGTAACCTGCTTTGTTATTTATTAATCCCATTATTTGGGTATTTTTCATATTCCCAAAATAAGAGTTTGCTTTTTGGTTTTGAAGAAATACCACAATCATTACTTGTAAATCCTGCAACACCAATGCATCAGGACTACCATTTTGGTATTCCTTTTTTATCTCAAATCCATTTTAATGGTGGCGCTTCTGGAGTGAGTGTTTATGATATTTTTGGTGGCTCGAATATAGATTTAAACACTCGAATTCGAAATCAGATTTATAAAATGAAAGAAACTGATTTCTTTACAGTTAATCAACAATTAGAGCTCTTAAATTTTGGGTGGAGAGACCGTAAAGGAGCCTATTTTTCTGGAGGTATTTATGAGGAATTAGATTTTATTTTTTATTTTCCAAAAGACCTAGCAATTTTAGCTTGGGAAGGAAATCGAGATCATATTGGAGAGTCATTTAATCTCGGACAAATTAGTGGTACTGCCGAACTCCTAACAGTATTTCATTTTGGTATTAATAAAAAAGTTTCTAAAAAACTTACCTTAGGAGGACGAGCTAAGATTTACTCGAGTATAGCACATGCTAAAACAACTAATAATTCGGGGGATTTTATTACTACTATTGGAGACGGTACTACTAATATTTACGAACACCACTTAGTAAATGTTGGATTTACTATACAAACTTCAGGATTAATTTCTTTAGACGAAGGTGACCCTGCTAAAAAGTTTTTAGGAAGGGCTTTGTTAGGAGGAAACCTAGGGTTAGGCTTTGATGTTGGTGCTAATTATGAAATAAATAGAAATTGGAGTCTTAGCGCAAGTCTTATTGATGTTGGCGCCGTTTTTCATACCAAAGATGTGGAAACTTATGAATCTTTTGGAAATCATCAGGTAGATGGTATTGAGTTTCTTTTTCCAGTTTTAGGAGTTGGAGATGAAACATTTGAATATTACGATCAAATTGAAGATGATTTCGATGATAATATTCCTTTAATAACGCAGAACGAATCTTATGTTCAATTTCGACCTGTAAAATTTTATGCATCAGTAAGTTATAATTTTGGAGAACCAAATGGAACAAATGATTGTAATTGCTTAAATGGAAATTACAATGATTATAAGTGGAGAGAAAGTCTTGGTCTACAGGTTTATAGTATTGCTAGACCAAAAGGTCCTCAAGCAACTATTTCGGCCTATTATTATAGAAAAATAACAAAAAGTGTTTCTGCAAAAATCGCCTATACTGTAGATCAATATTCTGCATCAAACCTAGGATTTGCATTAAGTGCAGATATGGGTTGGTTTAATTTTTATTTTACAACCGATAATATTTTAAGGTATCAGAACTTAGCTAAAGCAAAAAACCTATCTTTGCAACTAGGCTTCAACCTTAAAATAGATAAGAAATGACCTGTAAAAAAATATTCTTAATTAGTGTAATTTTCTTTAGTGCTTTTTCTGTTACAGCTCAAAATGACTTGAGTGATTATAATTATATAACTATCCCAAATCAGTTTGAATTTTTAAAAGGAAAGGATCAGTATCAACTAAATTCATTAACAACTTTTTTATTCGATAAACATGGGTTTAATGCTTATTTAGCTGATGACTTACCGCTGTATTTACAGTCTAATCCCTGTAAAGGATTAAAAGTTGATGTACAAGCAAATGAAAGTTTTTTATCGACATTAGTAACAATTTACATTAAGGATTGTAGAGGGAATATATTATTTACTTCACCACAAGGGAGAAGTAAAGAGAAAGAATATAAAAGAGCTTATTATGCAGCGCTTCGGGAAGCTTTTGAACCAATAAAAAGCAAAAATGTAACTCAAAAAGAATATATTAAAACTGAGAAAGACAAGGAATATATTGATGAAAAACCTGTTGTTGTAGAATCAATAGAAGAAGAAACCACAACTGTTATACCAGTAAAAGAAGTAGTTGTTGAAGAAATTATAAATGAAGAAGAGACAGAAATTATCGAAGATACATCATCAGTTAATTGGTTGTATAATTACGATAATTATAATATTTCTGGCGCAGATAATGTATTTACATTATGGTATAAAAATGATGTTATTGGAACAATTAAACCCACTTCTATAAACAATGTGTATTTAGTTTCTTCCACCCAATTTAATGGTACTGGATTTAAAAGTGAAGATGGTTTTGTAATCGAAAAAAATGTTGAAGGGATCTCAGAACTTGTAACAATGAAGTTTCAAAAAGTAGAAAAATAATTGTTTGGTCATGAAAAAATTCCTCTGGCTAAGTGTCGTAATAATTCTTATAGCTTGTAATTCTGAAAAAAAAGAAAACAATAATACAGGCCAAGAAAATAATTCAATCGAAAATAAAGAAACACTTAGGAAGGATCTTTTCGAGAAAATCCATTCTTCTTCTTCAAAAATAACATTCTCCAATACTTTAAAAGAGAATGTTGCTACTATGGAGAACTTATTCAATTTCGATTATTTCTATAATGGTGCTGGAGTTGGTATTGAAGACATTAATAACGACGGACTTCTTGATATTTTTTTTACAGGAAACCAAGTTGAAAATAAATTATACCTTAATAAAGGTAACCTAGTTTTTGAAGATATTTCTGAAAATGCCAAAATTAATGTTGGAAAAAAATGGGCAAATGGCGTTACTTTTGCCGATGTAAATAATGATGGTTGGATAGATATTTATGTTTCACAGGGTGGGCCTAAACAAAGTGAAGACAGACAAAATCTACTTTTCATAAATCAGAAAGACCTTACTTTTAAAGAAAGTGCCAAGGAATATGGTATTAATGATACTGGAATTAGCACACAATCTGTATTTTTTGATTATGATAATGATGGCGACCTCGATTGCCTTGTTTCTAACGAAAATGAATTTTACGGACTCGACCCAAGTACTTTTTACAATCAGGTGAATTCAAGTGAAGAAAACCTCTATAAAAGCGCCACTCATTTATATCAAAATAATAATGGACATTTCACCGATGTTTCTAAAAAAGCTGGAGTTTTAACAGCTTCTTTCGGGCTAGGAGTTACTGTTAGTGATGTTAATAACGATGGTTGGCAAGATATTTATATTGCAAATGATTACTATGTGCCAGATGTTCTCTACATTAATAATAAAAATGGCACGTTTACTAACGAAATAAAAAAGCAAACAAATCAGGTTTCTTTCTACGGAATGGGTGTAGATATTGCGGATATAAATAACGATAATCAGCAAGATATTTTTGTGCTTGATATGGCTTCTAGCGACCATGTAAGATCTAAAACCTTAATGGCTTCAATGAATTTAGAACGCTTTTCTTTGCTGGTCGATAAACTCAATATGCCGCATCAATATATGTATAATTCGCTGCAGTTAAATATGGGAAATGATAAGTTTCATAATATTTCTCAAATAGCAAAAATTGCTAAAACCGATTGGAGTTGGGCCGGACTTTTGGTCGACCTAGATTTCGATGGCAATAAAGATATATATATAACAAATGGATATAGGCGTTATGCCCTCGATAATGATATTCGTATGCAAGTGGTAGAAGTGCAACGTGCCTATAATGGTAATGTGCCACTTGAAATTAAACAACGTTTGTACGATGCCCTGCCTTCCGAAAAATTATCGAATATATTATATTGGAACAAAAGTGACCTCCATTTTTCGAACGAAGCCTATAATTGGGGACTTGCAAATCCGTCCTTTTCGAATGGCGCTGCTTATGCCGATTTAGATAACGATGGCGATTTAGAACTTGTTGTAAATAATATCGACGATGAAGCATTTTTGTATAAAAATAATACAGTCGAAAACGATTTAAATAATTATTTAAAAGTCGTTACCAATGGAAAGTCTTCAGAACCATTTGCAAAGGTTACTATTTTATATGAAGGCAATTCTCAATTTATTGAAACAAAACGTGTAAAAGGTTATTTGTCGGCTACACAAAATGATGCCTTTTTTGGAGTTGGTAAAGCTAAAAATATAGATACAATTCGTGTTGTTTGGCCTTCCGGAATGTTTGAAGAAAAGTATCAGGTTAATGTTAATACCGAAATAGTTTTTAATGAAACCGATGCTAACAAGTTGTTTTCAGAAACAAAAAAACAGAAGCAGTTTTTTAAAGAAACAACCTCTAGCGGAATTTCATTTACTCATAAAGAAAATGATTATAACGACTTTGTAAAAGAATCGCTCCTGCCATATAAACAATCGACGTTTGGGCCCTATATGGCGAAAGGCGATATAAATGGTGACGGTAGAGCCGATCTTTTTATTGGCGGAGCTGCAAATCAAGCTGGGCAATTATTTTTGCAAACCGATACAGGTTTTACAGCTATTGATTCGGCGGCACTTAAAGCCGATGCTTCACATGAAGATATGGAAGCGGTGTTTTTTGATGCAGATAATGATGGCGATACCGACCTTTATGTAGTAAGTGGAGGAAATGAATTCGAGCAATTTTCAGCAAAATACATTGATAGATTATACCTAAATGATGGTGCTGGAAACTTT
>Ga0256847_1001105_pt1 | contig 14640 bp, 12 predicted proteins | sample TeddybearmetaG_FD_189099 | JGI IMG/M metagenome (GOLD analysis project Ga0256847, IMG submission 189099) | Hydrothermal vent microbial communities from East Pacific Rise, Pacific Ocean - Teddybear | ecosystem: Environmental > Aquatic > Marine > Hydrothermal vents | place: Pacific Ocean: East... | reverse complement strand
CTTTTAAAAATCCTGCCAGGTTTTTTTTAAAAATTTTTTTTACGGGAATTCACCCTGTCAGTTTCTTATGGTATCTCAACATTCGAATAACCATTAGCAACTGTATAATTTAGTTGCAGCTCTTTAGTGATACTAAATTTTAAAAGCTAATTTCTTTGATCTAGATCAATATTAACCATAAACAAACTAAACTTAGGAGCGAGGATTCAATAATATACGAATTTGACTTGTCTTTTTGTCCGTCTTCTACGTTGTAGCAACAGTTTCGTAGCCTGCTATGCGCCTGTTGCTACGCCTTGAAGACGACCAAATCCTGCGTCAAACTTTCGTATATTATTGAATCCTAGCTCCTAAGTGTACTTGGCTTCCTGGTTTACACCCTATAAATAGATCAACTACTTAAAATTCATGAATACACCATAGTACTGTTCATGACACCATGATTCCAACAACAGCCTATGAATTAAATAACTCATTTAGTGCGACCCCACAAGCAAACAAATAATTCCCGCTAAACCTCTCACTTTTGAGAATTATACCAAAATAGACTCTCAATAATGAGAGTTATTTTCTCAAAATAAAAGTTTAACATTCTATCCTATTGATATTGTTATTTAAAAACATTTAAATCACCCTAGTTATAACGATGACTGATAAATCAAATAAATTAAAACAACATAGAATTCCTCTAGTGAACGAGTAGTTTCCTATAAAACTCTCATTTCTGAGAGTCTTGCAAATAATGAGCTCTCATAAATGAGAGTTATTTTTACAAAAAAACACTACTCTGTTAAGTAAATCGTACCTTAGTGCTGTCTTTTAGGGTTGGCACGATACATGCTGGACATTATTGTAAAGTAAGTTTAAAACTACTTTACTTGGAGCATCAACTACAAATTTGTATGCAAACCAAGATAACCTTTATAAATACAAATGATTAAATCAGGACACAATATTATGAAAATGACTATCGGAAAAGTGGCAAAAGAATTAAATATTGGCGTTGAAACCATTCGCTTCTATCAACGTAAAGGCTTAATTCGAGAACCTCAAAAACCAACCTCTGGCGGACATCGCCATTACCCTGATCACACTGTTCAGCAATTAAAATTTATCCGTCATGCTCAGGAACTGGAATTCTCTTTAAAAGAAATCAGTGAATTACTGAGTCAATGCAAAAACAGCTGCTTTGATATTCTTACCTTGACAGAACTAAAAAGAAAACAAGTAGATAGCCAAATCAAACGACTGACTAAAGCCCGCAGTACTCTGGATGTTTTACTCGCTAAATGCGGTCAAAACAATGACTCAAATTATAATACCTTTTTTAACACCTTAGCTGTTTAAAGTGTTACAGCTAGTCTTGCGCTGTTTGGTATATTGTGTCTATGACTGTACAGCACTCATCTACTTGATCTATTCCAATCCGGCCCCTACTGGACTGAGGTCAGCGTGAAATTGGTAAAATTGATTTAGTATTATGAAAATTTAAAACAATCATATACAATAAATCAATTAAACCAACTACTTTGCTTCCTTAGAAAATTCTAAAGAAATCCTTTTGTCATTCGGATAAAGTGGAACTTCGAATTATTGTTGGCTTGCGTGCGTCACATAGAGAATTTTCATGGCTAATTTAATCATTGCATCCACTCATAAAGAGCATATGTGTTTCTGGATGGATGTGTTAGCCCCTCATTATCCTTTGGTATTTTCTGATAATATTGAAATGATTTTTTCAGCTGGAAAAAGATCTGATAATTGCGGTTTATTAGTTCTTGATGCCAATCTTATTAGTGAATCGTATCAATTGTCTCTTTTATGTCAATATGTAAATAAGGTAATCATAGTGGGTGAAAACTTCACTCCAAGGCAACAGATCCAGTTCATTTATGAAGGCGCTAGTGGTTATTCTGATAAATTAATTGATAAGCACATGATATTACGTACTATTGAAAGCGTTTTAAAAAATGAAATTTGGATAAGACGTCAATTTATGCCTCAAATGCTCAAAGGAATTGTGGCCAAACAAAGTTTTTCAGCAAATACAGAACAATCTGATAAAGAAGTTTTCAAATCCATTTCAGTTTTAACCGAACGTGAAATTGAGGTTGCTGAGCATGTATATAATGGAAAAGATAATCTTTCAATTGCAGAACAATTAAATATTTCTAACCGCACAGTAAAAGCACACATGAGTGCCATCTTCAGAAAACTTAATGTTCAAGATCGATTTCAACTGGTGGTTTTTTTAAAAGATTTACAAGTTGCTAACATGGTGAATCAAGAAAACAGTCCTAAGAAGGAAGATAACTCTTAATCCAGCTTAGGGAGGTGGAAACAAATAATCATCCAATCTCTCACTTGCCTTTTTATCCCAGTTTAAATCTTTTCAATCGTCATGTAGAATAACTATGTTCCTCTTGAGAAAATTTAAACAGAACTCAACAACAACCACCAGCTAAAGCTGGTGGGTTCGTATAATGAACTAAAGACCCGTTATGGCTACGTTTTAAAATTATCATCACCTTTAGGCTCAAAGTGATGTTCCAAATAGTTTGGATCATTTCTTGGTGGTGGGTTAAAGTTGTAGTTTTACCAAATATACCCTCATTAGTAACCGTCTTTTGAGGCGCGGATTTTAACCTGCATTCTTCATAGCAAGAGCAGGCTAAAGCCTGCGCCCCAATAATGGATAAGTTTTTAAAATAGCTTTATCAACAGATTCGACCCACTATCCTATAATCCATAATCTCTCCAAAACTAATGCCTAAAAATACTGTTCTAAATCATAGATAAATCTGACCGCCTATAGGTGGTGGTTTTAACCTTAATAGGGACTAATGAACGGTCATTCGCAGCGAGACGACTTACACGAATATGCAGGAGGTAGGGTATGCATAATGCCATGGACGAAAGTAATAGGGTAACACAGAGCAGTTGCCGAGAAATCTTTGAAGTGGCTCAGTAGTGACTTAGACTCAAGATTCCTCCCGCAGGTCGGAATGACACAATTTGTGAAGTCAATTTAGTTTAAAGTCAAAATTGATAGTAACCTGCAACAGGTTAATAGCCATTTTTTTTATATCACTTAAGCGGGTATTTATATCTAAGCAACATACTCAGTGGACTTTTTATTCTAGTCCATGAATATTTCAATACTGTAGTTTTCCAAATCAAAATAATTTTCTATAGTTTCTCTCTTATGTCCTTAATTGAAAATAATTTCTTAAACCCCTGGTTAGGAAAGTAAAGGACGTCCAATTTGTAGATCCTTTAAAAAAACGACAAGCTTAAAGCGATCAGCAACATTTAGCTTTCTGAAGATGGCACTCATGTGTGCTTTTACTGTACGGGTAGAAATATTTAATTGTTCTGCAATTGAAAGATTATCTTTTCCACTATATACATGCTCAGCAACTTCAATTTCACGCTCGGTTAAAACTGAAATGGTTTTAAAGACTTCATTTTCAGATTGCTCTTGTTTTGCTGAGAAGCTTTGCTTAGCAACAACGCCCCTAAGCATTTGAGGTATATATTCCCGCTTTAACCAGATTTCATCATTCAGCACACCTTCGATTGTTCTGGTTATTAGTTTCCTATCAACTAATTTTTCTGAATACCCACTCGCTCCATCATATATAGACTGAATTTGTTGACTTGGAGTAAAATTTTCACCCACTAAAATTACCTTCTTAATATGTCGACATATCAAAGGTAATTGATTCGTTTCATTAACTAGCTTAGCATCGAGAATCAACAACAAGTTTTCATCATAATATTGTTGTTCAGTAAAAATCATCTCAACATTATCAATAAAGGTCACAGAATACTGTGGTGACAAAACTTCCAACCAAGAACGCATTTGATCTCTTTGTGTCGATGCAATGATTATTTTATTCACGAAACGTCTCCTTTTAAGCTAATAATATAAAAAGTTCTGAGGTAAAACAGGTCATTTTTTAGTTATTGTCCTTTCTATGTTTTCCCCTTACAAGCTTACATAGCATAGTTTATGCCATAATTTTTTTTCTTTTATATACAATGCTTTACATTGTTTTTTTTGCATGTCATCACTCTTGTCCTAATAATCTGTATAAAATACTGACAGTGTTTATGTGATTTTTTTAGACTACAGTTGCCTGTTAGCTGCATGTACGCAATAACCCGTGTTTTTTCCATAATAAAGTTAAAAACTAGAGTGTAAGATTCTCTGACACTCTCCCTGTTATTTACTCTTAACTTGTAAATATTTGACTGTTATTACTATTTTTTCAGTCTTTCTAGAAAAAAACTGAATTTAACAAGCGTTGTAACTATAAACCTAGAAAAATCAGTTGGATATGGAGTTTGTGGAAAGTCTGGGCGAGGCAGAAAATGCTTCTGCATTTAATACACCCATGTATTTCAAAGACAAATAATCACTCGCAAATAAAGCTTCCGCGTCCTGCTTTCGCCCCTTGCCTACTTCCATGTAGGCAAAGCTTCCGCGTCCTGCTTTCGCCCCTTGCCTACTTCCATGTAGGCAATAGTCATAATCCTTATCAAGCGCTATTCTGCAGGATTCTTTGTCCCGTTTTTTGACCATTACTAACTTCCACCTTAAGGATTGAGGATGAAATCACGCCTGTTTAGAAGTGTCAAGATAGAGGCAAGCTATGAGCTGGTATTAACATCTCTCAACTCCTTTAACAAAACCATAATTTTTTCTAATTCGATTTCATCATCAGAGCGCACGAGTGATAATAGTTTTCGATATCTAGTGATAGGCTTGTCAAAAACAACAAACCAGTTTTCTATTCTCTCCGGCATTGAAACGCCTTGCTGTTGAAGTGCCATTAGAGATACTGAGCAGCATACCGTATTAAACTCTTCCCGAGCTGTTCTCCTGGCTAAAGACTCCCATACTGTTTTCTCAGGTAATGCATTGATTTTCTCGCGTAACCATAATAAATCAAGCTCAACCATTAACTCAAAGAAAACCTGTGCACATTCTTTTAACGAGCTGTTAGTCTGTTTTTTTAGCCAAACAACATCTAAACATAAATATAAAACATCCAGTGTAACCACTCTAAGGGCCAATCCTGTAGGAACACTTGCTTTAATAAAAGTATCGACCTTGTCATCAATACGCTGATTACCTGCCTCTGACATAAAAGAAGACAGCATGGTTTTTAGTTCCGTAATACCATCTCTATAAAGTTGATTATCAATTTGGGCTTGTTCCTGGTTTAAGAACCAGTGCATGGCCCTTTCAATCACTTTTCTTATCTGTCGTTGCAAATCTTCCAGAACATCAGAGTCTAGATGCAGATTCTGTGTTTCAATTTCCTGCCATAACGGATCAATTTCAAAAATACTGCATACCTGTTTATACACATTCAAGACAGCAATAATTGAACAGCCAGTCTCTTCCATTAATCTGAAAGCCAATATCATTCCCATACGATTAACAAAACTGTTTACTAAACAATTAGCCACTATTTCCTGCGCCAGGGAATGTTTTGTTATTTCATCTGGAAATTTTTCTTGTAATTGCAGTGGAAAATAGATTTTTAATTCCTGCTGAAATAAATCAGCATCTAATTCGCGCAATGCAAATAATAATTTCTGTTTTAACAGTTGTTTACTATATGCCAGCAAAACAGAAACTTCTGGACGAACCAGGCTCTCATTCCTAAGAGCTCTCTCATGTAACTCATCATTTCCAGGAATATTTTCCAATTCTCTTATTAGATTTCCCTGTTTCTCTAGTATCTCAATCAACCATTGCACATCATTCAATTCCCTGGATGAATTCTGTTCAATCATAGTGATGGCACGATTTTGATCAAAATTATGCTTTAGTACCAGTTCAGCCACCTGGTCGGTCATAGATTCGAGCAATTGATTACGTTGTTTTTCAGTCAAATCACTTTGTAAAACGAGTGAATTAACTAATATTTTTATGTTCACTTCATGATCAGAACAATCTACGCCAGCTGAATTATCAATTGAGTCCGTGTTAATATTACCTCCATGCATCGCGTATTCAATTCTGCCAGCCTGGGTAAAACCTAAATTCCCCCCTTCCCCTACCAGCTTACAACGCAATTCATTGCCATTCACTCTGACCACATCGTTGGTTCTGTCACCCACATCAAGGTTTTGTTCGTTGCTGGACTTAACATAAGTCCCTATGCCACCATTCCATAGTAAATCGACAGGTGCACAAAGCAATACTTTAATTAGCTCATGTGGCGTAATCTGCTCCCTGTCTATATTTAACATTTGTTTAATCTGGGAACTCAGAGGTATTGCTTTTAATGTCCGGGAAAAGACGCCCCCACCTTTGGATAATTTTGTTTCATCATAATCTGACCATCTAGATTTGGGCAGAGTAAACAATCGTTTACGTTCATTAAAACTTTGTTCCGGATCAGGGTCAGGATCAAGAAAGATAAACTCATGATCAAAAGCTCCCACCAATTTAATTTGATTTGATAACAACATACCATTACCAAAAACATCCCCCATCATTCCGCCTATACCTATTACAGTAAACGGTTTTTCCAGATAGTTAAAATTAAGACGATTAAAGTGATGCTTAACTGACTCCCAGGCACCACGAGCTGTAATCCCCATCATTTTATGGTCATACCCTACAGACCCACCAGAAGCAAAAGCATCTCCCAGCCAAAAACCATATTCTACAGATAATGCATTGGCAAAATCTGAAAATGTCGCTGTGCCTTTATCTGCAGCCACCACCAGATAAGAATCATCATTGTCATAGCTAACACAGTTTTCAGGCTTTACAATCTGATCAAATACACGATTATCGGTTAAGTCCAGCAGACCCCGTATAAGAATCTGGTAACAGCACACCACTTCTTTGGATTTTTCTTCAACACTTTGTAGATCCTGCAACCGTTTTACAATAAAACCACCTTTTGCCCCCGTCGGCACAATGACTGCATTTTTAGTCATTTGCGCTTTCATCAGACCTAAAACTTCAGTTCTAAAGTCCTCGGGTCTATCTGACCACCGTAATCCGCCCCTTGCTACAGAGCCACCACGTAGATGAATTCCTTCTACCCGAGGAGAATATACAAAAATTTCAAAATAGGGTACTGGCGAAGGAATATCAATTATTTTTGATGAATCAAACTTGGTTGCAAAATAGGGGATTTGTTGTTCATCGAGAGGATTTCTATAATAGTTTGTTCTCACCGCTGCCTGCATCAAGTTAAGATACCGCCTTAATATTCTGTCTTCATCCAGGGATTTAACTTGATCAATAGCTCTCTCAATGGTTACGTATAATTCTTCGCTACTATTTTCTTCCTGTTTTAATGATGGATCAAAACGTTGGGTAAAATAATGAATTAACAACCTGACTACCTCAGGATTATTAGCCAGTGTTGTTTCTACATAGACCTGACTAAAGGTAATACCTATCTGTCGCAAATAAAGAAAATAGGCTCGAAATATATTAACTTCCTGCCAATTGATTTCTGCACGAAGAACTAATTGATTGAATCCATCATTTTCTATTTTTCCAAACCAGCACTGCTCAAAAGTTTCTTCAAAATGGGGTTTTAGGTTACTAAGATTCAATGATTTTGTATCAATATCCAATATCAAGCCAAAGTCATGCATCCAGAACACATCAGTACAATCTTTTTTTCTAATTTCATAGGGTCTTTCATCGCACACTTTAATGCCCATATGTTCCAGCATGGGTAAACTTTTAGACAAGGATGCCTGGCCTTTGCTAAACAATTTAAAACGTAATGTTTTCTTTTCAGTCGCTGTTAACGGGCTGTAAAGTAGACTTTCAGCTTCCATTCCTGAAGAAATTAAATATTCAATTTTCTCTATATCCAACAGTGCGGTTCTACTGGAAATATCCTCTCTATAAGCTGCTGAAAAGCCTTCATAATAACTATTAAACAATTGGTTTCCACTGGCTTCTCCATGATAGTTTTGCAACTCATCTCTTAGGTCGTCATTCCAGTCGGCTAATGCTTCAATAATTTGTTCTTCAATCTCCCTGGCATCATAATCAACACAACAACCCTCAGCACTATGAATTATAAAATGCAGTCTTGCCAGAATTGACTCAGAAAGTTGTACACTAAATTCCACATTTTGCGCATTAAAAATATCCAGCAAAATAGTCTGAATTTTCTTACGCGTTTCTGTGTTGTATCGTTCTCTAGGTACAAAAATCAACAATGATGCAAAATGGCCATAAACATCATGCCTGATAAAAACCCTAACTCTTTGCATCTGCTGCAACTGCAACATTCCTGTTGTAAATTCTAGTAAGGAATTAAAATCTGCCTGAAATACTTCATCTCTTGGCAATGATTGCAAAGTAAATAATAAAGCTCTTGCTCTATGCGAGTTATGTTTAAAAGCAAACTGTTCCTGTAATCGTCTGATTTTTGCTGCAACCATAGGTATTTCATTTAACGAGCATGAATAAGCGGTTGAGCTGTATAGTCCTAAAAATCGCTTTTCACCAACCACCTTGCCCTGTTCGTTATATTGCTTAATACCAATATAATCCATAAACACAGGACGATGCACTGTTGCTTTAGACGTTGCCTTGGTAATCATTAAAGGCTGTTTAGTATTAATGACTTTATATGCATCTTCATTCATCGGAATAATTTGCTCTTCCGGTATGGTTGCAATAGAGTCGCGTAATATACCCAATCCTGTTCCAGGTATTACTTTAATACCTAATAAACTATCATCATGAATAATTTCATATTCTCTGTACGCCAAAAAAACAAAATGGTTATCGTGTAACCATTGCAAAAAATCTAGCTCATCGCCAGACTGCTCTTTAGCATCAGAAGACTGTTTTAGTTCGTTAATCACCGTTTGCATTTGACTTAGACAAAGCTGCCAATCTTCAGTAGCAGCCCTAACATCAATCAATACTTTGTTTAAGCAATGTTTTAATAAATCCATTTTACTTACATCACTTTGACGGTCAATTTCAAGATGAACCAGACATTCGCTGGATACCTCCTCTTCTGCAGAACCAGAAAAGGATAGAAATTGACCATTTGCATCTCTGTTAATTGAATAGACAGGATGTATGACTAAGTGGTTAGTATAGCCATGTCGATTAACCTCCATACAGATAGATTGCAGTAAAAAAGGCCGGTCTGTTACCACTATTTCAATAATTGTATGCCTGGACTGCCAACCATGATCTTCCAATGTCGGGTTATAAACCTTTATTTTTTGATTGGAAGACAGAGATAATGCCAGATTCCAGTGTGATAAAACAGCACCGTACAAATCTTCTATGGCAATCCTGTCAAAATCTTCAAAAACCACGGATTCATAATATTGCCTGGAAAATTCAACCAGTATTTCTGCCTGTTCATCGTGCAGTTTTTCTCTGATATGGCTGAATAAATAGTTCAGTAATTTTTTATTCGCTTTATTTACCATGACTTTGCTCATCCTATTGCCAGTTCACTGAAGTCTATAACTCATAGTAGTACAAGTATAGGCTTTAAGCTAAAACAATCCGTTTAATAAACCCAGGGAAATAAGATTAAAAATTTATATGACTATGAATAAAACACAGGTTAAAGATTCCTCGGCAATTGCTCTTGCATTGCTCTACCTCCTGTGTCCGTACAGTCGTCCCGTTGCTCGGAATGACACAGCACTTGTCATCTCGACGGCAGGAGAGATCTTAATGTCAAAATAAAAAGTAACCTTTGGTAAGTTCATAGTCATGAAAGTTTATGAACCTGATTTTTTTGCTTGCAAAATAGAACTCTGTCACAAATTACACTTAAACTTAAGAAAACTGTACCCTGGTACTATAGATTTATAATGTCTTTAGATGTAATCTGTAATCAGAACTTAACTGGAGAAAGACCATGAATGAACCAACTGAAATCGACATTGACTATGAACATATAGATGATTTACCACTATCCGACCATATTGAATGGAATCATTTTCAAATAGAGAAAGTTTGTACTGATGAATTGAATGATTCTCAAAGCGATTGGCTTGCAGCGTAACCCTTAGGCTGTATACTACATAACAAAATCACCAGGGTAGCTGAGTACCATCGTACTTGACGAATTGGCCTGTTTGCGACATTTCAACATGACTGATTTGTTTAATCATGCCTATTACACTGGTTTTTGCATCAATTAAAGCCTGAGTTCCCCCCATATCAGTTTTGACCCAGCCAGGATGAAAGATGAGAACTGCTATGCCATCGCTTTTCAAATCAATTGATAAGCTTTTTATGGTAGCATTCAAGGCAGCTTTACTGGAACGGTACAGAAGACTACCACCACTGTTGTTATCTTCAATACTCCCCATCTGACTACTCAATACAGCAATGCGCGGTTTTTGACTACGTTTTAGGCCAGGCATAAATGCTTCTATAACTTTAACAACACCCATCACATTGGTTTCCAATGTATTGATCCAGTCAGCATAATCCAGATTACCGAATTCATGTCCTCTGCGATCACCATACACACCGGCATTAGCAATAATCAGATCAATAGTAAACTCCACTAAATCCTCAGCCAGAATACCAATCATCTTTCGATCCGAAACATCCATTTTAAATACTCGCACTGCTGAATTATGGCTAACGAGCTGTGTTAACTCACCCGCCTGTTCTGGATTACGGCAGCACGCAAGTACATCCCAGCCCTGCTCTGCATATTGTCGGCAAAACTCCAATCCCAACCCACGATTTGCACCGGTAATTAATACTGTACTCATTTTCTACTTCCCATGATCCTTATTCTACTTTGTCAGATTATAAATGGTGCATTGCACGCACCCAAATTATTTTTTATCCTTCCATTGCCGAAATGGTGCGTACAACTCACCCTACACAGATATTTTTGTATAGTATCCATTCAAATGTGACAAAGTAGAACTAAGAAAATATGTTTATAGCCGCTTTTTAATCTACTTGATAGTCTAATCCTTTTATATTTGTGTGTCATCCTATACCGGCGGGATAACCCTGCCATGAAGCCGCCAATCCAGCAGTCAATATTGCTACCAAAACGAATACAGTTCCCCCAAAGACTATTCGCATTAAAACTTCGTTTGCAGCGTGTTGGTTTGTTGCCGGACAGAGATAAACGATTGATGCCCATACACCACTAATAATTGCTAATCCTGTAGATAATATTCCCGTCATTAATGAAGTACACCATGGGCATTGATGTTCAACATCTGCTTTATAAAAATTGCATTTAGTATCCAGACCAAACCACGGCCAATCACAACCACATTGAAATAGTAAACCACATAAAGGTGTCAGCATAATAACAGTGCTTATCAGAGTGCCAATTGCTGAGTACTGCTTTTCCTTACTGGCAATAGTCTTTTTAATATGCTCTTTTATTGATTCGGTAAAAGCCATAAAAGCACCTCTAGTTTAAGCAGTTTTTATCATTATGGTATGGATTATTCACCCAATCACTTACTGCTGTAATCCTCATTCCCTGATAGCCATCTTCCCCTAATAATTGCTGAGTTGTTTCTAGTGATGCATGTTTATCCAGCCAGTTGCTATAGTTCTGTTTTTCTATGATAACGGGCATACGATGGTGTATGGACTGCATCAATTCATTGGCTGCCGTAGTAATTATAGTGCAGCTATAGATGGTTTCCGTATCATGTTCCCAGTATTCCCAGAGTCCTGCAAAGGCAAATAATGATTGATTTTCAGGACTAATACAGTAAGCCTGTTTGCCCTGTTCAAGCTTTAGCCATTCATAAAAACCGGTCGCAAGAATTAGGCAACGCCGTTGCTGATAAGCTGTTTTAAAAGCCGGTTTCTCTGCCAGTGTTTCTGCACGGGCATTCATCAGACGGCTACTGATCTTACGGTCTTTAGACCAGTGAGGAATCAGCCCCCAATACAAGTTAACAGCTTTATGACTACCATCATCAAGCTGCACAATAGTGAGTATTTTTTGTCCTGGTGGAATATTGTAGCTAGGTTCATAGCGTGGCAACCTATGCAGATGAAAGGTTTCAATTACCTGTTCAGGCGTTGCTGTTAAGTTGAATCGACCACACATAGGCTTATTGGTTGAATTTAGTCTTTTCCCATTGTAAATGATGTAACAAATAAGGTCTTGATTGTTTACCTAAGAATACTGTACACTTTTCTTAATATTCATTTTCCACATCCTTAATGTCCAATAAATCCAAACCCAGCCGAGGTGGCGCACGTCCAGGTGCTGGTCGTAAAAAAGGCTCTTCCGTGTATGGTGAAAGTACCAAAGCCATTCGCGTACCGGAAAGCATGGTTGCTGAAGTTAAAACCATGTTATCCCTACGCCAGCAGCAATTTAAGCAGCTACAATCTGATTCTAAAAACGCATTAGATCAAGAGCGCACATTAAACAATAACGATTATTCCAGCGCAGCTAATATTTCCACTCTTTTATTTCCGGCCAAACAATCCAAAGCAGTGAATATCCCACTATTTAACAGCAAAGTAGCAGCAGGCTTCCCCTCACCTGCTGACGACTATATTGAAAAAACACTGGATTTAAATGACCTGTTGATTCAAAAACCGGCAGCCACTTTTTTTGTTCGTGCCGAAGGTGAATCCATGCTGGGAGCCGGCATACACCCTAATGATATTTTAGTAGTGGATCGTTCGCTTGAGCCTTTGGTTGGAAAAGTTGTCATTTGCGCACTGAACGGCGAATTGACTGTCAAGCGTCTAAAAAGTATCGGCAATGAAATAATACTTGGTGCAGAAAACCCGGCCTATTCTGATATCAGGGTACAGAAAGACATCGACTTGGTGATTTGGGGCGTGGTGACTAATGTAATTCACACACTGTGATAACACCACCACCCCTGCTTGCTCTGGTTGACTGTAATAACTTCTATGTCAGCTGTGAACGGGTATTTCGCCCCGATCTTTGGTACAAACCTGTCGCGGTACTCAGCAATAATGATGGCTGTATTGTCTCCCGTAGTCAGGAAGTTAAAAACCTGGGCATTAAAATGGCAATACCGGTACATCAGGTGCAACACTTGATTAATCGCCACCGCATTCAACTGTTTTCATCCAATTATGCCTTCTATGCCGACATGTCTTCTCGAGTGATGCAATGTCTGGAACCATTTACCCCTCAGCTTGAAGTTTATTCGATTGATGAATCTTTTCTGGATTTAACCCATGTATGCCAACACAACACTGCTGAATATGGCCTACAGATTAAAAAAACCGTTCAACGCACCACGGGAATCCCCGTTTGTGTAGGTATAGCCCCTACCAAAACTTTGGCAAAACTAGCTAACTTTGCGGCAAAAAAATGGAAAAAAACAAAAGGTGTAGTGGATTTATCCGATCCAGTTCGCAGGAAAAAGTTGATGCATTTAATACCCGTGAATGAAGTATGGGGAATTGGCCGTCAAACGTCAAAACGCTTGCAAGTTATGGGAATTAACAGTGTATATGATTTGTCTATTCAACCTGTGGAATCTATACAGGCACAATTTAATATCGTGGTGGCAAGAACCGTGATGGAATTGAATGGTATTGTCTGTTTATCACTGGAAGATATTACTCCCGCCAAACAGCAAATTGTGTGCTCACGCAGCTTTAGACGACGACTGACTGAATATCATGAACTGGCCGAGGCATTGGCCAGCTTTTGTAGTCGTGCAGCGGAAAAGTTACGTAAACAGCAATCAGTGACGGGTTCCATCACAGTTTTCATCAGAACCAATCTGTATAACCTCAATGAACCGCAATATCAGCGCTCTGTCCACACCTTGCTTAACCAGGTTACCTGCGATACCCGACAGATCATTGCTACAGCAAAACTGCTACTGAAAGAAATTTTCAAAGCCGGTTATCGTTATCAAAAATGCGGTGTGCAATTAGGCCATATCCAGCAGTCTTATAACTCCCGACAAATGGATTTATTTGAATCATTTGAACTGACAAGCCACAGACAGAGCCAGAGCCAGATATTGATGACAACCGTTGACCAAATCAACAAGCGATTCCCCAAGAGTATTACCATGAGTACACCAGGAACAAGTCAAAACTGGCAACATCAAGTTGAACACTTATCAAATCGTTATACTACAAGCTGGAATGAACTTGCGACCGTGAAATGCCAGTAAACTATAGTTCGCGTGACCGTGCAAAGTATATCGCCAAAATAACCAGCTCGTCTGGTTGATTTTTTGGTTATAAAAACTTAGGAAAAGCATCATGTTTTCTTTCTCACAAAATGCCTAAAATGAGACCTTTGATAGTACTATTATTCCAGATAATTCAAGCTCAATTAGCAATGATTTCTTGCTGTATTCCATCATATTCAACGATGTCTTTTACCCGTTGCGAACAGGGCTCTTTAAAACCACGAATTTTCAAAGTGCCAGGCTCGTTTTCTTCCTCATCATCAAAACGTCTGGTTTTAAATTTAAAATTAGGCGCAAGCACTTGTTCCATTAACAATGACGCAGTAATCTGATGTGTCAACACTTTTCCAGACAACTATTTAAGCTGTTATTTGTTGTAATTCGTAATCAACTGGCGATAAATAATCATTAGCTGAATGAATACGTTCTCGATTATAAAAGACTTCAATATATTCA
>Ga0256847_1001104_pt1 | contig 14650 bp, 14 predicted proteins | sample TeddybearmetaG_FD_189099 | JGI IMG/M metagenome (GOLD analysis project Ga0256847, IMG submission 189099) | Hydrothermal vent microbial communities from East Pacific Rise, Pacific Ocean - Teddybear | ecosystem: Environmental > Aquatic > Marine > Hydrothermal vents | place: Pacific Ocean: East... | reverse complement strand
ATATTCCTTTTACCGATAGGTACAAAGCGCATTCTGTTGATTCCAGTTGAATAGATAATCTTGTCCATATCCATATCAGGCTCATCTAAATAGTCGGTTAAACCATGAGTAATTTCTGCTTCGAATATACTATCTAGCTTCGGATGGCGCTGATTACAATCAACAATCAGAGAGGTTTTTTCTCCTTCATATGAAAATGCGGCTGCAATATTCACCGCCGTGAATGTTGCGCCCATACCGTGCTGCAGGGAAACAACCATCAGCACGAAATTTTTGCCCGAACTTTTTTGTAGTAATCGGGTGCGGATTTCACGAAAATTGTTCATGATCGAATAATCTTGCATATCCGGGTGAATAATTCCCTTTCTCTGCATCTCGTCAAGATCCATAAAGTTGTCATTCGACATTTTTGCCAGCTGCTTGCGCTTGTCAACTTTTCTATGACTATCACTTGATAGTAGAATCATTTCTGTCGAGAAACTGTGTAATTCACCTTTGCTCTTAGAACTATTTTTCGACGAGTTGTCAGTTTCTTCAGAATGACTTGCTAAATCTTCTGCCAGGTTTATGTCGAGTTCTAATCCACCATCTGACATGGCAATCAGCTTTTTGATATCCGTATTATCAGTTTCAACATTTATTTTATCTTTGCTTTTCGACATTACATATACCCAGAAAGCCGAGATAACACAATTCCTGATAAGGCCGAAATAGCCAGCACCATAATTAAAGCCGCCTGTAATGTTATGCTTCTTCCATAAGCGATATCTTCTAATTTATTGTATCGAGCAACAGCGCCCAGCACAGGAAAGTCAAACTCACTCTCTGTATCTTCATCCAGATTAAAATTTTCTTCATGTCTGATACGTGGATCCAGCAGTAATAAAACTAAAACTACAACAAATGGCAGTAATAGCCCCAATACCACGCTACCGAGGACAAAATGCAAAAATCTAAGCCCAATTGGTACTAAAGGCACAATCGGAGGTTCGTGAATTTTGAACAATGAACCCGCATTTTCCAACTCCAGGTTTAACGACACTCTTGCGCTCTCACGTTTGGTCAGCAAGTCCTCATAAACCTTTTTAGTCACATTATAATCTCTAGAAAGTTCATCCAGCTGGCTGGCCAAAGAATTAACTTCTGAAGATCTCGCCAGTTCCTTATTTAATAATCTTTGACGGTCAGTTCGACGCGCATTAAGCGTTTTAACCTGTGTTTCTAAATCGGCAAGTTGTTGCTTTAATTGTGTATACAGTGGTGTATCAATCGTGTTTTGGGCCCCAAATGAATCAGGATCCTCATTGAATAACCGCTCATTCTCTGCTTCCTCTTCGGCGATAACAATTCTAAGGTTTTTGAGTTGTTCCTTAAGCTGAACGATATCAGGATAATTCTCGGTAAATGTTAGACGAAGCTGAAGTAGTTGGTCTTCCATCGCCAATAACCTGTCCTGATTGACACTGTTAACTACTGCTACTCTGACATTCTTTTTAGACTCGATTAGCAATTGCTCAGAGATAGATTCACGTTGAATTTCAGCTTCTTTCAACTCCAGACTGGTCACTTTCAACTGCTCTCTTAATTTACTGACTCGTGTGCTTAATTCTTTACTGGAATCAACCTGTAATTCGACATTCGATGATTTAAATGCATTGATGCTGTCATTAATTTGCTCAAGTTTAAATTCGTAATCGAGTACCTGTTTGTTGATAAAATCAAACGCCTCTCTGCTATCAGACTGTTTGGCACTCGCCGTTTCCTGCAGGAATAAATTAGCCACGACGCTAATAACAATATAAGCAGTTTCTGCACTTTGATTTTGATAGGTAAGCTTGAGGATATTCTTGCCTACATTAGAAAGTTTGATTTTACTGCGTAATACAGATTTCAGGATTTCGATATCTCTCAGCGACATCACTTTACCATCCTTACGTTTGCTGAGTTCAGCCTTTTCTATCAGAATTTCAAGCACCTTATTGCTGTAGATCACTTCTGAAGCCACTGCGGCCTGATCCTTCAACCGGGTGGTAACGGCAGTATCCAGCAACGGCTCTAGCACATTTGCTCGATTCCAGATCAAAGTAACTGTCGATTCATAGGTTTTAGGCCAATAAAGCCCAGTCACCATTATCGCTACAGAAATAATGGTAAAAGCAATCGCAAATAACCTTCTTTTATCAAACGATTCGTTCAGAACCAGGCGCAGTTGCTTGTCTATCGAAAGTTGCTGCATATGCGACTAAAACCGGCGTTCAGGAATAGTAATAGTATCTCCAGGGGACAGAATAATATTATCAGCAAGATTACCTTGCTGCAGAATACTTTCCAGATTTATAGGGATCAAAACAGTCTCTCCGCCATCTCTTCTAAAAATCCTGGCCTTAGCACTGAGCGCAAAATCATTCGGTCCTCCGGCTGCCAGTACTGCATCCAGTACTGTCATACCCTGCTGGTGATTTAATGAAACACTATTCCTTACTGCACCAGTCACTCTGACTCGAGAAAGGTACTGAGTGCTACCCAGCGATGTCATTATAACGGCCACATGCGGTGTCCGTAAAAATTCAGATAATTTGGTTTCAATTGCAGATGCAACAGTTTCCGGAGTCAGTCCTGCGACCAGTAAATCGCCAATTAAAGGCGCGGATATTTTACCGTCTGGGCGTACTGGAACGGTTACCCCTAAATCTGGATTTTTCCAGACATTTATCTGTAGTGTATCGCCGATACCAATAGTGTATTGATTTACGATCTGGCTTGGTCTATCTGCTAAATCTGAAATATTGACCGTCCTGTTTGAGTAATTTTGATCGGTCACACAACCTGCAAGCAAGAAAAGCAATAAAGCGTACAAATATTTCATTTTTTTATTTCCCGATTAATTAAGAGATCTATCATTAAGTGTAGAGACAAATTTGGTAATGTCTAAGGTTTAATCAAACATATTTTTCATCACCATCCATCAATGTTTAAGTTATCAAGCAAAACGCATTTTCACTGTTAAGATAAACTAGAATTTACCGCGCACCTTTTCCAAACAACACCACCTCAACAGTCTGCAATAAAATCAGACAATCTAAAAACAAAGTGTGATTTTTAACATAGTACATATCGAATAACTGTTTTTGATAAGAATCCGCAACCGATGATCCATAGGGAAAGAGCAATTGCGCCCAACCGGTAACACCAGGTTTAACCAGATGCCGGTCATTATAATAGGGTATTTCCTCTACCAAAGTTTCAACGAACTCAGGCCGCTCCGGTCTTGGTCCTACAAAACTCATCGAACCATTCAACACATTATAGATTTGCGGAAATTCATCGAGGCGGGTTTTACGAATAAAAGCACCAACTTTAGTTACCCGGTCATCAATTTTATCTGCCCAGATTGCTTTTCCTTCTTTTTCAGCATCAACTCGCATACTGCGGAATTTATAAACCGAATAATGTATTCCACCTTTGCCAACCCTAATTTGATCATAAAAGATTGGGGCATGAAAACCTTCTTCAATCCAGATTGCGATAATCGTCATGATCAGAAATGGGCTGGCAACGGTAAGAATGATAAGACTGGCTAAAATATCAAATCCACGTTTAAACAAGTCCTGCACTTCTGATTGTTTAAATCCTTCTGAAGTAACCAACCAGAACGGATCCATAAAATCGATACGAATTTGTCCCGCTTCACGTTCAAAAAACGAAAGGATGTCGATAACCATAATGCCATTTAATTTGCAGTCCACCAACTCTTTGACGGGAATATTACTTTTCATATCACTAGTCGCAACAACGATTTCGTCGATTTGATTTTGTTTGGCGTATTCCAGTAAGCTGGAATCATATTGGACAAGTTTTTCTTCTTTGACCTGCAAATTCTGATTTTCAATCAGGACATATCCAACGATCATAAACCCACGCCGATCTGATTTACGGCGCATTCGTTTATCGATATGGGCAGCTGTTTTACTGGCACCATATACCAGCACACGTTTTTTAAATAATTCGGTATCGACTGTTTCATTAAAAATGGCGCGAATAGTGCCAATTATAAAAAATGACTGAAGATAGGCAATGGCCATAATGCCGCGACCAAGTACCAGATCTGGATAAAGGTAAAATATCAGTGAAGTAAGAATTGCTGAAGCGATAAAACTGATCAGGATGCGCAGCATTACCCCAGCCATACCTTCTCTTATTTGCCCCTGATACAGGCCAGTAGCCAGCATAGAAATAGGTGTTATGGTTGCCACGATGGCAGCTATAATCCATAAATCATCAAATATTTTGAAAAAGCTGACTTCATCATCAATAAAGCGTAAATAACTGGCGCTATAGACCGAAACAAAAAGGATGACAACTTCAATACAAAGTAAAATTAAAAAGGGTGTTTTTAAATAGGACTGAAATATTTTTACTGTAGCCAAATGTCTGCTCTCTTATATCTTTATTTTTCTTTGTTTAAATTCTACTGATGACATACAGTTTAGATGGATTTTCAAGTTTTTCGTATTTAATATCGAGTAATTGCATTATAGCTGACCTGGAAGAAACTCCCCTGGCAACCAGGCAGTGTAGATAAATATATCAGCGATACTGTTAATTAGCTCACAAAGAATTTACCCTCTAGCAGCATCCCGATTAATAAGCCAAATACCCGGACAGTCGGTCGGGAATTTGTCCAGACTGGTTTACCTGGTAACTTGATGAGGATGATTTCCGAGCCAACAAATCCAGTGTATTTTGAATTTTAGTAGAAATCCCGGGCTTTGTTTTGATATCAACATTAATCTTATACTGACCTTCTTCTTTAATATAACCAGAACCATCAACACTAATATCCCCGTCGGTATCAGTCAGTTTCAAGACATATCTTTGTTCAAATTTTGTCAGCATCATTCGAAAATCGCCAAAAACCAAATTTTCCTCACTAATACCTACATTTCGCCAATATGCAGTGGCTTCAATCTGCTGAATTTGTTGATCAATAACTTCAAGACTTTTTAACTGAAGTTCTGCCTGCCCAGTAGGCTTAACCAGCATTTGGGACCATAACGCCGTTAAATCAGATAAATCCGCATGCAAAATAGAATCTTCAATCTTCAAGCCTTTTGTTAATGGCTGAAATTGAACGTTGATAAGACTATCCTGGAATTTTAATTGATAACAAAGTGATAACAAAAGCAGGCAACCAGGTTGCATTTCATAGTTAAGATCGAGTAACACGACTCCAGCCATGTCTACCTGCAGAATCTTTCCTTCCACTAATGTGCCTGATATGCCAGCCAGTTTGAGCGACTTATCCAATTCTATGTAAGGAAATAAATGCGCAATAGGCAGATTTATAATCAGGCCGATAAACAAACTGAGGATAAAAACGACAAGGGGCAACAATCGTTTTTTCATTATTTTATTGCGCTTATTAAAACCAACGTAACATCAACATCCGCTGGTAAATCGGTTGGTGTTATACGAATATCCTTGACCTTCAATCCAGACATATTCAGGCCACCAATCAGATTGAGCAGCTGGTTAAAATCTACCGCCTTGAAGCGAACCCGCAGTTGGCTATCACTAATGCGACTCATCTGGGATAATTTGTTGGTCATATTTCGAGACCTTACCTGTTTATCAACCAATGTAGTTAGTGAACCTTTTGGAGTTGAAAGACCCACCTGTTTTGGACCTCCAACCGGCAATTTGAATACTGCATCTCTCATCCAGTCCAGGTCTAACTCTGACTGTTCTATATCATCCGTCAATTGTTGATAGCTTCGTTGATAGGGTTCAAGAACAATAGCATGGAACAATAAACCCAGCAGAGCGAGGCCTGCTATACCAAGAATAAGTTGTTCACGTCCACTCAGCTGTTTTAATCGTGCTAGCATACTATTCACCTCCCAGCACCAGACGTCCCGAACTTAACTCAGGTTTAATCGTTAAATTTTCCAACTTTACGGTGTAAACACCAGATTCAAGAGCTGATTTTAATTGCTCTATCGAACTGAGTTGCGCGCTAGATACATCAATCGACAATTGATTATTTCTGTACGAAAACTGATTTATTTGAACGGCTTTAAAACGTTGCTTGAATCGAGTAAATTCCTGCAACATATCAAGCAAACCTTTCGAAGTACTGGCAGACTGGTTTTTCTGCAATGCCTTTACCAGTAACCCTTTTAAACTACCCCCTGCCAGCTCCTGCTCAGAAAAATAGGGCGATAAAACTTCGTGTTGTTGCTGTTTAATTTCATCTAAATTCAGTGATAGCTTTTCCAGGTCAACAAATCGATTTAAGACAAAAATAACCACTAAAACTAATAATACAAAAAACAATGGGCGCCAAATTCGAATCAACTTTAACCACGGAGATGCACTTTGATACTGCCTTTGTTTTAACTCAATGGCATGATTGAAATCATATGAGAAATTTTCAGCCCAGAGAGACTGTTCAGGATTAAATTGTCCCACTTTTAGGCAACCACATTCGCCTTCATGGGCACAATAATAAATCGTTTTCTTGATAGAAGTTTCTGAATCAATAATATTCAGGTACTGTTCTAAAAGCATCGATGGACATTTTACCCCTTGATACAATCCATAACGCAGCAAACAGGAATCTCCCGAACAATAAATATGAACTTCAGAATCTATGACAGATTCCGGCCAGGGACAAAGAAAAATTTCGGGCAGAATTTTAGTTGCCGTAAATCGATTTTCTTTCTGTAAGTCCTGGCAACGATCCATCAAATCTTTACTGACAATCGCTATTGATGCCTGATCTGCTGTCACTCCTCCAACAGCAAAATGCAGTTCCTCTATATCACTCGCCAGTTGATCTTCAATTAAAAATTCGATTGAAGATAAAACCTGACGCGCTGATTTCTCCGGTAATTCAACCTGACTTAAAAACACAGATTGCTGTGGCAGGAGTATCACTATCGAGCGATACTTTTGACACAACTCTCGCAGTGCCGATTGCTCAAGATGCGACCAGGAACCTGGTTCCGTATCTGAATCAGCATGACACCAGGAGAATGATGTCAGACTGGCATCATCAAATCGAATCAACAAATCTGCCATCAGAAATCGCTCAGCCGACGACTTAAAACGGTGGTATTACCCTTTTCATCACGATGAATTAATGTACTCATGCTCAACACAAAATCACCCTGAGTGACCTGCCCTGTGGCACGAAAAAATTCCGTTTTAACATCCAGCTCATCAGTTTCAATATTCACCTTCATCCTCTCGGAAAAATCTGCCATATTCTTAAACTCTTTTTCCTTACGTTCTTCGATGAATTTTTTCTCATCAAGGTTTTTATCCAACGTCAAGTATATCGTCTCCGAAATAGTATTGATATTCAATGCAGTAGTACCAGGTAAAGTGGTAATATGCGGTGCCAGTATTTGATACATTTCAGCAGTGACACCTTTCACCAGACGTAATTCGCTGATATCAGCCATCAATTGATTGGCACTACGGTAAGGTACATCAAGACCCGCATAATAATCATCCTCCGCACCATCTGGAAATCGCACATCGCTATCATCGTCCAGCCAATCCTGCAAGGCAGGTATAAAAGCAGTATCGACCTCCAGGTCTTCGCATAATCGTAAAAATCGATTCAGTGTATGATTTGATTTACCTTGCTCAGAATTCAGGTTGTTGAGATTAATTCTGGCCTGACTATCTTCCAGAAATCCGGACAGGTGTCCACCCTCAATAGGTAAAGCTGGTACGCCAATATTCCAGTCTTCACCAAGATGGTCCGTTTCATTATCATCGCGATCTTTCTGTAAAAATATCTGCGCCCAATCTTCCATGCCAAGAGAATAAAGCCTGGCTCGTTCCAGGTTTTGTAAATGGGATGTTTTACGTATGGTAAAACTCTGTTCATGACTGAGCGATACCATAATTACGGTCGCAATAGACACAATTAACATGGCCGTTAGTAAAGCAATGCCCTGTTGCCTGCCCTGATAATTGCTATGATGCCTGTTAGATAACACCAGCAGGAATCTCTAAAATACGATAAATTGTTCCTAAATTCTCAAATTCAAACTCCACCTGCAACGCCTTCGGCGCGCCAGCCTGATTCACTAAAGTGGTATCTGGCCAGGTATTTATTCGCGTATCCTCAGAGGCAAGAAAAAACACCTTGAAGTTCTGTAAATCAGAGATAAGTACTGATTCCAAGGGTTCAGTTTCGATCGCTCTATCCAGCATCTGCCAGTGACGCCGTATCAGGCTGTTTTCTCTGAATTCATATTCAACCCTTTGCAGTTCACTGCGTGGCGTTTGTAGCAAGTTACTCCAACCATTGCGTGTCCAGCTAATTCGGTTATCCGCCAGTAAAATATTTTCTTTGGTATCACCGTATTCATCGCGGATGCTGCGTGAATTGACCTGTAACCAGTCCTTACTGATATAGGCCATGGCAAATTGTATCTCGGCTAAACGTTCGTTACTTTCACCCACCTGGTCGCCAATTTTAATTACCTGGCTCAAGCCGGTAAAAGCAATGCCGCTGACCACTGCGAAAATGACCACAGCGATCAGCATTTCCAATAACGTAAAACCGAACTCAATTGTTTTCATCAGGGCTTGGCCATAAATCCGGTTGCGCTTGCGATAATGTCGTCTTCACCTCTTATATAAACATCAATGTCGAGTCGACGTAATAACGGTTCATCGGTTTTATGGATAGTCATTTTCCATTCCCATTCGACATTGGCCATATCCACAACACCTTTTTTATTGCTTTTATTCGACCACCTTTTTTGCGCGCGATACCAGCTAATTTGATTTTGTGCTATCCAGCTGGCGAAGGTTTTTTCCTTAAGATGTAAAGCATTACGCGAAGAGGCACTACCACTTTCAATAATCGCTCCGAGCGTCATCGCAATGACTGCCAGTGCAACCATGACTTCGAGCAATGTAAACGCCTGTTTAAATCGAAATATCATATCAATGATATGGGGCCGGTCAGAATAATCTTGCCCAATAATGAGCCTTCCAGGGTGATTTCGGTCTGATTATTTTCATCTTCAATGTGCCAGGTAAAAGGTGTCATTTCGCCGCTGGAAAGAATCAGGATATGAGGAACCAGTTTATCGGGTTTTACCGGTTTTACCGCTTCATTTTGCACCCTCAGATCAGAATGCATGCCCTGCTGAAACTCCTGGATTGAAAAGAATTTATCTTCTGACAGAACCCATTGTTCTCCGTTATAAAACAATACCTGAAAGCTATCGGGATTTAATGAAATTGCAAAATTTCGATTCTCAAAAATCGCTTCCTGATACAAAAGCTGAATGTTCTTGCTGATCTGTTTACCGAGCTTTTCCAGTGCCTGTTGGTTCTGACTGAAATTGGTCGACAACACCATCATCGATACTACGATTGCCATAATGGCGACTACAACAATAATCTCTATCAGGGTAAAACCCGGCTGGTTTTTCCCTTTTAGATGAAAATTAGGAGTCAAGATTCCAGTTACCAATATCGGCTGCTTCATCGTTACCACCTGGAGCTGCATCAGCGCCTAATGAGAAGATGTCAATCTCGCTGTGGCTGCCGGGATTAAGATACTGATATTCGTTACCCCAGGGATCTTTGCTTAATTTTTTAACATAACCACCCTTGCGCCAATGTTTAAACTCTCCGCCAGATGGTTTACTCACCAGCGATTGCAGACCTTGTTCGGTGTTGGGAAAGGTGAAATTATCCAGCTTATACAATTCCAACGAGCTTTCCAGCACACGAATATCATTCTTGGCTTTACTGATTCTGGCATCGCCTGCTCGGCCTGTTACCTTGGGCGCAATATAAGCCGCAAGAATCGCGATAATAGTGACTACGACTATAATCTCTAGCAGCGTAAACCCTTGATTCTGTTTCATCTTTTTCATTGGATCCAAATTTTTCATTTGTTAATTTCTTGTCTGGTTTCTTTTTTCAATTTATGGTTTAACCTTAAGGTGTGAATCCATTGTACCACTGCAATGGTCAATGCCAGCAAAACACCATATAGGTGCGCGTCTACGATAACCGGCGAGCCGATCAACTCATCATTTGTGACCTTCAAATTCGACCATTGTTCCAGACCGACTTTTCCCAGAATGAATAACAAAACGAGTTGTGAAAATAATCGATCACGCTGATACAGATCAATGGCGCCGATGACATAGATACCGAACAATACACCTGAATAACCCACATACCAATCCAGTTCCGGGTTACGCAAGGTCAAAAGTAGCGATATGCCGACAGGCAGTATGCTGTGGTAAACCAGCCACTGAACAATTGTCCATTGCGGCTTACATATGGCAATGCAAAGCATTAACCCAGCTACATTCAAGGCTAGATGAGTCCAGTTTAAATGGACAAAATGTGCGCTTATCAGCCGCCAGATTTCTCCTGCTTCTAGCCAGTTTTGCTGATATCGTAATAATTCAGGCTCCACTAGCTGAAGCAATAGCATCAAGCCAGCCAGGGCGATTGCTAAAGTCCACTGTTTAGCCCGCATTTCTCACCAACCTCCTACTGCGACGGCACTATGCTGCGCCCTGATAATATTATTTAACCAGGTCATTCATATCAAATATTGGTAATAAAATCGCCAGCACTATGACCATGACAACTACGCCCATCAACAATATCATACCGGGTTCAAAAAGGCCGACGAATAATGCCGTCACGCCAGCAAATTCACTCTCCTCAGATTTGGCGCAACGCTCTAGCATGTCGCCCAACTGACCACTAGATTCGCCGCTTTTTATCAATTGCAAAACCAGTGGGCTGAAATACCCTGTCTGCTCAAGTGCAACCGAAATATGTTCGCCCTCACGTACACGTTCCGCAGCATTAATCACTGCCTTTTTAATAGGCTGGTTGAGAATTACCTGGGTAGAAATATGCATTGCATCCAGAGCGGTAACGCCGCTAGATACCAGAATGCTCATGGTACGGGTGAAACGTGAAGTATTCGCCAGTTTGACCAGATATCGAATCATCGGCAGTTTTAGCAATAGATGATCTCGAATATTAGATAGTGAAGGCACTTTCATCGCCTGCTGATATAAAACAATGAGCAAAAACAAAACAGCAAAGAAATGCAGACCCCAGTTCTGAAAAAATTCAGACAATTGAATCAACATTTGAGTCAGTACTGGTAACTCCTGATCAAAACCTTCGAATACCTGAATAATCTGCGGCACCACAAAAGTCAGTAAGCCGGCAACCAGCACGATTGATACAAAGGTCAGCAGAATAGGATAGATCAATGCCAGAGAGGTTTTTCGTTGCAGCTCCTGTCTCGATTCCAGATAATCTGCCAGTCTCTCCATCACAATATCGAGTAGACCAGACTGTTCGCCAGCATTCACCGAAGCACAGTACATCGCATCAAAAACCCGCGGATAATCACGTAGTGCGTCAGACAAGGGATAACCTTCCAGAACCCTGGCACGAACCGACAACAAAATACGCTTGGCCTGTGGTTTCTGGGTTTGCTGAGAAACCGCATAATAAGCCGTTTCTACCGGCTGACCGGCATTAATTAATGTTGCAATCTGACGCGTAATTAACGAAAGCGTATTAACATCAATCTTGTCCCGTCGATTTTTTACTGATGAGTCTTGTTGATTGCCAGTGACTTCATCTATCGACACTGGCATAAAGCGCATCGCGCGTAATTGTTGTCGCGCCTGCTTTGCGGTATCTGCCTCGATCAGTCCGCTTTTTTTGGCGCCAGATGCATCAATGGCCTGATATTCAAACGCTGCCATCGATCGAGCCCATTAATTATTTTCTTTGGTAACACGTAACACTTCATCCAGTGTAGTGACACCCAGTTTAACTTTGCGAAATCCATCATCACGGATACTTTTACTTTTACTGCGGGTGTAATCATCTATTTTTTGCTGACTCTCACTGTCATGGATCATTTGTGACATGGTTTTATCGTTTTCGATCAATTCATAGATACCGGTTCGTCCCTTATAACCAATTTGCAAACAGTCTGAGCAGCCAACAGCCTGGTAAGCTTCTTCGTCATCATTTTCAAATCCAAACTGCTGCTGATCTAATTCGCTGAGCTCCAGTGGTTTTTTACACGTAGGACAAAGAGTGCGAACCAGTCGCTGCGACAGAACACCCAGTAGTGTTGATGATAATAAAAATGGCTCTATGCCCATATCCTGTAACCGCGTTATTGCACCTACTGCCGAGTTTGTATGTAAGGTGGACAATACCAAATGCCCGGTAAGACTGGCCTGAACTGCGATCTGCGCTGTTTCCGCATCACGAATTTCGCCGACCATTACTACATCCGGATCCTGGCGCAATATTGCTCTCAAACCTCTGGCAAAGGTCATATCTACTTTAGTATTAACCGGAGTCTGACCAATGCCGTCGAGGTCATATTCCACGGGATCTTCGACTGTCAGGATATTCCTTTGCTCATCATTTAAGGCTGATAATATGGCATACAAGGTGGTAGTTTTACCCGAACCGGTCGGTCCGGTAACCAGAATAATGCCATGCGGCTTTTGAATGAGTATGTTTAGTCTTGATTCATCGAACTCAGACATACCCAGATGATTTAACTCTAACCGACCCGCCTGTTTGTCCAGTATCCGCATCACCACCCTTTCTCCATGACCAGAAGGTAGAGTCGATACCCGAATATCAACCGGGCGATTGGCGACTTTCAAAGCGATTCGACCATCCTGAGGCAGGCGTTTTTCGGCGATATCAAGCTTTGCCATAACCTTGATGCGAGAACAAAGCAGACTTGCGACCTGCCGGGGCGGCTCCAGTACTTCGCGTAAAACCCCATCAATACGAAAGCGAATAGAAAGGCGTGTTTCAAACGGCTCGACGTGAATATCCGAAGCGTTTTCTTTGATTGCCTCGGTGATCAGAGCATTGATCAGGCGAATGATTGGGGCATCATCATCGCTTTCAAGCAGGTCTTCCGGCTCTGATAATTCGCGCGCGACATCGTCGAGGTTAAGTTCTCCGCCAATTTTTTCAGCTTCGACGATAGCAGAGCCTCTTGCAGACTCAAATTGTTTTCCCAGAAGTCGATTAAATTCCCGTTCCTTAATCTCGGTTATTTGGCTAATCACACCCAGAAAACGTTGAGCCTCGGATAAAACATCTACGCTGACACCGCGTTTGACCAGAACATGAATATTTTCAGCAGAATCGGGTTCAGCATCGGCGACGAGTATGCCGAATCTTTTAGCAAATCCATAGGGTAATTGAATGTTTTCTGACATGTAAACGGAAGTAATCCTAGTTTGCGGCTAACCTTAGCAGGTTCGTGCAAAATTAATAGGATTCCAGCTTCTTTAGTACGGGATAATGTTCTACATCATCTTCATCGGCCTTGTTGGCAGTCGCAATTTGGGCATCCCTCATAAAATTGTATTTACCAAGACTAAGTGACCTGGCTCTTGATCTGTCCTTAATAATTGTGGCCCGAATAAAGACCACCAGGTTTCGCTTGACAGAGTTGAGCGAACTAGATCTGAATAATGCACCTAAAATGGGGATGTCTCCCAAAAATGGGACTTTTTGTTCACTCTCGATAACGCTGTCGTCAATTAGACCGCCTAGTACCAGCATTTCTCCATCGTATAATTGCACCGTGGTTTTAATCGAGCGCTTGCTGGTCGTAATATCTACCGCACCGGTGGTGCTGGCCAGAACGTTAGACACCTCCTGCTCAATGCTCATGGTGATGGAATTGCCTTCGTTTATCTGGGGCTTAACCTTGAGGCTGACGCCAACATCCTGTCTCTCAATTGTTCTAAAAGGGTTGGTGGTATCAGAACTTGAAGAGGTCGATTCGCCGGTTAAAAATGGTACGTTTTCACCAACTATGATTTCGGCTTCCTGGTTATCCAATGTCACTATGGACGGAGTGGATAACAGGTTATTATCGGAATCACTCTCAAGCGCGCGAATTAATGTCGCAAAATTAAGTGATCCATGATCGAATCGACCCAGAGCGAGCGATAAACCTGCTCCAAGGCCGGGGTTAAGGCCAGCGTTTGCAGCGGCAGCCACGGCAGTAATACTGGTGCCAGAACCCGGAAAATCAGTCGCCAGAACAGGCCCGTTGCTTGGACTACCATCCACTAACCACTGTACGCCGAGTTCATTGGAAGTACTCATCGACAGCTCCGCAATAATGGCTTCTACATGCACCTGGGCTCTGGGTATGTCCAACTGCTGAATCACTGTACGTAATGAGCGATAAACCGATGCCGGTGCTGTTATCACCAGCGCATTTGACGTCTCATCCGCCTGAATGCTAACTGACTCTTTGGTTGTACCTTTTGCCGCTCCTGCATTTTTAGCCTGGCTTTTAACCACTTCTTTGCCGACATTGCCCAGTATGGTTGATAAGTTTTTGGCATCGGCAAATCGCAAATAAACAACATGCGTGTTGCCAGTTGATTCAACTGGTGAATCCAAATGTGAAATTATCGCACGGTATTTTAGACGACTGGCTTTTTCTCCACTGAGCAGAATACTGTTTGTACGTTCATCGGCGCTGAATTTTACTGTTGCTGCCTTATTCTTTTTGGCATCACTGGTCAGCGATAAACTCGATAGTAAACGCACCACT
>Ga0256847_1001103_pt1 | contig 14652 bp, 13 predicted proteins | sample TeddybearmetaG_FD_189099 | JGI IMG/M metagenome (GOLD analysis project Ga0256847, IMG submission 189099) | Hydrothermal vent microbial communities from East Pacific Rise, Pacific Ocean - Teddybear | ecosystem: Environmental > Aquatic > Marine > Hydrothermal vents | place: Pacific Ocean: East... | reverse complement strand
AATCACGGAAGAAGTTTTCATAGCGATGATTTTAATTATCAGGTCATGGCTGATGATGTGTTGCAATATTGCAATGCTCATCAATTGACTAATGTTGTATTACTCGGTCATTCGATGGGAGGAAAAACAGCAATGACATTTGCTGTAAACTATCCGGCGTTTGTTTCAAAATTACTAGTTGCCGACATTGCTCCAAAACAGTACCCGCAACACCATCAATATATTTTAAAAGGCTTGTCTGTAATAGAAGCTACTAATTTACAATCGAGAGGTGAAGCCGACAAGATACTTTCAGCATATATAGAAGAATCGGGAATTCGTTTGTTTTTGTTAAAAAATTTATATTGGAAAAATAAAGAAGAATTAGCTTTGCGAATAAACCTTTCGGTTTTAACTGAAAAGATAGAAGAAGTTGGGAAACCCCTACAAGACGATGGTGTTTTTAACGGTGAAACGATGTTTTTTCGTGGCGAAAAATCGAACTATATTGAAGATTTTGATGAAGTCGATATTGTGAAACATTTTCCGAATGCTACCCTGCAAACTATTTCAAAAGCAGGACACTGGTTACATGCCGAAAACCCTCAAGAGTTTTATACAAAAGTGATGGATTTTTTATACCTTTAGCTTACAAATAAAAAATTAATGAAACTTATTTTAAAATTATTATTTACAGCCATAGCAGTAGTTATTTTGGCAAAAGTGTTACCAGGAATTTACGTCGAAGGCTACAAGTCGGCTATTATTGTAGCAGTTGTGCTTTCGCTATTGCGATTTTTTGTAAAACCAGTACTTATAGTTTTAACGCTTCCTATAACGATAGTTACCTTAGGGATTTTTCTACTTTTTATAAATGCCATAATCATTTTAATTGCAGATTATTTTATAGGCGATTTTTCAGTAAAAAACATTTGGTGGGCACTTATTTTTAGTTTCTTATTATCTTTTCTTCAATCTATTTTAAATTCGATGTTAAAAGAAGATAAGAAGTCTTAAGTAAAGTAACCCATTGTTTACATAGTATAAAAATTGTCAATTCGATACAATTTTTAAATGAAAATCACTCGAACTGACAATTTTTGCAGAAATTAACATAGAACATTTCCTATACACATTTGTCAACTTATATAAAAGTCGTACTTTTGCAAACCAATTTTTAGAGCAAAAAGTACAATGAATATTACAAGAGAAAATATTGATAGTTTAAACGCAGTTTTAAAAGTAGCTATCGTAAAAGATGATTATTCTGATAAAGTTTCTAAAATCCTTAGTGATTATAGAAAAACCGCAAACATTCCAGGATTTAGAAAAGGTCATGTGCCTATGGGAATGGTTAAAAAGCAATATGGAAAAGCTGTTTTAATAGATGAGGTTAATAAGGTTTTACAAGAGGCGCTTCATAAATATTTAACTGAAGAAAAGATCGATGTCTTAGGAAATCCGCTTCCAAAAAATGATGAAGAAATTAATTGGGAAGCTGAAGATTTTAACTTCGAGTTTGAACTTGGATTATCTCCAGAGTTTGAAGTTGCATTAAAAGGTAAAAAAGCCATTACGCATTATAAAGTCGTTGCCGACGATAAAATGGTTAATGACCAAGTTACTACTATTCGTAAACAATACGGAAAGTTGATTTCAAAAACTGAAGTTTCAGAAGGCGATGAAATTACAGGTACTTTTACCAATTCTGAAAAAGAAATCGAAAATAAAACGACCTTTCCTTTAGATAAAATAAAAGGTAAGAAACAGTTAAAACAACTTGTTGGCGCAAAAGTTGGCGACGAAGTTAAGTTGAAAACAAAAGGATTGTTTAACGACGATCATGATAATCAGCATTTTTTAAAAGTGTCGCATGACGATGCACACGGACTAGATATCGAGGTTTCATTAAAAATTGAAGAAGTTAATGAACGTGAAGAAGCCGAACTTAATCAAGAATTGTTTGATAAATTGTTTGGAAAAGACGTAGTGACTTCAGAAGAAACTTTAAAAGAAAAAATTAAAGAAGATGCCGAGCGTCAGTTCTCACAACAGTCTGATCAAAAATTAATGAACGATGTAACCGAATCGTTAATCGATAATACTAAATTCGATCTTCCTGGTGATTTCTTACAACGATGGATGCAGATTTCTGGCGAAAATCCACTGACTGAAAAAGAAGCCAAAGCAGAATATGAGCGTAGTGAGAAAGGATTGCGTTATCAATTAATTGAAGGTAAGTTAAGAAACGAACACAAAGATCTTCAGGTTAATTTTGACGAGTTAAAAGCCTATTCGAGAGACATGATTAAAATGCAAATGGCGCAATACGGTCAAGCAAACCCTTCAGAAGAAGAACTTGATACAATTGCTGCTAGAATTTTATCGAATGAGGAAGAAGTAAAACGCCTTTCGGAGCAATTAAATAATCAAAAATTGTTACAATTCTTTAAGGAAAACGTCAAACTAAAGACTAAAGAACTCACGTACGATAAATTTATAAAAGAGGCATACTAGTATTTATAGTGCTTTTTTTAAATGATATTAGTTATATTTAGGCGTTATTTTAAAATTAACGCCTTTTTTATCAATTAAAAATTAAAATTAATCAATGGATTACGGAAGAGAATTTAAGAAGTTTGCTATTAAAGATCAAGGGATTAACAGTATGTATTACGATAATATCGTTAGTAGCATGTATCCTACAAGTCTTACACCTAATATTATTGAAGAACGCCAAATGAATATTGCAATCTTCGATGTGTTTTCACGTTTAATGATGGATAGAATTATATTTTTGGGAACAGGAATTAACGATCATGTTGCTAATATAGTGCAGGCACAACTGTTGTTTTTGGAAAGTACAGATGCTTCAAAAGATATTCAAATTTATATAAATTCGCCCGGAGGAAGTGTTTATGCAGGCTTAGGTATTTACGATACTATGCAATTTATAAAGCCAGATGTGGCAACAATTTGCACAGGAATGGCAGCCTCGATGGGAGCTGTTTTATTATGTGCTGGAGCCAAAGGAAAACGTAGCGGATTAACACACTCACGAGTTATGATTCATCAGCCTATGGGTGGTGCACAAGGGCAGGCAAGTGATATTGAAATTACTGCTCGTGAAATATTAATTTTGAAAGAAGAATTATTTAAAATTATTTCAAAACACTCTGGTCAAACATACGATAAGGTGTATAAAGATAGTGATAGAGATTATTGGATGAAATCTGATAAAGCTTTAGAATACGGAATGATTGACGAAATACTCACAAGAGGATAATACGTTTTTTAGACAACTAATATGGCAAAAGAAGAATTAGAATGTTCGTTTTGTGGACGTAAAAAACCAGAAACCAATTTATTGATTGCTGGACTCGATGCGCATATCTGTGATCGATGTATCGAACAAGCTCACGGTATTGTTATAGAAGAAGCAACGCATACTTCAAATGAAGAGCTGTCTAAAGAATTAATGCTGAAGAAACCTAAGGCTATTAAGGAGTTTTTAGATGAATATATTATCGGACAAGAACACACTAAAAAAGTAATGTCGGTTTCGGTTTACAATCATTATAAAAGATTATTGCAACCTAAGACAGATGACGATATTGAAATTCAGAAAACAAATATCATAATTGTTGGAGAAACAGGAACAGGAAAAACATTAATGGCAAAAACCATTTCTAGAATGCTTAATGTTCCGTTAGCAATTGTAGATGCAACTGTTTTAACAGAAGCTGGCTATGTAGGTGAAGATGTAGAGAGTATTTTAACACGCTTATTACAAGCAGCCGATTATAACCTTGAAAAAGCCCAAAAAGGAATTGTTTTTATCGATGAAATTGATAAAATCGCAAGAAAAACAGATAATCCTTCAATTACACGCGATGTTTCGGGAGAAGGTGTACAACAAGCCTTATTAAAACTTTTAGAAGGTACAGTTGTAAATGTTCCGCCTAAAGGAGGAAGAAAACATCCCGACCAAAAATTTATTGAAGTAAATACAGAAAATATTCTCTTTATTGCTGGAGGTGCTTTCGACGGAATTGATCGTATTATTACCAAACGCTTAAATATGCAAGCTGTTGGTTTTAGTGCATCAAAATTAGATGATACTATTGAGCGTGATAATTTATTGAAATATATTATCCCAAAAGATCTAAAAGCATTTGGTTTGATTCCTGAAATAATAGGTAGACTGCCAGGTCTTACGTATATGAATCCTTTAGATAAAGGTACTCTTCGAGCAATTTTAACCGAGCCTAAAAACGCTATAATTAAACAATATAAAAAGTTGTTTAAAATGGATAATATCGAATTTGTTATTACTGAAGAAGCACTCGATTTTATTGTTGAAAATGCAATTGAATATAAGCTTGGCGCCAGAGGATTACGATCTTTATGTGAAGCAATTTTAACTGATGCTATGTTCGAGTTGCCAGGGTCTGAAGAAACTGAACTTCATGTTACAAGAGAATATGCCGAGAAAAAGTTGAATAAAGCAACAATTAAAAAACTAAAGGCAGTTTCTTAACTTATTCAATTCTCATATATTTAATCTAATTGTCTTTCCCGCGAAAGTGGGGATCGATATAAAATTGTTTGATAGATTCCCACTTTCGTGGGAAAGACAAAAACTAGTAGTTTAATCCAGACCTTTTAATCATTCAAATTTAAGAGTTCTTCTAAATATTCACGTGTATTTGAGAGACGTGGAATTTTATTTTGACCACCTAATTTGTCATTTACTTTTAACCAATCGTAAAACAATTTTTCACGACCAGTATGAATTTTTGGCGCATTTAATGTTATGTTATTAAATCGCTTTGCTTCATAATCGCTATTTACTTCTTGTAGCGAAGCGTCTAATATATTAGAAAATTCTTGAAAATTAGTTGGAGGTATTTTAAACTCTATAATCCATTCGTGTGCTCCTTTTTCTTTCCCTTCCATGAAGATAGGAGCAGCAGTATAGTCTATTATTTCTGAATTTGTTAATGAAGTTGCTTTTCGTAAAGCTTCTTCAGCATTTTCAAGAATAAGCTCTTCGCCAAATACATTTATGTGATGTTTGGTCCTTCCTGTTATTTTTATTCTATAAGGACTTGTGTTTGTAAACCGTATGGTATCTCCAATTTTATAACGCCATAAACCCGCATTAGTAGTTATAACTATCGCGTAGTTTTTTTCAATCTCAACGTCGCTTAATGAAATTATTTTTTCATCTTTTGTTCCGTATGTTTCCATAGAAATAAACTCGTAAAAAATACCATAATCTAGCATTAACAATAGTTCGGTATTATTATTTCTGTCTTGAATAGCAAAAAAGCCTTCCGAAGCATTGTAGGTTTCATAATATTGAAAATTATCTTTTGGAAGAATTCGTTTGTACTGTTCGATATAGGGTTCGAAACTAACACCACCATGAAAGTACACCTCCAAATTTGGCCAGATATTTAAAAGATTTGTTTCGTTGGTTGTTTCTAAAACCTGATTAAGCAATACGAGCATCCAAGAAGGGACGCCAGCTAAACTAGTTACGTTTTCCTTTATAGCTTCATTTGCTATTGTTTGCATTTTTGTTTCCCAGTCGCCCATTAGTGAAACCTCACTGCTAGGAGTACTACTAAATTCTGCCCAAAAAGGCATATTGTCAATTAAAATTGCCGATAAATCTCCAAAAATAGTACCGTTGTCTTTATATAATTGTTTACTTCCTCCTAAGCGAAGGCTTTTTCCTAAAAATAGTTCAGCATCAGGGTTGTTATTGAGATACATGCAAAGTAAATCTTTGCTAGCTGCGTAGTGACAATTTTCTAACGAATCGGAACTCACAGGAATAAATTTACTTTTTGAACTTGTTGTGCCACTAGATTTTGCAAACCATTTAATTTCTGTTGGCCAAAAAATATTTACCTCTCCTTTTCGAGAACGTTCAATAGATTCTCTCGATTCTTCATAGGTTGTAATAGGAACTCTTTTAGCAAATTCAGCATAACTAGAAATACTTGAAAAATCGTATTGCTTACCAATTTCAGTGTTTTTTGCTTTTGAAAGTAAATTAAAAAGAAGCTCTTCCTGTACCTCATGTGGGTATTTTAAAAACAACTCAATTTGATGGAATCTCTTTTTAAGAAACCATGAAGCAATCGAATTTACAAGAGGTATTGGCATTTTATACTATCTTTACGCAATAAAAATAACGCTTTTTTTTATGCAATACGAAGGAGTTTTAACAAAAATGCAAACCGAAATAGGTTCGCCTATACAATATTACCTAATATTTGAGAACGACTTTCTGAATATCAATCAATTATTAAACAAAAAAATTACGATTTCATTTTTACGTTATCAGTGCTTGCACTGTGGATTAGAGAAGAAAATATTTAGAATGGGCTCGTGTTACGATTGTTTTTATACTGTTCCTCAAGCTGCAGATTGGATTATTAGACCCGAATTAAGTACCGCACATCTCGATAAAGAAGATCGAGATTTAGAATACGAAAAAAAGGTGCAGCTTCAACCACACGTTGTATATCTTGCTAATTCAAGTTCGGTGAAGGTTGGCGTTACAAGAAAATCACAAATCCCAACGCGTTGGATTGATCAAGGTGCGCATGAAGCAATTGAGATTGTTGAGGTGCCAAATAGATATTTGGCAGGAATTACTGAAGTTTCTTTAAAAAATTATGTTAGTGATAAAACTAATTGGCGAACCATGCTCAAAAATGAAATAGAGGATGAAAATTTAGTTGAATGGCGAAATAAATTGAAACAATTTATACCCAATGAAGCCATCGAATATTATATTGAAAACAATGAAGAAACACATCTTGAATTTCCTGTTCTTCAATATCCTAAGAAACCTAAAAGCCTTAATTTAATTAAAACTCCTTTGTTTGAAGGTGTGTTAAAAGGTATAAAGGGACAATATCTTATTTTTGAAGATGATACTGTTTTTAACGTAAGAAGTAATGAAGGTTATGTTGTTAGTATAACAGTTAACTAACAATAAATCGAATGCCTTGAACCGTTGATATTAATAATAATGAGATGCCAATAACACGATACAAATTTGTATTTTTTTCTTTTTGAACCGTTTTACGACTCCATTTCCCATAAAAATAAAGTATGGCTACTTTTCCTGAAAATACGCCAATAAAAAAGAGAGTTAGCGTGGTAAAAGGACTCATATCAGAAATAGGAAGTAAATACATTTGAGTTAAAGAAATTGCTAAAATCCAGTAAATTAAAACCGGAGGATTGATAATTGCTAAAAGTAATCCCGTAATAAATTTTGAATGTCTTTTTTTCTTTTTTTTAGTTTTGTTGAACTGGATAAAAATTTTTTGCGAAAATAAGAAGAAAATTCCTCCAATAAAAAACAGCAAAATAAACAGTGCTTGTATCCATGAATTCATTTCAAAAAAGTCTGAAATTGCTTTTGTGTAGCAAAGCGCGAAAAAAGCCAAAAGAACTTCTCCAAATCCTGCTCCACGAGCTATTCGCATCCCTTTCGCGAAAGATTCTTTAGTTGTTGTAGTTATAACAGCAATGTTTGAAGCGCCTAATGGCGCCGCTCCAACAACTGAAATAAAAAAACCAGTAAAAAAGTACAACAATATCATATTGATTAGTTGTGCTTCAGCATTAATACTTACAGATAAACAAAAATAAAAATCTTTTTTTATTCTGAAATTATTTCAAGTTCTTCTCCCATTTTTAACCCGAAACGCCTTTTGAAAATATAAACACCTAAATATAAAAGAGGAGTGTCTAATAGCGCAATTAAGATTTTAAACAAAAAACCAGCAGCTAATAGTTTTCCGAATAAATCCCATTCAATTTTATGAAAACTACATAGCAAAACTAAAACTGTAAAGGTGTCGACGAACTGAGAAAAGAAAGTTGAACAATTATTACGAAGCCATAAATGTTTTCCTTTTGTGAGTTTTTTCCAAAAGTGAAAAATGTAAATATCAATATATTGCGCTAATAAATAAGCCGACATAGATGCCAAAACAGCTATGGCAGTAGCACCAAATACACGGTCGAATAATTTATTGTCAATGGGACTCCAACTCGTTGCTGGTACTGCACCAGCAATATAAACTATGAGCATCGAAAAAAAAGAAGCGAAGATACCGGCTGTTACTATTTGATTGGCTTTCTTTTTTCCATAAATCTCACTAATTAGGTCGGTAATTAAAAAGGTGATTGGGTAAGGTAAAATTCCCACCGAGATTTCGAAATGATAGATTCCGAAGAAATCCCAATAAAAAAATTTCTGAAAAATTAAGTTTGAAGCTACTAATGAAGCAATAAATAATGCTCCTAAAATAAGGTATATGCGTTGGGCTGCAAGTTTATCTTTTACCGAAAGTGTTGCCAATAGAAAGTTTGTTGTTTTCTTTAATACAAGTAAAGAAATATAATTGACAAATTTCTAAAGAATATCTCTTTTAATTTATGAACTCGTTTAACTATATTGTGTATTTTCGTTTTAAATTAAACAGTACAATTCATTAAACCATATCATAACATATACCTTTCCTTAGGGAGTAATCTAGGCAATCGATTCGATCACCTGCAGACTGCTTTAGTGGGTGTTTTTGAAACCATAGGGTCTATAAATAAGATTTCTCCAGTATATCAAACACCAGCTTTAGAATTTGAAGGTAATGATTTTATGAATTGTGTAATTGAAATTGAAAGCACGCTCTCGACTCAAAAATTATTGAATAAAATATTATCTATTGAAAAAAAAATGGGTCGTATTCGAAATAAAGAAGAAGGAAATAATTCGCGATTAATAGATATTGATATTATAAGCATTGACGATCTTGTAAAAAAAACAAAAACGATTCAGCTACCGCATCCACGCGCTCATAAAAGAAAGTTTGTTTTACAGCCTTTACACGACATAAATCCAGAATTTATACACCCTAAAAGCAAGAAGTCGATTACAACTTTATTAAAAAAATGTACCGATACAAGTATACTTGAAAAGCAATCTAAATGGCTTCGAAACCCTAAAAAAGATTTTACGATTTCTAATTATAACTATATTGCTATTGAAGGAAATATTGGGGCAGGAAAGACAAGTTTAGCTACTTTGATTTCATCTGACTTTAATGCGAAATTAATTTTAGAACGCTTTAAAGACAATCCTTTTTTACCAAAGTTTTATGAAGATCAACAACGTTATGCTTTTCCATTAGAGATGTCTTTTTTAGCCGACAGGTATCAGCAATTATTAGATGATATTTCACAATACGATCTTTTTAAAGATTTTATTGTTTCTGACTACGATGTGTATAAATCGCTTATTTTTGCTAAAGTTACCTTGCAAGAAGAGGAGTTTGTTTTATATAAGAAGTTGTTTAACTTAATGCATAAGGATCTTGCAAAACCTGATATTTATGTTTATTTATATCAAACTACTGAAAGTCTACTTCGGAATATTAAGAAACGAGGTCGAAATTATGAGCAGGATATTGAAGTTTCTTACCTTGAAAAAATTAATAAAGGGTATTTAGAATTTATTAGAAATCAACAAAACTTAAATGTGAAGATTATTGATATTTCTGAAAAGGATTTTGTAAAAAATCGTAAAGACTATATCGATATTTTGAAGGAGATTGTGAACTAGCTTTTTACTTTTAATATTCAATAACATCCCTTGTTTTCGATACGCCCTCCTATTGTCGGACACTCAAACAGCAGAGTTTGTTCAAGTAAAATCCGTGCTAATTTGTGTAATTCGTTTCTATCTTTACAAATAAATCCCAAATTACCACTCCAGCACTCACCGAAATATTTAATGAATGTTTTGTTCCATACTGCGGAATTTCAATAACTTCTTCACTCATAGATACAACTTCTTGTGAAACACCTTTTACTTCATTTCCAAAAACAATTGCATAGGTATTGTTTTTTTTAGGTTGAAAGTCTTTAAGTGAAACTGAATTCTCGGCTTGCTCTATACTTATTATTTTAATACTTGATTCTTTTAATCTTTCAATTAGTTCAACAGTGTTTTCAGCATATTCCCAATCAACAGAATTGGTTGCGCCTAAAGCTGTTTTATGAATATCTTTATGAGGTGGTTTTGCAGTGATACCACAGAGGTAAATTTTTTCAATTAAAAAGGCGTCACTTGTTCTAAAAACTGAACCTATATTATTTAAACTTCTAATATTATCGAGAACTATAATTAGCGGTATTTTTTTAACCGACTTAAATTCTGATTCGTTTACTCGAATTAATTCGCTATTTTTTAATTTTCGGTTTTGCATAGTTTTCAAAAAGCAAAGATATAATTTTGATTAGACAATTTTATTTTAAATATTCTTATTTTTTTTGTGAAAAACTTTCCAAAACTTATAGATTGAAAATTTAATAAAATTTAGCAGAATACATACTTTAGCAAACAAATAAATAGTACCCTGAGTGATTTTTAATCTTATCGAAGAGTACTTTGTAATATAGTTTTAATACAAGAGTAAACTAAACCTTATCAATTTTAAAAAAAGATGCCAAAAAAAGTAACTCCATTAATGAAACAATACAATGCTATTAAGGTTAAATACCCTGATGCTTTATTGTTGTTTCGAGTTGGAGATTTTTATGAAACTTTTGGTGAAGATGCGATTCGAGCTGCAGGAATTTTAAATATAACTTTAACAGCTCGTAATAATGGTGGCGATAAAATAGAATTAGCAGGGTTTCCACACCATTCTTTAAATACCTATTTACCAAAATTAGTTATGGCTGGTTGTCGTGTCGCGATTTGCGATCAGTTAGAAGATCCAAAACTCACTAAAACTATTGTAAAGCGAGGTGTAACCGAATTAGTGACTCCTGGAGTTGCATTAAACGACGATATTCTACAGGCGAAATCTAATAATTTTTTGGCTGCTGTACACTTCGGTGCTGCTACAAAATCTACTTCTCAAAAAAGAATTATTGGTATTTCTTTTCTTGATATTTCGACAGGTGAGTATTTAACCTCTCAAGGAAATGCTGAGTATATCGATAAGTTGCTCCAAAATTTTAAGCCTTCCGAAGTGCTTTTTTCTAAACAAAAAAGAACACTTTTTTCTGAAACTTTTGGCGATAATTTTCATGTTTTTTACCTCGAAGATTGGGTTTTTCAGAAAGATTACGCGTTCGAAACGCTTAACAATCAATTTAATACAACTTCACTTAAAGGTTTTGGAATAGAAAATTTAGAAGAAGGGATAATAGCTGCTGGGGCAACTCTTCATTATTTAAGTGAAACTAGACACGATAAACTTAAACACATTGCTAGAATTTCACGAATTGCTGAAGATGATTATGTGTGGATGGATCGCTTTACAATGAAAAATCTAGAGTTATATCATTCAACATCCCAAAATGCAATTACCTTAATTGATGTAATTGATAAAACCATTTCGCCTATGGGCGGAAGGCTTTTAAAGCGATGGATAGCCCTTCCGTTAAAGAATAAAAATAAAATCACAAACCGTCATGAGGTGGTGAGTTATTTGTTGGATGATCCAGAATTACATGATAAAATTCAGCAGCACATAAAAAGTATTGGCGATTTAGAGCGACTCATTTCAAAAGTTGCCACGGCAAAAGTTAGTCCGAGAGAAATTATTCAGTTAAAAAATTCGTTAGAAGCTATCGTTCCGATTAAGACGCAAGCTTCCGAAGCAAAAAACGAATCATTAAAAACTATTGGAGAGCAACTTCAGGACTGCGAATTACTTCGTGAAAAAATTAAAGAAACCTTATTTGAAGAAGCGCCAGTGCATATTTCGAAAGGGAATGCAATTGCAAATGGTGTTGATGATGCCCTAGATGAATTACGAAATATTGCTGCTGGAGGGAAAGAATATTTAGAGGCTATGCTGGAACGTGAAACAAATCGTACCGGAATTTCTTCTTTAAAAATTGCTTCTAATAATGTGTTTGGATATTATATAGAAGTGCGAAATACGCATAAAGACAAGGTTCCTGAAGAATGGATTCGCAAGCAAACTTTGGTAAATGCCGAGCGTTATATTACAGAAGAATTAAAAGAATATGAGGTAAAAATACTTGGGGCAGAGGAAAAAATTGCCATTCTCGAACATGAAATTTTTGCGAAACTTGTAGATTGGATGATTAAGTTTATAGGAGTTGTTCAAAAAAATGCAGGATTAATAGCCGAATTAGATTGTTTGTGTGGTTTTGCTGGGCTAGCTAAAAGTTCGAATTATTCACGTCCTTTAATAGATGATACTTTCGAAATTGATATAAAAGACGGGCGACATCCAGTTATCGAAAAACAGCTACCACCAGATTCGCCTTTTATTGCAAATGATGTCTATCTCGATAGGGAAATGCAGCAAATAATTATGATTACTGGTCCTAATATGAGTGGTAAATCGGCTATACTTAGGCAAACAGCTTTAATAGTATTACTGGCACAAATAGGAAGTTTTGTGCCTGCAAAAGAAGCACGTTTAGGAATTGTCGATAAAATTTTTACTCGAGTAGGGGCAAGCGATAATATTTCGATGGGCGAATCGACTTTTATGGTTGAGATGAATGAAGCAGCAAGTATTTTAAATAATATTTCTGAAAGAAGTTTGGTTTTATTAGACGAAATAGGAAGGGGTACAAGTACCTATGATGGTATTTCAATTGCTTGGGCTATAAGTGAATATTTGCATGAACATCCCTCAAAGGCTAAAACATTATTTGCTACACATTATCATGAATTGAATGAAATGACTGAAACTTTTGAGCGCATTAAAAATTATAATGTTTCGGTTAAAGAATTAAAAGATAACGTTTTATTTCTTAGGAAACTTGTTCCTGGAGGGTCGCATCACAGCTTCGGAATTCATGTTGCAAAAATGGCAGGAATGCCAAGCCAAGTTTTGTTGCGTGCAAATAAAGTATTGAAGCGATTAGAAAAAAGTCACTCCTCTTCGGTACTATCAGATAAATTGAAGGAGATTTCGAAAGAAGAGTTGCAGTTGAGTTTCTTTAAACTCGATGATCCATTGCTTGAAGAAATTCGGGACGATATTGTTAATCTCGATATAGATACTCTTACCCCCATTGAAGCCTTAATGAAACTTAATGAGATAAAAAGGATGCTTCAACCAAAAGGAAATATCAAGTTTAAAAAGTAAGCAGATTCTTGCAATTACGAAGTAAACAAAAAAAGCTCCCTAAAAAGGGAGCTTTTGTACTGAAGGCGGGACTTGAACCCGCACGGACATTACTGTCCATTGGATTTTAAGTCCAACGTGTCTACCAATTCCACCACTTCAGCATTGGTATTTTTACTCGGTCACCTAAAAATATTCGGTCACTGAGCGTCCCGATATTTCGGGAGAAGTGAGCGAAAAACGGGATTCGAACCCGCGACCTCCACCTTGGCAAGGTGGCGCTCTACCAACTGAGCTATTTTCGCAATATATATGAGCATAGCTTTGTTGACAAAGCGGTTGCAAATTTAAACCTTTTAAGATAAATACAAAGTTTTTTTAAATAAAAAAAAAGCTAATTAAAGTTCATCGCTAAACATTTTTTTAATCTCATCATCTACATCATTTTTTAAATCTGTCGATATGTTTTGTTTTTTACTTAAGCGGTAAGAAATATAGACTAAAAAGAAAAGAATTGGTACGATAAAAGGGAGTGAGTACCAAAAATCATATTCATCTATGTATTGAAGTTTGTAATTTATGATACCAGAAAGCTGAAACAGAAACATAGTTAATGGAACTAATATTGCATATTTCCACCAATTTTTTGAAGTTAAAAACCAAATTCCTGTAAGTAGAACAAAAGTAATTTTTGTAAAAAAAGCATGTAAAAATGATTGAACATTGCTAAAAACCCCTGCTTTAATTGTACCAAAGAGCGTTTCCCACTCTGTAGATTCTGCAGGTGCAAATTTATAAATATAAAATAAAAAAGGAGTAGCTATCAATATTAATGATAGCACTCCTCCTATATACAGACTTTTTTTTCTATCCGTTGATTGGAATTTCGTATTTGTCTTTGTCGAGTTGTTGTTGGTCATCATTTATTGATTCTGGAGTACAACTTGCTACAAGAGCAAGGACAGCTAAAATAAACATAAGTTTTTTCATGAGTATAAAATTTGGGGTTAAAAAAAGCAAATATATATATTTTGTAAGAAAAAACCGACAAAAAGCATTAATTTATCGATGAAATACACTTTTTAAATATAATAATACCTCAATTAATTATCTGTTTTGTATTTCTTCCCTTTTTTTAGAGGAGGTAATAATATCAAGCTATTATTCTATAGAACTTCTTTTAGCATCAAAAATAGTTTGAATAAGTTGATAAAAATAGTTTAGATGAGCCTCTTTTTTAAAGTTAATAATGTTCTTTTTTCACTTTAATGGAGTTGATTTGTAGGAAAATTCTCATCACATTTATGCTATGTTATTTTTGATACTTAGCGTTTTGTTTGATTTTTCGTACGTGTTAACACGTATTTTTTAAATAATAGTAATCATGATTTTAGCTTTAATTAAGTAGGAAAACACTTGTTAATCGATAAAATAAGTGTTTTAAACGGTTAAAAATGCACTTAAACGATTTATTATTTTTTTTTTTTTTAACATTTGTTTTATTTTTAGTTTT
>Ga0256847_1001102_pt1 | contig 14670 bp, 10 predicted proteins | sample TeddybearmetaG_FD_189099 | JGI IMG/M metagenome (GOLD analysis project Ga0256847, IMG submission 189099) | Hydrothermal vent microbial communities from East Pacific Rise, Pacific Ocean - Teddybear | ecosystem: Environmental > Aquatic > Marine > Hydrothermal vents | place: Pacific Ocean: East... | reverse complement strand
TACGAATCGAGCATGATGGTATGGTTTACTTACAAGACGAACAAGTTTTTATTCAACATGGAGGTTGTTGTTCAAACTTAACTCTTGAGTTAAAAATAAATCAATGAAACAAGCTCATAACAATTTTTATTATGATTTCAATTGCCACCAATCAAAAGAGCAAAATCAGATAGCGAATGAAGAATTTGAAAATTTTAAACAGAGCATTAAACTAATTTGAGAACAAAAACTGAGACTACAAGCGATGATGATGTCAGATTAGCTAACGCCAAATCCGCCACATATCACCGATCCGTTGAACAATAAGACATAATTGCAATAGTTTATCTTTGATTTTAATCTTCATTATATTGAAATTCGACAAACGAAATGAAAACAAATTTCAAAAAACAAATTATATTCTTGATGTGGCTTACATGCTCAAACGGTGCCCTAAATGCACAAGTATGGAGTAAATCTTTCACTGCGGGAGGCTATGATTCGAATAATAAATTTCTGGGAGGCTCGGAAGTTTTGCAACTAATTGGACATAAGAATATGTTATTCGCATCTGTTGGTTACTGGGAAGATGGTAACAACATTTGGTACGGGGGATCAAACAGCAATATTGGATGGGGCCAAATTAATTGTCTAGATAATCCTTTCGGTACATGGCAGGAAGATTTGTTTCTTGGGGCAAGTTACCTTCGGCCTGAAATTCTTAAACAGATAATTTTCACAAGAGATCAATTTGGTAATTTTTTATCATCTCCAGACACCGTCTTGATTTCCGCAGGCTATTCCCCTAACTACATAACGAGTACCGTTACGGTGAAGAGTTTTGTAAGAAATGATTTGAACGGTACATGGGGAGAAAGTCAAATAGTACAAGGGAGTTTTCCTGCCGGGGAGAACTACTCAATAAGAGATATTCAAATGTACATTGACAATCAGACTGGTTTAGAATATGTTTTTGCTGTTGTGGGGACACAGGGGATTTACAAAGGAAAATATAACCCTTCAAATCCTGGCAAAATTGATTGGATTTCCACAGCTGAATTTGGTCCGTTAAGTATTAGACCTCTAGGTATCGCGGTGGCAAATGATGCTCTCCACTTTTCATCAGGAAGTAAACTGTATAGACGTATTGATGGTGCTTCACCAACCTATGTTATAGTCCATGATTTTAGTGATATTAGCTCCAATATTAATTCGGCTGTAGGCGGTATTAGAGGCTTAACAACAATAGAAAACCCAAATGGTAATAATGAAGCATTCCTGTTGATGTGGTGTCCGGATGGTCAGTCTAAAGGAACAATTTATCGTCTCGAACCAGATGGTAACGGAGGTTTAAATCGTATCTATGAAACTAAATTATCCTTATTAGTAGAGAGCTTTTTAGCAGGGTCAAATGCCAAATATGTACTTGGAGCATACAATGAATTTTATAAATATATTGATCCAATAAGTTTTGATATTGTTTATTTGGTAGGGATTGAAGCGAAAATATCTGGTGGTAGTCACCCAACATGGAACGGCTACTATAAAGGCGGTTTGTTTGCTAAACGTGATTCTAATGGTCAATATTCAATTGAAGAAATTGATGGAACGATCGGCGCAAATGATATTGCTTTAGTTGCCAATAGGTGCTATGTATCATCTCCATTTTCAAATGAAAGCGCACTTTATTTTGGTGGTTTTGATCCCAATAGTAATACTTCAACAAATATGGCATGGGTTTATAAAAAAGACTATCAAGTTAATTCGATAGATAATTTTACCAAACATGAAAACAATTTTGTTATATATCCAAACCCGGCCAGCAATCAACTTTTTCTTGAAAGTAAAATCCAAGAAGATCAAGAATTCAGTATTGCTAATCTTTTAGGAGAGAAAATAGGGTATGGAAAGTTAAATGGGAAAATTGAAACTATTGATATTTCATCATTACCTCCAAATATTTACATTATTAGAATAGGTAATGAGTCAATTAAATTTATCAAAACAGAGTAATATGCATAACAAAACCTAAACAGTATTAAAACGCAGTTTAGCCAAACGTTACTTTTATTCCTTATAAATGTACATCTTGGACTAAACTTAAATATTTGATTGTCAGTTAAATAAGTATAATTCATTAGGATAATAATCCATGCATATCCTCATAAAAAATGAGTAAACATTGATAGTATTACTAAAATCTTTCAGCATCTCAAGCCCAACAACAAAATAATAAACAATTCCAAAATATACCCAGACTCAACTATAAGAATCTTCCCTACATCTTCTTCAACTGCACTATCTCATCTTCTATTATCTTAATCCTAGCCTCACCATCAGCCATCTTCTTACGCTCATTATCCACAACAGCTTCAGGAGCATTATTTACAAAACGCTCATTAGATAGTTTTTTATTAATTGATCCAACAAAGCCTTGCTGATATACCAGTTCTTTATCCAATCTTTCAAGCTCCGCTTCAACGTCAATTTTTTGCTCAAATAGAACAACAAATTTCTCAGTTCCAGAAATAAAACTAGCGCCGCTAACTTCATCATTATCGCTTATTTTAATTTCTTTGAGGTTGGCTACTTTAATGATCATTTCTTGGATGCCGCTATGTCCCAAAAGAGTTTGCATCCTTTCAGATTTAATAGCATAGAGATCTAGTAATTCGGCTTTAGTTAGACCATTCTTGGCTCTCACCTCTCGAATATTGCTGATGATGTCTTTCGCTTGTTCGACAATGGCGATATTTTCCTTGTCAGAATTTCCAGCCTTTGGATAAGCGCTGATTATGCAATCTTCCCCATCTTCTCTTTGCTTCAAGATATGCCATATCTCTTCTGTGATAAACGGCATAAAAGGATGAAGGGCTATACAAATTCGCTCATAAAATGATTTTGCCTGATCTCTTACTGATCCAGCTATGCCTTCGCCATATGGAGGTTTGATCATTTCCAAATACCAACCACAGAAGTCATTCCAAATAAAAGAATAAAGTGTTGTCAAAGCTTCAGATAATCGGTATTCTTTAAAATTGGATTCGATTTCAATCAATACAGCATTGAATCTATTTTCAAACCAAACTGCAGCAAAATCGTCAACTTTATTATTGGTTTTAGAAGCATCTAATTCTAAGCCTTCTAAAAGCCTAAGAGCATTCCACATTTTATTGGAAAATTTAGCTCCTTGATCACATAATTTATCATCAAATAATAAATCACCTCCTGCTGGCGAACTGCTCAACATTCCGAATCTTACCCCATCCGCACCAAATTTTTCAATTAAAGCTAAAGCATCAGGAGAATTTCCTAATTGCTTGCTCATTTTTCTGCGTTGCTGATCTCTAACCATTCCTGTGAAATAGACATGGTCAAATGGACGTTTATTTTCCCATTCATAGCCAGCCATAATCATCCGAGCGACCCAAAGAAAGATAATATCCCAACCTGTAACCAATACAGAAGTAGGGTAGTAGTAGTCCATTTCTTCTTTTGAATTGAACCCATCAAAAAGAGATATCGGCCACAACCAACTTGAGAACCAAGTGTCTAATACGTCTTCATCTTGTCTTAAATCATCAAGAGTCAAATTTGGGTTTCCAGTCTTTTGTTTTGCTTGAGCTAAAGCTTCAGTTTCGTTTTTAGCTACAAAAACTTCTTCACCAATATACCAAGCTGGGATACGATGACCCCACCAAAGTTGTCTAGAAATACACCAATCTCTGATGTTTTCCATCCAATGTTTGTAAACGTTTTTTTGATTCTTAGGAAAGAACTCAACTTCATCTGTCATTACAGCTTCCAGAGCAGGCTCAGCTATTGCTTTCATATCGACATACCACTGCAAAGACAATTTAGGTTCGACAACAGAATTAGTTCTTTCTGATCTTCCTACGCTATGGGTATAATCTTCTATTTCAACAAGATTCCCCAATGCTTCCAACTTCTTTTTAACCATTTTTCTGGCAACGAATCTGTCTTCTCCTACGAAAACTTGTCCAGCTTCTGAGATCGTACCATTGTCATTGATCACATCGATTACTTTAAGATTATGTCGTTTACCAATTTCATAATCATTCACATCATGAGCAGGGGTAATCTTCAATGCACCTGTCCCAAATTCTATATCCACATAAGAGTCAAATATAATTGGAACTATGCGATCGACCATCGGTACGATTACATTTTTACCTTTCATATTGGCATACCTTGGATCATCCGGATGTACTGCTATTGCGCTGTCTCCCATTATCGTCTCAGGACGAGTAGTAGCTATTGTAATATATTCATCACTACCTTCTACTTGATATTTTACGTGGTAAAGGTGGGTAGTTTCTTCTTCATGCAATACTTCTTCATTAGAAAGTACTGTTTGCGCTTCAGGGTCCCAATTGACCATCCGAAGTCCACGGTATAATTTACCATTGTTGTATAAATCGACAAAAGCTTGGAATACTGCATCTGATCTCACTTCATCCATAGTGAAAGAAGTTCTCTTCCAATCACATGAAGCTCCGAGTTTACGTAATTGCATCAAGATTTTACCGCCATATTCTTCCTTCCATGCCCAAGCATGCTCAAGATATTCATCTCTGGTAAGGTCGGATTTTTTGATTCCTTTTTCTCTAAGCATTTTCACCACCTTAGCTTCTGTAGCTATAGATGCATGGTCCGTCCCAGGAACCCAACAAGCATTCTTACCATCTAGTCTTGCTTTACGAATAAGGATATCCTGAATAGTATTATTCAACATATGACCCATGTGAAGGATACCTGTAACATTCGGCGGAGGTATAACTATAGAATACGCCTCTTTCTCATTTGGGACCGAGCTGAAATAGTCTTTCTCCATCCAATGTGAATACCATTTGTCTTCAATTTCCGTCGGGTTGTATCTTGTTGATGTTTCCATGATTTCTTATTCGCTAATGTTTATTTGAATTTTGGATTCCTAGTCTTTTCTGGCATTTGGAATTGCAAAAATATAATTATTTACTGAAGTTTTGCCTCAGAAAATTCTATTGTCGAAGACACTAATTGAAAAAGAAGTAGAGCCGTGCCGCTAAACAGCGGGTGGCGGGAGCTGCATTCGTAGCATAGCCTTTTTAGCGGCTTGATTCTCCTGCCTGCCAGCAGGCAGGCAGGTTTGTTTCGTTTTCTTATCAAGAAGAGGAATGACCGAACATCGCAGATATGACTGAACGATCATCGAAGATGTAGCAGCGATAGCTGATAAGTGAAGGAACGCGTTTAGCGGTGTGCTGCCAAGATAGGTGATAAGGGAATGAACGCGATAGCGATGGGCTAGCAAAGCCAGTCGCGGCGAGCGACAATATTGGTTTGAAAGTATATACTCCATTATTAACTATAATTCGAAACAGTATTTCCTAAATAATTGAATTTCAATGTATTATGTAATTTAAAATTAAATATTATCAATTTTAATCTTAAAATATATTTTATAAAAAGTAAAGTAAGTCTTTATCAACTATCTGCTTAAAGCAATACATATACTATTTAAATATGCATAATGAATTGTATATCAAAAATTTATTTAATGATAAACTTTAATTATTTATATTTTAATTGATAAAGCTTTTTAGTGCCATCTGGAAGAATATTGACAACTAGAAAATTATCATAATCACTTTCATCAAAGCCTGCATCTATTAATTTTTCACCCATAAGTACATTGGCCATTGCAGGAGTAGTATTAGAGTGTCCTGAGATAATGATTTTGTTCATTTCTTTGCTTTCAATAAGATCGATTCCGAGTTGCTTCAAATCTTTAGGTTGATATATGTTAGTGGACAACCCTTTGGTGGTAGCAAGAGAATCTACAGTATGCATTGTGCGATTGTATAGGGTAGAATAGATTGCATCTATTCTTGTCTTCTTGAACATCTCAGCTAACCGGTATGAACGTTCATAACCAGCGTCCGTCAATATGGGATTTTTCTTTGGTAGCGTATCTTTTTCAGCATGGCGGACGAGGAAAATCACTTTGGAGCCTTCAGCATTTTCCAAATCAATTTTAAATCCGCCGTCCAATATTATAGTATTACGTTCGATAGTTCGAATGTACTTTCCATTGGGATCAATATGTGTAGTTTTACACCCTACAATAAATAAAATAAATAGTCCGATTATCAGCCTCATGCTTCTTCCATTTTTAATTCAAAAATATTATGTTCGATCTGGTTCCTAAGAATATCTTCCATGGTTTCGCGCTCCCTGATTAGGTAATCTTTTCCATCATGAATAAGTACTTCTGCAGGTTTGTATCGCGAGTTGTAATTAGAAGCCATCATGAAGCAATAAGCTCCCGCATTGTGAAATGCCAATATATCTTCTTCATGCACTTCATTTAGTTTTCGATTCACTCCAAAAGTGTCAGTTTCGCAGATATATCCTACTACAGTATAGATTCGAGTCCTTCCTGAAGTTTTAGATATGTTTTCGATTTTGTGATACGAATCATACAACATAGGCCTGATCAGGTGATTCAATCCAGAATCTATCCCTGCAAAAACAGTTGAAGTTGTTTGCTTGATCACATTTACCCTTGCTAGAAAAATGCCTGCTTCAGAAACTAAAAACTTGCCTGGCTCGAACATTAAAGTAAGTTCTCTTCCATACGATTTACAGAAATCCTTGAACCTCTTTGTGATGCGTTCACCAAGATCTTCCACATCCGTTTCTATACCATCATTTTTATAATCAACTTTAAATCCACTGCCAAAATCGATATCTTCTAAATCAGGAAAGCCATTGGCAATATTGAAAAGAACTTCTGCCCCTTGCAAGAAAACATCTGAATCCAAAATGTCAGAACCAGTATGCATATGCAGACCTGTCACCTTCACTCCTGTAGCTTCCACTATTCTGTGTACATGTGGCATTTGGTGAAATGATATTCCAAATTTACTATCAATATGGCCGGTCATAATCTTGCTATTCCCGCCTGCCATAATATGGGGATTGATTCGAATGCAGATGGGTTCGTCAGGAAAAGCTGTTCCAAATTGCTCCAAAATACTGAGGTTGTCAATATTGATTCTCACATTAAGAGACAGTGCTTCTTTAATCTCTTCAAGTGAAACACAATTCGGAGTATAGATGATATCTTCTGGCGTAAATCCAGCCATCAGCCCCAATTTCACTTCTTGAATGGACACCGTATCTAGCCCCGCACCCAATGACTTTATATACTTGAGGACATTAATATTTGTAAGCGCCTTACACGCATAATTTATCTTCAGCTGTTTGACCTTGAATGCATCTGTCAAGCGTTTATATTGACGCTCAATTATTTGAGTATCATAAACATAAAGAGGGCAATCATACTTTTCTGTTAATCCAAGCGCGTCTACACCTCCAGAAAAAACGTATCGGCCGTTTACTATTTCCATCAGTTGAAATTTAAATATTAATGATAAAATCTAACCTGAGTATTGCATTAGAACTTACGAAGGATTATCTAATGCGTTTTTCAGGTTTTAACCTACAAAGATAGGTATAAGCTAAGTATAAGGCTAGTTTTTTGTAGAATGAATGTAATTCAAGATTAAAGGACGAATTTTGCATTGTTTAAAAATAAATTATTTTAGAAAAATAACTCTGTAACCATGATCCTGCTTATTTAATTGTGTTGTTAAGTTAAAATTCAAATTTGGAGGAGATTAATTAAGAATGTAAATTACTTTACAAAGATTTTATTCTTTGAATTAAGACACTAATACGGGCGATTTAAATTTTATAGTAATGTAATAGAGAGAAGGTTGTGAGTTGTCATTTTGGGGCTGTCATTCCAATAATATTGGCAATTATGGATCGTATTTTTTTTAATTTAAATAGAGATCAGCAAATACTAGTACCCTGTTGTTTAAACTAGCTCTTACTTCTGAATGGTTTTTTAATGTGCCTTGAACATATTCTATATTCATTTGATTATAACCAGACTTAATCAAGTATATACTATTAGCTTGATCAGTATCATCAAAATGTCTAATTAACATATCAATTGCATCTACAAAGCGATTTTCACTTATGGCTTTTTTTATTTCAGATTTAGAAATTTTTTGATCTCCTAATTTCAATTCTGATGTACTTTCTTCAATTTTTATGAATTTGTCTATATTCTTGATAATTATCTCTAGATTAATGCATACTCTTAAATAGACATCTTTATGTAATGTGATTTTTGTTTTGAAGATTTCACGAGTATAATTAAGTTTTTCTTTTATTTCTGAAGTATTAAGTAATACAGTTTCGTCTTCACTTAGAAGAAGTGAATGCATGGCATTTCCTATCATTATACAAATCGAGTTAAGATAATTTAGCCCTTTTGCAAGTATTATTTGGTGTGAAATAATGTCATCAGGTAAAGCTATTTGTAATTGATCTTCTAATCCAAGTACCTTACTATAATTATTAATGGTTTCATCAAATACTATGGTATTGTTGATAGATTCTTCACTTTGATTAAAATTGTAAATACCCAAATATCTAGAATTTTCAGTTAATAATCCAGCACATTGATAAAAATGGCTTTCTGCATAAAATAAATTGTAGAGAGGTGAATCTTTAACTAGGTGATTGTCTGCTTCATCCTTAATTATAGCTACGGATTTACTTAGTTGATGTTGAAATGTTTCAATATTGGAAAGTTGAAATTGTTTAGTTGAAGAATGGTAGTACAAGAATCCAAATTGGAAATTTAAATGATGTGAAAAAATATAATAGTGCCTATTCTTATTGATTTGTTCAACTGTCTTGTTTATTTCTTCAAATGAGGTATTACTTAATATTGTAGAGTTTGATAATTCATATGTGATTTTATCACTCTGAAGAAAGTAGTCAAGTAAAAATTTGGCATTTATATAAATATCATATTCATCGAATCCAAAAATGCTGATAGTATTTTGAATAGCCTCTATAGCTTTACTATGATTTACTTCAATAAACCAATAGTATTGCGAATTTATAAATGATTCAATACCATCTTTAAATGGACCCTCTTCTAAATTCAAATTTTCTGTCAAATAATTAGCGATAATCTGAAGTTTATCTAAACTAGGGAGGCTCTCAAAAAGCTTGTCTAGTTTTTTATTTAGAATATTAGCTGATTGTTTAATATTAGCCATTTCATTTTTATTTGTCTCAGATTGCGTCGATTCTTTCATGGTATCTTAATAATCGAAAGTGAATTAAAGAAATAGTTGAAGCCAATGCACAATTTATTTTTAACTATGTGGTGTTATTATAAAGATAATTATTTTTTCACAAAAGAATAAATTAGGTTTTGACAGGTGAGTAAACATTTATTTTTAATAAAAAATAAATGAGAATTAGCTAAAAGCATTGTAAAAAAGCGAAAAGTTTTCAATATATAGGAAGCAGAGCCATGGCGGCTGTTGTGGGTAGAGGGAGCAGCTATGCGTGCTGCATTAGAGCCGCCTAGCATTTTTTGTTTTACTTTTTTTGGCAATAAGACTGAGTGACCTTTTATGAAATAAAAGTGAAAATGAAATTTTCAAGCGAAGGAACGCGATAGCGATGGGAGGCTAAAATCCCGCTGATAAGCGAATATTAAATTGAAATACAACTTTTGAAAAATTACTAAAATCAAATTGAAAGATCAACTATGTATTTTTCAATCCGAAATGTAAAATCAAATTTTATACAATTTGTTGAAAACACTATTAGAACTCAAAAAAAATAGACTTCATAGATACATTTAGTAAAATATAAATAAAATGATTTAATAAAATATAATCAACTCGCTCTCAATCGTTGTATCAACTCACTCTTCTTAGTATTCGCCACTTGAATTTCCTTACTATTTTCCATCACCACTGACCCACCTTTTCCTTTAATATACCTCTTGATATATTCCAGATTGATGATGAAGGAGCGGTGGATCCTGAAAAATCCAAACGCATCTAAAGCAGACTCATAGAATTTCAGGTTCCGGCAAATCATAAGTTTACGGCCATCAGTAAAATAGAAAATAGTGAAATTATCCTCAGCTTCGCAATATAGGATTTCAGACATTCGAACCACTTCGAGTCCTTCCATCATAGGTAAGACTAGCTTTCTATTTTGATTGTGTATCGCACCTATGTTTTGTAAGAGGATTTGAGCACGATTCACTTTTTGCTTTTTTTCGATCTGATCGCACACGGAATTGACAGCATTTTCCAATTCTTCAATGTCAAGTGGTTTCAATAAATAGTGGGCAGCGCTGAGTGCAAAAGCCTGTACAGCATATTGACTAAAAGCAGTAATAAAGATTATTTCGAAGTCTATTTCACCAAATTGTTCAAGTAGATCGAATGCATTTCCTCGTGGCATTTCGATATCTAGAAATACCAGTTGTGGTTTATGCTTTAAAATTGAATTTCTAGCTTCTTCAATATTTGCACAATCGTCCAGGATTTTCACTTGAGGGCAGTACTTATTTGTAAATCTTCTAAGCGTTTCTCTGCTGTCTAGTTCATCATCCACAATTATCGCTGTTATTTCAACTGGGTTTTTCATATTTGGATATCGAGTTTAGAAAACTTCTCATTCATAATTAACAGTTATTGTTATTGTAAACTCTATGAGTAGTTATAAATTCTGATTTAAACTAATGGAATTTTCACTTTTACCAATGTTCCAGTGTCCTCTTGCTCTGGATGAAGATCGCTAACCATGATTTCATAGTTCTTTCCATAGATTTCATTAATCAATTGTATCCTTTTAGAAACATTATCTAGGCCCGTACTATTGTATTTTTTCTGATTTTTTGTTTTTAAGGCCTTTGATTTCGCTCTCCCAATTCCATTGTCTTCAATCAAAACGACCAAGTGGTTTTTTGTTTCCTCGAATGATATTTTTAGATTTCCTCCACCTTCTTTATATCGGAGGCCATGCCATACTGCATTTTCAATAAATGGCTGAATTAACATTGGAGGCACCTCCAACTTCATTACGTTTTCAATCGTATTTTCGAAGGTATATTTAAACTTATCTCTAAATCTAAAATGCTCTAATTTTAGATATAATTCATTGAGCTCTATTTCATCATTAATTTCAATGAAATCTTGCTGAGAATATTCAAGAACTCGACGAATTAAATGTGAGAAATCTGCAAGAAATTTATTGGCTGCTTTTTCATCATTTTGACTGATGAAATTATTAACTGAATTTAAAGCGTTGAAGATAAAATGAGGGTTCATTTGGGTCCTCAAGGACTTTAAGTAAAGCAATTGATTTGCCTTCCTTTTTGCCTTGATATTTTTATACAAAAAGTAGAAAAAGACAATTGAGGCAAGTAGAATAAGAGACAATAAGCCAATTATAATACGTTGAGTAGATATTTGATTTTTCAGTAAGATTTCATCCTTTTGTTTAAGATCAAAATCTTTCTCAGCTATGTCAATTTTCTTTTGACTTTTCACTATTTCTATCTCTTCTTTTAGATTGTTTTCTAACTCACTTATTTCCTTTTCTTTGGAATCAATATAATTCTGTAAGTCATCAATCGCAATTGAAATTCTACCTTTTATAAGGTTTGTTTCGTAGGACTTTTTATATACTTCCGCGGCAAGGTCAGCAGTGGTGTTTGGAGTAATATTCCTTTTGGATTCTACGAGCGATTCTTCAGCTTTTTCAAGCATGTTGTCTTCCTCGTAAAGCATTGATTTTCTGAAGTTTTCACGGACTAAATTATCATCATTTACATTGGTGTAATCAATCGTATTTTGGATTTCTATTTGACTTATATTAGAAATCTCTGCGTCAGAAAAGAATTCTTCATTTGCTTTTTCTATCTGAACAATATCTTCTTTTTTCACCTTGTCCTTACTGGGGATGGTGTTGTAGGATTTCTGCAATGAACTTGACGCTTTATCATAGTCTTTCAGATTTGTATAAGCGCGCGATTTTCGTGCTTCAATTCTTGCCAAAGATATACTATCCAAATCGTACTTTTCTTTCAAAGAATCTAAATCTGCAATCGCGGCATCGTTATCATTCATCATGATTTTAATATCCGCAATTCCTTCTTCACATTTTAGTGTGATATCGTCAATCAAACTGATCTGAATACAATTGTTGAAGTTTATTAATGCTCCTTTTTCATTGCGCCTTTGAAGATCTATTATACCGAGTCGATAATATATTTGAGCATCTAATTTATCCTCTTTTTTAGACTTGAATTTAATGGCGGCGAGATATCTTTGTTCTGCCAGTTCATCTTGCCCTATTTGCTCGTATATGTTGCCAAGCAGAAAATAGGCTTGACCAAGTAGATTTGACCTGGATTTTTTGCCTCTCTCAGAGGATATCACACCTTCAATAATGGCTATAGCATCGAGAGGATCTTTTTCCTTAACCTCCTCCGCCCTTTTTAATAGTACTTGAGAACTTTGTTTTTGTTGTAGCGACTTAAATTTACTTTTCTTTTGCCCAACCAATAATATTGGAAGCATCAGTAAAAATAATAGACTACAAAGTATTCGAATATTCATATTGACTCCAAAGTTACAATATTTTTAAAAGCATGAATTTTGACTTTTGTGCGAAAAATTACCTTTCACGGAGTGAATAGACACGCTTACCAAGTGATATGTTCTCCTCCCTTATTCTCACTTTTTTCTTCCCTTTTTTTACCCCAGTTTTGATGATGTTAGCACTTAATTCTACTTTGAGACATTTCAAAATTGTTGATTAGAATGGACAAAAACTATGTACAAATTTGAGACGAATTATTTAAGATTGGAAAAATTGGAAAAAATTGGAAAGATTGTTCAAAAAAATCAATCTTTTCAATCTCTTCAATTCACAATCTCTTCAATAAAGGAAATATATAGCTAAGGATATCTAATCTCTCAAAGTAGTATTAAGCTGTTTAGCTGTTAAGTTTTTAAGCTCTTAAACATTTTAGCTTTTAAATTCAACAACTCAATAACTAAAAAACTCATTAACTAATAACCTAAACAATCTATTATGATACGACGAAATCTTTCTTTATTCTTTTTACTGTTATGTGCATGTCTTGGATTCAGTTTTGCAGCATTCAAAATTGCAAATTCTTATTCCCATATTATTACCGAAGATCCTACAGAGATTATAATTGACTTCCCAAATGAAACCCCAATTGAAATCCCAAAAGCCAAAGCTAGCAGTGCCATTCAAGTAGCCTTATTATTAGACACTAGCGGATCTATGGATGGACTTATCGAACAGGCAAAATCGCAGTTATGGAATATACTTAATGAATTGGCTAGAACTGAAAAAAATGATCAAGAAACGGATTTGCAAATAGCGCTTTATGAGTATGGTAACCCTTCTTCTTCAAATAATAATTTTCAAATCCATCAATTGTCTGAATTTACGAATGATATGGATTTAATATCGGAAAAATTATTCTCATTAAAGACCGATGGAGGGCAAGAATATTGTGGAGCTGTCATTCAGAAATCAATGGAGGATCTGTCTTGGAACGATGATGAAAGCTTGAAGATAATTTACATTGCTGGGAATGAACCATTTTCGCAAGGTCCTGTCAATTACAAAGAGGTGTGTGAGAAGGCAAAATCTAATGGAATAGTTGTGAATACCATATTCTGCGGTTCTCAAGATGAAGGAATTAAAGGGGAATGGAATATAGGTGCAATTGTAGGTGGAGGTGATTTTATCAGTATATCTCAAAATAAAGAAACTGTCTATGTCTCGACTCCGTATGATATTAAAATCGACCAGCTAAATGTGCAATTGAATGAGACATATATTCCATATGGAAGTAAGGGGAATGAAAAGAAAAATAATCAAGTTCTTCAAGATGAAAATGCAAAAGACTACAGTCTTTCAAATGTTGCAGATAGAATTTCCTTTAAAAGTTCTAAAAAATATAAAGCCGATGATTGGGATTTAGTAGATGCATACAAAAAGGATAAATCAGTGTTGAAAAATGCCGATATAAAATCTGACAAGTATAAAGAAATGACTATCGAAGATTTGGAATCCAATATCGTAGCTGTTTCTCTCGAAAGAGAAACAATACAATCTCAAATAAAAGACCTTGATAAAAAAAGGAGAGAATATAAATTCATCGAAACGAATAAAAAGGGTAACGACAAAGAAAATTCACTGCAACAATCAATTATTCAAACCATAAGAAAGCAAGCCTTCAAGAAAGGATTTGTTATAAAAGAATAAAGACTTTAGTGTGTAGAGCTAAATGACATTTATTGAATTGTCATCCTGACCGAACATAGTGAGTGGAAGAATTGGAATTTAGCCTTGTTCAAATTTCGACCGTAGTGGACATAGGCGTCAACCTAAGAATTTAAAATATATGTATATTTTATGTATAAATAACTGTACAATAGCTTCTTAAGCTAAATTTGTGCAATTATTTAGTTGAAAGCACAACCTAAAAGAGAGCATAGCCATGCCGCTAAACTGTGGGGGACTGACTGAACTCGAAGAGTGGCGACGATAGTCGACAAAGGAAGGAACGCGTAAGCGACGGGAAGCCAACCCATCCTGCAATGCAGGTTTCTTCATTTATTTATCTACCCACCCCTTTCGGGTTCCCTCCTTTATTGAGCTGTTGCTCAATACTTTGGCTTCTCCAAAGACCAGTCAGTCCCGCTTCAAACTATCTACGATAGATCATTCAGTCACATTCGCAGT
>Ga0256847_1001101_pt1 | contig 14672 bp, 14 predicted proteins | sample TeddybearmetaG_FD_189099 | JGI IMG/M metagenome (GOLD analysis project Ga0256847, IMG submission 189099) | Hydrothermal vent microbial communities from East Pacific Rise, Pacific Ocean - Teddybear | ecosystem: Environmental > Aquatic > Marine > Hydrothermal vents | place: Pacific Ocean: East... | reverse complement strand
CAGCGTAAGGGCCACTGTGCGTACATTTAAAGCACCTTCCGGCACTTCTGGCCTGGATTGCAGGTTTACTTCAGTGGGCTCTCCCGGGGCTCCCAGCGAATCAGCAAGGTCTGTAAGCGCTGCCACTACATCCATGTGCCTGTGCACCAAAAGGTCCACCTGGCAATGTTCGGGAACCAGATCACTTGGCAGGTTCTTATAGGCAAAAAAGCTCACTGGCGATCGTGCTCCTGCCAGCACCAGATGCTCCACACCGGCAAGCAATTCGGTTATCTGTTCCGGAAAATACGGCAGGCGCCCAATATTAGGCAACCCTGGACCACCTTCTACGCGCGCAGGGAACGTTATTGTAATAGCCCGACAGCCACACTGTTCAGCAATACGCCCCGCCTGCTGAACTCCTTCTTCACTCATCCCCGTACCGTCAAGCAGGATAAGGGATTTTTCTCCCATACGCTCGGCGATTTCGGAAACCACCTCGTTTGATGCGCGACTACGCTCAACACCGGGTATTCCCGAGGGTGCTGCCCTGCCATCTCCCCACGCACAATCTGCAGGAATGATAAGCGTTGCAACATTACCCAGTTGGTCCGAATTTGCAGCCAGACTGGCCTGAATGGCATCCCTTGTGTCCAGAGACAAGCCTGCCGCCGTTCGTGCGGTGCGCACCCAGGCAGACATCGGCGCGGCAACACCGGCCACATCCGATGTTAAAGGTGCGTCATACGCCACATGGTGAACCGCATGCTCACCAACAAGGTTAATTAGTGGTGAAGAGGCTCGGCGAGCGTTGTGCATATTGGCCACTCCGTTGGCGAGCCCTGCCCCCAGGTGTAACAAAGTGGTTGCAGGCGTTCCTGTCATGCGGGCATAACCATCTGCAGCCCCGGTACATACTCCTTCAAACAGGCAAAGAATCGCCCGAAAGTCGTCATGCGCATCAATAGCCTCTACTAAATGCATTTCGGACGTTCCCGGGTTAGCAAAACAACAGTTCACACCTGCATTTAACAGGGTTTGAACCAGACTCTCGGCACCATTCATTACACACTCCAGGTTTTATCAAGGACAAGCCTGCAAGCTTAACAAATTATTGGATTGTGCAAAGACATCAATTAGGATGCGATATTGATCCCTGAACCAGTGAGAATAGTTAACTGATGAAATGGCTAAATTTGCTAGAACGTGCTGACTACTTTGATGCCACAGATACCTCGCTAAGCACTCTCGCCGCCATTCAGCGACAATGTATGCTTAATATTCCCTTTGAGAATCTGGACATACATCTGGGCAGGCTAATCAAGCTGGATGGGGCAAAGGTTTATCAAAAAATTGTAAAGGACAATCGTGGCGGGTTCTGCTTTGAGCTCAATGAGCTTTTATTGCAATGCCTTACCGAACTGGGTTTTTCGTGTACGCGGGTTGAAGCCCGGGTAAACATACCAGACAGTGTTGCAGATACCCCTAAGTCATTTAGTCATCAGGTATGCCTTGTCCAGCTGGACGATCTGTGGTTATCCGATATAGGATTTGGAGATTCATCCTGCATCCCGCTCAACCTGAACAGTTCTGCCAGTCAGTATGATGGGGAAAAATATTACCGCGTGATCCAGCGCAACAACGGCATGTTTGAAATACTGTGCTGCGACACCGCAACAGAAGAGCCTGGCCTTTGGGTATCACTAAAAACCGCAAACCCCACTCCACAGCCCTGGCAGGCATTTAGTGAAATGTGTACCTATCACCAGACATCACCAGTATCTTTTTTCCCAAAAAAGCGTTTGTGCACCAAAAAGACTGAAAGCGGGCGTATCACATTAACTGGCAATACCCTTAAAACACGCATCAACGGGGTGACAAAAGACGAAGCCATCGAGGAAGCGCAATACACGCAGGTACTGGCTGAGTTATTTGCTATTCACCTGGACAACCCGGAATGGGTTACTCCAATACGCTAATTTTCAGCGGCTGTGTAGAATCCCTCAAACCAGGTTTTCCACTTTCCTTCTTCGCGGGATTCCTCAAAAAACTGACGTACACGACCATCGGGCAACAAGGTCCAGGTACCCCGAAAAGGAAATTCGTCGTCGTTGGTAATGTAGTGAATACGGCCCACCAGATGCATACTGCCATCTACCAGACCACCGTGGTAATCAATCTGAACACCCGGGGATATCCACAGCTGCCGCCAGCTATTCAAAAAAGTATCAAAATAGTTCATGCTCTGTCCGGTACCACCCTGGGCACCTTTCCAGGTTTCAATTAAAACACAACCACCCTGTTCCACTGAAATTGAATTCTGGCCAGCAATTGTTCCGTCCGCATTGGCCACGCTCCAGTTGCCAATCCAGAAATCAAACTCGTGAAATTTCGCATCATCACAGGGGCCGGATCCAGACACAAATGGACCGAAGTACAGGCAAACCAGAATCAGGAACAGTTTTCGAACTACCGGTCTAATCATACTTTATCTCCTCTGGAAAGCTCCGACAATTAAAGCAACATAGCGACGATAGTAACGCTGTTGTAAACTGGCTTCGGTTTTTCTCTCAATACTGTCCAGCCAGAATCTGAGTGCTTGATTGCTTTCAAACCCCGTCATGCGCACATACTGCCAATTCTGGCCTGCATCACCAGAAAGGGCATTCAGGCTGGCTGTCCAAACACCCTGCACACCCGCAACCAAAGCTGTTTCGGTAATCGAAGGCCTGAAAGATGACGCACTATCCATCAATTCATTCACTTGCATCAGCTCAAGAAAATATACTTGAGCGTTTTCCTCAAAAGCCAGGTCCGGGCTTGCCGCCAACATCATTGAGGCACCCTGATTTTGCAGTGATATGCCGAATGGTGGGGTAAAACTGTCCTTCGTGTACTGCTTTATAAATGCCGAGCGGCTTGGATATAAAGACAGCGCAATTGCCGACCAGTTGTCTGCCTCTCTACCTTCAAGAACACTGAACACCTGCCCAACCCACAATGCTTCCCCCTCTGCATTTTCCAGCAAAGAAAACATCTCCGACTCAAACGTTTCTGCTTGCTCGCGCATATCGACATGAGCAAATCCCAACATTACAAATGATTGTGAGCTGCGTTCCGGATGAAACAGAAACTGAAGCTTATTCTCGCCTAACGCCAGTGCGCCGATGACGGTAATCGTCAACAGAGAAACACAAAATATCAGAAAGCGAAAAAGCCCCTGACTCATACATCAAATCCTGTAAATAGTCATGGCGTGCATCTTAGCGGATTATTACCGACGCTAAAATAGCCGGTACTTGCAAAACCACCCTGGGCTGGGCACTCTGGATTTATTTACCCACATATAAAATTCGTTCAGGGGAACCAGGTATGAGTACAAGTAACATTATTTCCAGCGACGCATCTCAATTCGACTGGCCTGCACTGGTCGCTGAGCTCAACAAATTTCTTCGCCTGCGCACCACTCCCATTGGTATGAAAATGTTTGAATCGCTGGAGGAGATGGAAACTATTCCAAAACTCAGACGCCCCAATGCTATACATACCACTGATCAAATTGTAGGACAGGCATCGCGCAATGGGTGGACCGTGGGTATAACGATGGACGATCTGGTAGGCGCTCAATGCGGTACAGTAATTGGCCTGCATCCACGGGACGATGAGTGGTTGTCCGGTGACAAGATGGCAGGTGTCTGGTATGCAGACCAGAAGGAGGCCAGCAAGCACCAACACGCCATGGATGTGCTTCCTTTTGGCCGCTACACAGGCATGGTGGTGAGTCCTCTGGCCAGTGGAAGACTAACTCCTCCCGACATCTGCCTTATCTATGCGACTCCCGCGCAAATGATTCTGTTTATTAATGGCCTGCAATGGACCGGTTACAAGAAACTCGAATGGGGATGTGTAGGGGAATCCTCCTGCGCCGACTCCTGGGGTCGCGCCCTGTCCAAGGATGAGCCCAGCCTGTCCATCCCCTGTTTTGCAGAACGTCGTTATGGTGGAGTAATGGAGGATGAACTGCTAATGGCTATCCCACCGCGCTTTATTCCCGGCGTAATTGATGGCCTGGCACATCTTTCAAGAAATGGATTGCGCTATCCAATCGCCGGTTATGGCGTTAACAATGATGTGCGTGCCGGAATGGGCGTCACCTATTGATCTTTAATGTCACTAAGCGCATTAAACTCTTTAAGAATGCGCGCGCTGTCCGCATGATTTGATATGCGGCTAACAAAAGCATCGTGTGCAACGTTTGCGGCCAGCGCAGGCTGATCCAGTGTAGCCCACTGCACAAGCCCTTCCCAGAACGGGTCGATAAGCTCAGCCCCGGAAATTTCCTCACCAGATTCACCCAGTAGCGTAAGTGAGCGAAGTTCTCCCAGGTAAAGGCGCAGGGAAAGCACGTGAATATCCTCATCACTTCGAATGCGTTCAATAATCTCGGCACCCAACTTCGCTTGCTGTCTTCTGTCGGTAAACAGGGTGGGTGTATTAAATATTTCCTGGGTATCGGCAAAACCGTTCTCCGCGCGAAATTCAATCATCAACAGATTCATCAGAAAACTTAGCAGGCCTTCGTACTCTTGGGCCAATTGCGGCATCCAGCGTTTACCGGACTCAGGACGGGCAATATTGTCGGGTGGCTCTACATCCGGATAGACATCTTTCCCAAAGGCAAGATCACGGGCCACAAACCACATAACATCGTGCCCGCCTATGTTGTCTTTCGGGTCACCACCTTCATCTATTCCGTGTGCTGCGAGTAAACCCTTGTTCAAATGGCCAATAGCCAATTTAGAGGTATCTTCCTTTACAATTTTATTCAGGTCTGGAAAATTAATCTCGGCAAGCACGCGCCCCCGACCTTCTATTTTTCCGGTAATGGTTAATGTATTCCAGAAGGGCTGATCCATTCCCTCACTAATCATCAGGCATTGTTGTGCAACATTAGGGACCCTCGGACCGGTAAGCAGCGAAGCATCTGCCTGAAACAACTCTCCTCCCCTACTTTCCAATGCCTGCGTCCACGCGTCTATTGCCTGAACTCGTAAGTGCGCCCTGGGAGGCAGATACCCACCTTCTGCATCCAGACCACCGTGCAAACGCTGTCCCGAAATTTCGTGCACTGATGCGAAATCCAGCTCGCTAAACAATTCTTCTTTGCTGTATTCCAATTGCATTCTTATTTCCCTCAATCTCGAATCAGTGCATCCACTACATCTATCATCACCGCAGTACCACGTCGAACGTTTTCAATGGACACCCGCTCGTTATTTCCATGCACGGTGCGTGCGTCTGCTTCATCGAGCAGAAAGGGTGAAAAGCCATAACTTATAATGCCCATGTCCCTGAAAAAGTGACTATCTGTAAACCCGGTCGACACCGCAGGAACCACTTTAGCGCCCTCAAAAAAACGTGTAAGCACGCTTTGCAGGGACTCAAAAAGTAGTGTATTGGTACTGCTGATAGCCGGTGTAAAACTCATAATTGATTCTATTTCAATATTCGGGTCATCGATAAGCGTAGTGAGTTCTTCCAGAAATTCTGACGGATCCTGGTCCGGCAAGAGGCGACAGTCCAGCTCAAGAATTGCCTCGGGCGGCACCACATTAATCTTGCTACTGCCAATGAGAGTGGTGACCGAACAGGTATTACGCAGTAGTGCATTACTGCCAGGCAATTGATGCTGAAGGTTAAGCATAAACTCCGGTGAGTTAATGTGAGCCTCTATGTTTGCAAAGGCCTCACGAAACTCCGGTTTTTGGTACTTGGCAAGACCCGCGAACATATCTTTTACCGGACCCACAACATGTGGCTCAAACCCGGTACTGGCAACTGTGTTTCCAGCACGCAACAACCGGGTTACCGATGTTTCAACCTGGGGGCGTGAACCGTGACCCGGCTCACCCAGCGCTTTAAGACGTAACCACAAAGGCACCTTCTGGGTTGCCTCCACCATAAACACCTTGTCGTCTTCATACTTACCACCAGAGCCGCCTTCATTAAGCAAAAATCCTGCATTTTCAAAAATCTCCGGGTGTGTATCCTTAAGCCATCCCGCCCCGTATATCCCCCCTGCTTCTTCGTCAGCAGTTGCTACAAACCAGACATCTCTATTGGGAATGATGCCAGAGGCATGCAAAGCCAGAAAAGTTTGCAGGTGCAGGATACCCAGCCCTTTTGTGTCCAGGGCACCTCTACCATAGATATAGCCATCTTTTACTAATCCGGCAAAAGCGTCCATATCCCAGTATTTTTCATTAACAGGGACCACATCCATGTGGTGCAGCAAGACCAGGCCAGGTTTATCGCCACCCCTGATTCGTGCCCAGATATTACCCCGGCCCGGAGCCGATTCTCCAGACTCATATTCTATGCCTGCAGCATTGAATATAGCTGCAAAAAATTCGACACCCCGACTTTCATTACCCGGTGGATTACGCGTATCCACACGGATATATTCCTGCAAAAGCTGCGGGGCAGCCTCCGAAAACTTGCTGTTATTCCAATCTGCTTTTGGGTTCGCAGTGGCAAATTGCACACAAACAAGCGTAACCAGGCCAAACAAAACTTCAACTCGCATAAAAGCTACCCCGGGGAAATTTAGAAAACACAATCAACTAGTTGTAACACACCTTGTGGAATTAGTCGTCGCAAGTTCTTGCCAGAACAAGCACCCATGGTTACTTTGAATCAGCTGAAACAAAGCTGAATCCTATTGACCATGAGGTTACCAAGTCACTCTATTTTGATGATCCGGACGGAAACATGATAGAAGTCTACGTAGATGTCTCCAATGCGTGGCGGGAGGATCCGCAGATAGTGGCACAGGTAAGTCCGTCGGAGATTTGAAGCCGAATAATGTCAGGTGACTGCCTCTAATGAACGTCAGGGCAGTGGCACTCCAGCTCAAACGGTTCAGGAGACGCTGTACCCTCCACAAACCGCGATACCTTGTCCGGTGACGAAATTCGAAGCTTCAGAAGCCAGAAAGACGGCAGTGCCAGAGCATTCATCCGGCGTACCAAACCGACCAGCGGGGGTGCGCGCTACAATGTCGTCGTAAAAATCGGTCATATCGTTCTTGATCGGCGCGGTCATGTCGGTGGTGATCCAGCCCGGAAGAATCGCATTAACCTGAATGTTATCCTTGGCCCATGCAACGGCAAGTGATTTTGTCAACTGGATAACACCACCTTTGCTGGCAGCGTACCCCGGAAGAAGCGGGCTACCAAATATCGAGTACATTGAGCCGATGTTGATAATCTTGCCTCCTCCCGATTTCACAAGCGCTGGGTATGCAGCACGAGAGAACTTAAAGACGCTTGACAGATTGGTTTCGATTACCGAGTCCCACTCCTCGTCAGTCATATCTTCGGGTGCGTTTAATGCCGCAACCCCGGCGTTATTAACAATGATATTGAGACCGCCAAAGGCTTCTTCAGTGGCTGCGATCGTCGCGACGATGTCTGCCTCAACATTCACATCGCAACGCATTGAAATTGCCTGAAATCCGAGATCAGCAATTTCTTGCCGCACACCTGCGTTTTTTTCCTCATCACGACCCGCAACACAAATGCTTGCCCCTGCCGAGGCAAGCCCGATAGCGATTCCTTGCCCGATACCACCATTGCCTCCGGTTACAATAGCGGCTTTGCCGCTCAGATCAAATAGCTTCATCCTCATGTTAGATATCTTCTCCTTTTTCCATCCCAATTGCATTTGTGAAACCAACAATCAAGTTACTAATTATGTCGAATAGCCTCAACATGACTCAGACCTTTGTTATCCATCAATAACTGGATCCAAGCAGCAGGCTCACCGGATGATTTAGCTATTATTCCAGCGAGACTTTTAGAGGCCGCAACGGTTAAGAATGTCTCTCTTGCGCTTGTAGCTCGCAATTGCGTGGTATTTGCAGTTGCAGTTGCAGTTGCAGTTGCAGCAAGAGCATCACAACGAATTTGCGTTGCCAGACATATCAAGGAACAGATAACACCTACCGCACCCAATATTTTCGCAATAGCGCTAATTGCGTCCCAGTTAATGTTAGGTGGCACTCCTTCGAGTATATGTTTCAACACGCAATGGCGACGGATCACCGCTATTTGCTGACGGCAATAAACAGGCTGAAAGCGCCCAGTAAATATCCATTTCAGCACGTAGTTCAATATAGTCTCCAGCTTGGGTTATTGGCGGTTTACCTAGCCATGAACCGTCCGGTAGATATTCAACATTCATAAAGACATTGAAGCAAGACGTGGACTGTAGCAGATGTGGATCAATATCGTCTTTAGCGAGGACTTCTTCCAGGCAATCCCTGCATCCTTTGGTATTGTCTTCTGGATCAATAAACAGTCTTCTCGCATCATTCGAACAAAAGCCACCCCCAGTGAAATGAACTCCTGTCTTATCTTCAGTAATTACCCACATCCGATTCATGTGGTTTGTGAATATTGTTGCTCCCTCTTTCCATCTCCAACCAATGTTGGCCCAATTCGTATATGCGCAGTCGAGATACTCTGTGGGATCACCATATTTCTGCGCGACGAAATCGCCGACTTGCCCCCCTTCAACATCTACTATTCGAAATCTTTGCCCTTTTTGTAGGGTACCGCTAATACAGGTACCTGCCTGTATGATATGGCTTTCTTCAAGAATTCTATGTTTAGGCGTCACGTCACCCTCTCAGTCACAGGCAAGCCACATAACGCCCGCATTTGCGGCTGGTTTGGAACGCAGCGAAAAACCAGTCCGACAACATGCGCTTGTTCTGCATTTATATCCCCTCTGCAGTTTCAGCAATTTCCCATAGGGCTTCTATAGCTTGACAGTCAAGAACCATTAATACGTTTCCATCATCATCAAATTTTTGAATTGGGCCATGACTTATAAATATGTACTCTGTCAATTCGGGGAAATAAATTATCTCGTGAATGACACCATTTGGCTCATATCCATAGTCACCTGCTTAAGCTGTAATTCCTCCATTTTCAACTCCCTCTCTAATCTCTATCTTCCCCCTCAACACATAATATTCAGCGGGGCCATTGAGCTTGTGGGGTGTGACTGATGTACCAGGGTCGTTTCGGAACATCACAACCCAAGCGCCTGTTACTGAGCAGGTACGTAGCAATTTAAAATACGAGCCTTCTTCAATTACTTTCCACAGTATATCACCTTGTGGTACGTGTAATTCATTTGCCAATCTATTCATTTCGTTAGCCTTTGGATTAATACATAACAACCAGTTTAGCGGCGCAGCTGCCCAAGGGGCGATTGCGGTAAAATGGCGAAGCTATTCGCAATTGAACGAAGGATAGATACGTCCGAGTGACGGAGCCTAGGGCGGAGGAGCGTCTTCAACTTCATATAGTAACTCTGTTTCCGATCATTGCTTTGTCCTTGCTTTGTGGTGGAACATGCTTCTACTGGTTACTACTACTTTAAACTTCAAGACACTTGATGTTTCTAACAAGACCACCGAGCCAGTAGAAGCTTCTCGTTCAAACGCATACTCAGGGAATGTCGTGCACCGACTTCGATAAGACCTGCGAGTAACGGGATCACACGTTCCATTTACACTGTAAACCCAGGAGGGAACAGATGAAAGAATTTTGTACCAGTGATTTTTCAGCCTTAATTGGCATCGATTGGGTTATGGGTTTGCAAAAGCAGTATGCCAACAGACAGATCGCCGTGGCCTGTGAGCTAAAAAAGAGCCCTCTGATTTATGCCCTGTCAAAATATGCTTTCATCACTCTGTTTCCACTGCACCCGGCACCGTTGCCAAAATGCGCAAGGCCTGTCCCAAATTCCTTCGCCAGACCTTTGTGGAATGGGGTGGGCAGACCGTACGTTATTCATTCTGGGCAAGTTCTTACTATCAACAACAAAAACAGAAGGGAAAACCCCATAACACTATCATCCGGTCGTTGGCATTTAAATGGATCAGAATCATGTCCAGATGCTGGAAAGAGTAAAAGCCATATGATGAATCGAAGTATCTGGAGGCGTTGAAGAAACGTGGATCTCCACTGCTTAAGTATGCGATGGAAAGCTAAATTATCGGGTTGCGGTCCACCTCAGGGCGTGTTGTTATACGTTTCCTTCAGTAGCTGACCCACCATAAAACACGGACCGTACAAACTGTGCGGCACTTGCTATTAGTAAAGTGTATAGCCCAAACAGAAGAAACGTAAAGTTATAATCTGGGGCTACGTTTACGGCACCTGCTAGAAGCCCAATGAAACCTAGAAAATAAGTTGCATAGAGCACTCTGATTAGAGTTTTTGCTGACATTGCATAAGTTCGCTCTGTCTCTGGCATCAAGTTAATTAGCTTCCGGTTTATGGCTGATGCAATAACCAGAATCGCGATCATTAAAATACAAGAAATTCTAACCGCTGCATCAAAGAGAAACGTGTGGAACAACAGAAGTGACGCGAAGGCGCCAGCACCTACCGAGAATGTGGACAAGAGAAGGTTTGCGAGCCTGAATCGATCGAGGCTACGCCACTCATCAACCCTTCCTCCCTCGAATGGCAGCAATCAGACCAGAAAACCCAGCCAGACCTAACGAGTACTCAATTATCACGATGAGAGATTCTTGAGGATCCACTGTTAGCCCAGCCAACTGTTTGACGTATAACAACCAGTTAAGCGGCGTACCGTATAGTGGCACGTTTTTGCGCAAGCAAAAAGAGTGACGCTTAGGTACGTCCGAGCGAATGGAATGAGCGGCTTCAACTTCATGTTAGGCGCCTATTGATCTCAATCAGTTTGTCTCTGCCTTTAACGGAAATTTATCGGGATGTTTGATGGAATCTAGCCCTAAGTCTATATCAAGATCAGGCCAGTGATAACTGCCTGGGTGTTCTTCCACAACGTTTAGAACCTGATCCACCGTTCCCTTTTTGAACCAGGGGAAGTTTTCAAACGGTAAGAAATATTCTCGACCAGAAGCAAGAACCCAAATGCCATCTGGAGAAATGTCAGTTACCGCTATCTGGGAAGTGCCCTCGCCAGGCTGTAACGAGCTCATCTCGGTGTGCCTCCACAATGCGTTGTATACTTCGTAATTGTACATCTGAAAGGCGATGATTTCTTGCTAATTCGATTGACGGCTCCAGCCAGTATTTTGCCTCGCCATCGGGAGATCGCACATGCACATGCATTCGGGTTTCTTCCAGTGAAAAGAAGAAGAAACGGTATCCTCTCTCGCGAAAAACAGTTGGGCTCATGGGGGCGCATAACGAGGCTGTAGAAAAAGCGGGCTGCAGCACTGTTTATTGGTCTGCGTTGATTGAACAGTATTCAAATTGTTGAGTTCCCTGATTTTGATTGCCATATTTCTAACAGCAGTTTGCACCTTCCAACCTGACGTCTCAAGCCGATTGGTGCGTAACAATGCCTGGTGCGCCTGTATACCCACGTGTGCGGTTCTATTGGTAAGCCAACTGCCCATAATTCTGTAACTTTTCAACATTATGCACCAGACAATACATCATCCACTGTGCATTTACCTTACGCCTGCCCCGGTGACTGAAGCGTCTGAGCCCTTTGGTCGTATTGACATTCCCGAACACCGGCTCAACTGTACCCAGGCGTTTGCCATAAAGGTATCTGCCCTGCTCACTGTCTATCCTGGCCTTCATATTATCTATAACACTGTTGTGCTTAGCCGATAGTTCATTAACCCTGAACGATACCTGACGTCCTTGTTCCTTGGGGGGGTTGCGCATACACTGCTCTTGTAAGGGACAGCTGCGACAATCCCTCAAGTAGCCGGAATAACATACGTAGCGGTGTCCGTTACTGGTGGTGGTATTACGGTGCCACAACGGTTTTCCTGCCGGGCAACGGCAGGTCTTTGATTGGGGGTCATAATCAAATTCAGAGGCCATAAACCACTGCGCCTTGCGCTTTTTAGGGACATAGCGATTGCGGTTTATAAAACGCGGATCGCGTTTTCTGAAGTTACCATCAGCGATCAGCGCATTGATATTTGCATCTGCACAGTATTTAAGGGTTGCTCTGGAATGAAAACCAGAATCCGCACTCACCGTACACCCATTAATATAATCATCACCAAGGACTGATCTGGCTTGTTCAACGAGCGGTTTAAGTAAGTTATTCTCTGGCCCCTGACCGAACGCTTGTGCTGCAATAACAATCTGGTTTTGTGCATCCACTGCAGCAACGCCGTTATAACCCTGCAGGTTGCCGTGGGATGTCAGCATGCTGGCACTGTCATTATCGGTGATGTTGCTCTTTATCACCCTACCACTCAGACCTCTGCGCTCTTCAGAGGTCGCGCAGAACTTTTTTATCTTGCGCGACGCCTTTCGTAACGACTCGATATTCTTCTCTTCTGCAGACCTGCGCGTATGGTCATTCACCTGGGTGCTTGCATCTTCTTCTCGATGTTTTTTAAGCATGCGGCGTACGGCCCGGTCGATTTTCTTGTGCTTTTTAGTCATCTCCTTGATCGTGCCCGACCATTCTTTGGAGGCGTTGGACGGCATTTTGCACCCGTCTATGGCAAACAGCTCGCCCCCAATGAGCCCTTGTGCATCACACACCATCAGCACTTCGGTGAACAGGCTTTGAATGACATCCCCCATTTGGGCAATAAAGCCAGCAATGGTGGTGAAGTGGGGTTGTGTGTCTCCGGAGGGCCTGCCCCACGAAGTGCTTTGGGTAGAGTGCAATAAAAACCACGTTTTCCTTGCACAGCCGTTCAATCTGGCGACTGGAGGTGAACCCTCTTGCATAGGCGGACAAGATCACACGTAGCAACATGGCCGGGTCATATACCAGGCGACCTGTGTCATCATTTTTATAACGCGCATCAAAGACAGACATATCCAGATGTTCATCAATCAGGAAGCTGATGGTATGTTCAAAAGTGCCTGGGGTAATCTGTTGTGAGAAGACAACCGGGATGAATTTACTTTGTGTGAAACTAGAATCTTTGTAGCGCGCCATGTAAAACACCACTATGCGGGATATCTAACGATTATACTCGTGTGGTACACACAAGGCACGATTAAACGACATTTTATGAGTTTTTCTACAGCCTCAACACCTAGTTAAGCGGACGCTGTGTTGCTGCGAAGCAGCGACATCGGCGGTCCGAGTGAATGAATTGAACGGCTTCAACTGCATGTTAGGTGCCTGTTTCTACAACCCACTAGGTTTACCACATTTGGGATAGATTTCCCTTTCCAAAAATTCTAGAAAGTTCGTGGCATAAATTTGATCCATTCCTGAATCCATGAATTTTCTATATCCCGCAAGGCAAAATAGGTATCCCATATGGGGTACGACAGCTTGCCAGTAAAGGTCACTCATCGTTCCATTCGACTTTGACAAATATGCGTATTCCATCTGCGCCAGCCGAGGCCCTGCAATTTTAGTAAACCTAAACCATTCTTCTTCAGATAGTTCTTCTGGATTTGTTTCGGCAGTTAAAGAAATACGTGACAGTTCCAGATCACTGGCCTCGGCAAGTTCTAACTCCGTCAAGTTGCTTAAAAATTGTTGATAGGACGAATCCTGAGTCGATCTCGTATTCTGTTCGAGCTCTTGGTATATGAATGCTAATGAAACAACCACTAGAATTGCAGCGGTAATCTCTGATATCGAAGCTAACCCTGAAAGATTCAATCTAGTCATTGGTAAACCGCAATGGCACATAACAACTAGTTAAGCGGACTACCGTATAGCGGCACGTTTTTGCGTAAGCAAAAAGAGTGACGCTTAGGTACGTCTGAGCGATTGAAATGAGCGGCTTCAACTTCATGTTAGGCATCATCGCGGATGGCCTCGATGTGAGTTTGGAATTCTTTTGAAAATTGGGACCGTGCCTTTGACCACCAGTCTTCAAAAAACTTGTTTCTAACCATATCTGGTAACTGTCTGCCAAAGCTTTGGTAGTTATAATCGTCTGCGGCGCCGATAGAGTGAAGGTAGTGGAGCTTCTCATTTATAATACAGACTCTCGTGTAAAACCAGCTGGCTTTAAGCTCTTCCTCATCCGTTAGTTTTTCGTCCATTCCAATTTTTCTATAAATCCCACCAATCGCATGAGATTGGAGCTCGCTCATCATCTTGCTTCTCTCACTGAAGGTTTCGTTTAGTGATTGAACTTTGAGGCTTTTTGTATTTTCTCTAAGTTGCAGTGAGACATAAATCAAAGTAACAACCACAGCCAAGGCTCCGGCGATTTCCCCAATTGCACCTATTGCTTCCCAGTTCATAGGATGCCTAACAACCAGTTAAGCCGCCAACCATGCAATGGTTGGTCGGGTGGAGGCCGCAGGCCGGAACGAACTTCAACTGCCTGTTAGGCGGGTAGCTCATGTTACTGGTAATGAGGGGCGTGCATTTGATCGTAGGAACCATCTACTTTTCCCCGCTAAAATAACCTAATTACATTCAATAGAAAGAAAACGCTGCATTAGCGATAACAATAGCAAAGTACAAGGACAATAATCCAACGGCAATCCAGCCCGAGTTTCCTGCGATCACCACAGTGAAGCCAATTCGCGCCAGAAGCAAATACCACTACTATCCAATCGACACCCAACTATCTGGTTAGATATTCTGTTTTCACCCGGCTTCCTGATTAAACACTTGCACCTCAAACTGCTCCGACGTAGCCGCATAACAACCAGTTAAGCCGC
>Ga0256847_1001100_pt1 | contig 14679 bp, 12 predicted proteins | sample TeddybearmetaG_FD_189099 | JGI IMG/M metagenome (GOLD analysis project Ga0256847, IMG submission 189099) | Hydrothermal vent microbial communities from East Pacific Rise, Pacific Ocean - Teddybear | ecosystem: Environmental > Aquatic > Marine > Hydrothermal vents | place: Pacific Ocean: East... | reverse complement strand
ACAGCAGATAATATGGATCCTGCTCCAGTGGGCTATCAGATCTTTCCAGGAGATGAAAATATGGATGGATTTTATCTTTGTGGTTTGCAGAAAAAATAACATCAAGCACCTGATTCATCGATACCCGTTACCCTTCAAGATGCAGGATTCAGCACCAAAAGTAGGCGCTTTTAGGCGAGGTTAGAAACAGCCATATTTGAGGCAAGTAATTTTTGGGCTAGTCATTTTTGTCCATGGATGGATTATATGCAGAAAATGCAGGAGCAATTTTCTGCCCAGCTGGAAATTACTTAACAAAGAAGATGGATGTTTATAATCTTGCCCTAGGGGTGCTCAGCTAGAAAACTTGCACGGCATTACAACTCATAGAAAGGACGAGTCATTCCTTTCGAGTTGCGCGTTGTTCAAGTTTCCTAGCTGAACACTGAAACCTGCATCTTGAAGGGTAACGGGTATATAGCTTTTTCAAGTTTAATCTTGGAGTGTTAATTATTATGCAATTTCATAGATTTGGGTGTATGGTTACTCCAATATCCACATTCCGAATGTGTCAGGCGTTTATGAGACTCTCCTGTAATCTAATGATATGCAAAAACTGAGTAGTTAGCATGAAAATAATCATCTTGGGAGCCGGTCAAGTCGGCGGAACTTTGGCGGTGAGTTTAGCCGGTGAAGACAACGACATCACCTTAGTTGATACCAACCCTAAAAAACTTCGAGCGCTTCAAGATCAACTGGATCTTCGTACAGTTGTTGGCTACGGTTCGCATCCTCATATATTAAGGCAAGCCGGTGCGGAGGATGCCGATATGATAATTGCAGTCACCAATAGCGACGAAACCAACATGATTGCCTGCCAAGTGGCCTATTCGGTTTTTAATACACCCTCAAAAATTGCTCGTATCCGCTCGCCAGAATATCTAAAAGAAAAATCGCTTTTTAACGCCGACAATTTACCGGTTGATGTGGTCATCAGCCCAGAGCAACTGGTGGTCAAACATATCCACAGATTAATTGAAAACCCGGGTGCATTGCAAGTTGTCGATTTTGCTAACGGCCTGCTAAGATTGGTGGCGGTAAGGGCTTATTATGGCGGCCTACTAGTCGGTAATACACTATCCACGCTAAGAGCACACATGCCAAATATTGAGGCACGGGTCGCGGCTATTTTTCGCCAAGGAAAAGCGATAATGCCAACCGGTGATACTATTATTGAAGCCGATGATGAAGTGTTTTTTATTGCGGCGAGTAACCACATTCGGCAGATAATGGGCGAGCTACAGAAGTTAGAAAACCCCTATAAGAAAATAATGATTGCGGGTGGCGGAAATATTGGCCGTGGATTAGCTAAGGCACTACAAGATAAATACTACGTTAAGTTGTTGGAAATGGATTCCAAAAGAGCCATGGAAATTAGTGATGATTTGGAAAATACCATTGTGTTACATGCTGATGCTAGCAACAAAAAATTACTGCTGGACGAAAACATTGATCAAATGGACGTTTTTATTGCTGTGACTAATAAAGATGAAGCCAACATCATGTCGGCAATGCTGGCTAAAAAACTTGGTGCAAGAAAAACCATGGTGCTGATTAACCGGGCGGCTTACACCGATATTTTGCAAGATAGCAGTATAGATATTGCAGTTTCTCCACAACACAATACTACCAGCAGTTTATTACGATACATACGCAAAGGTGATGTTGCCAATGTGTATACGCTTAGAAAAGGCGCCGCTGAGGCCATAGAGGCAGTCGCTCATGGTACCGAAGACACCTCAAAAGTTGTCGGTAAGGCGATTGGAGATATAGACTTACCAAGAGGTACTGCCATTGGTGCGATTGTACGAGGGGAAAAAGTAATGATTGCTCACCATAATATTGTCATTCAATCCGATGATCATGTCATTTTATTTATGGTGGATAAAAAGTATGTGGCTGACGTTGAGCGGCTGTTCCAAGTGGATTTGACCTTTTTCTAAGAATCGCCAGCTATGCAAACTCAGGTTATCATAAGAATTCTCGGTATTTTACTAATGATATTTAGTGTTGCCATGATCCCGCCTATTTTGGTTGCATGGCGATTTGGTGATGGTGGGGGGCTAGCATTTTTCTATGCGTTTATAATTAGTTTAGTGCTGGGTTTAACCCTATATTTTCCAAGAAAAAATGCACGAAGTGAATTACGAACTCGCGATGGTTTTGTAGTTGTTATTCTATTTTGGGGTGTATTAAGTTTTATGGGAGCGGTACCGCTCTATCTTGGTAACATTCCCAATTTCGGACTTGCGGATGCCATTTTCGAGTCATTTTCTGGCCTAACGACTACTGGCGCTACAGTTATTTCAGGAATTGATAGCCTGTCTCATTCTATTCTTTTCTACCGCCAGCAACTTCAATGGATGGGCGGAATGGGTATTATTGTTTTAGCCGTTGCGGTGCTTCCTATGCTTGGCATTGGCGGTATGCAACTCTATCGTGCAGAAACGCCTGGCCCGGTAAAAGATGCCAAATTAACGCCGCGAATAGCGGGAACAGCAAAAGCCTTGTGGATGATTTACTTAGGTCTAACGATTGCCTGTGCACTGGCTTACTGGGGCGCAGGAATGAGTTTTTTTGATGCTATCAGTCATAGTTTTTCAACTGTCGCCATCGGCGGTTTTTCAACCCACGATGCTAGTATTGGTTGGTTTGAAAGCACTGAAATCGAACTAATTTGTAGTCTTTTTATGTTGATTTCCGGAGTAAATTTTTCGCTACATTTTGTTGCCGTCAGAAAACTTAATTTGGACTCCTACTTTAATGATACCGAATTCAAAGTGTATGTGGGTATTTTGTTAGCCGTAATCCTCGTATCGATTATTACCTTAGTGCTCCACCAGCAGTTTGAATTTTCTGAGGCTGTGGTAAAGTCCATTTTCCATACTATTTCTATCGGTACTACTACCGGTTTTTCTTCCTCTGACTTTTCCGCTTGGCCAATTTTTTTACCGGTGTTATTGATTTTTGTTAGCTTTGTTGGCGGTTGCGCCGGATCAACCGGTGGTGGAATGAAAGTAATTCGGGTATTACTCTTGTTTAAACAAGGTGCACGTGAAATTAAACGTCTTATTCACCCAAACGCCATGTTCAAAATTAGAGTCGGGAATAACGTTATTACGGAAAAAATAGTCGAAGCTGTATGGGGATTTTTCTCAATCTACGTCGTACTATTTTTTATATTCATGTTGATATTAATGGCTGACGGACACGATCAAGTAACCGCCTTCTCAGCGGTAGCAGCTTGTATGAATAACCTGGGCCCAGGCTTGGGCGAGGTTGCCGGGAATTACTCAAGCCTTAGCGATTTATCAAAATGGGTGTTGTCAATCGCAATGTTATTTGGCCGGTTAGAAATATTCACTTTATTGGTTTTATTTTCTCCCGATTTTTGGCGAAGTTGATTCGTAATATTTGTAGTAGTGAAGCCCAATTTATTCTAAACATGCTAAAAGAGAACACCCCCATCAACAGCCAAGAATACATAGAACAAGAACCTGCCATTCGGTCGCCCTGCATTAGTAATTGTTGTTTGGATGACAAAGATATTTGTTTAGGGTGTTTTCGACATATTGATGAAATTATCGGATGGCATAGTGCGGATAACTGCCAGCGTAAAGAGATTATGACGAACACAGTAAATAGGCGTGTGAAGTAAAACATTTTAATTTGAATATTTTTCAGCATGCTCAATGTCTCCAGCCGTTGTCATATACAATGCTTTTATCAGAGTACTGAATTCATTAGAAAAATGGTAGGGTGCATGATTATCTAGTTTAGAAAAATCAACATAATCTAAAATCATAGCCGGATTTATTAGCCTCCTCTCCGGATTTGTTTGAGATCGAATAATACGTACACTTGACAATACGGTAAGAAAAACGCTCCAATAGAGCGATGTTATTATTAGACGCTTTTTTCAGGTATTCCTCAGTTTCCTTACTACTACTGATTGCTTTGTTAGTTTTACGGGATGGTAAAGCGCAAACTACGCCTCGTTATGCAGCATTGGTGGCGTTAACGGTTGCCGCACTGTTGATCAGCCTGACGCCTCCGGAGCTAAAACTACCAGCCCCCTACTTTATGATTTTCCATTTTATTGATGCTCCTAGTATTGCGTTCATTTGGTGGCTTGGTCTCTCCATGTTTCAAGAAGATTTTAAATTGGGGGTCAAAGAATGGCTGGGATTTTCCGTTTATACTGGACTAATGTTGTACTATCGCTTGGCGGAAATGTTCGTCGATTTACCCTTCCCTCCAGGCTTCGACCTAGCCGCAGACACAGTTATCTTTGGCCTGATGGCACACTTGTTTATCGTAACGATAGCCGGACACGCTAGTGATTTAATTGAACCTAGACGGCGTCTCAGACTGTTTTTTGTTATTGGCTTGGTTGTCGGTGCCTCGCTGATTGTTGCGGTAGAAAACTTTTTCTTTGAAAGCCATCCAAGCTTGGTAGCATTATTTCGTGTTGTCATTATATTTCCTCTGACGGTTTGGGCGGTGCTATGGTTAACTGCGTTTCGCCCAGAAAAATTAACGTTTCGACATAGAAAAACTTCTCCCGAAAGCAGTAAAATTGATCCAAGAGATAAAACGCTGGCTAAAAATCTTCTGCTTGAAATGGAGGAAAAAAATAGTTTCTTGCAACGAAATTTGACCATTAGTCTGTTGGCAAAAAGCCTGCAAACTCCAGAACATCGTCTGCGTGTTCTAATTAATAGAGGTTTGGGTTATCGCAATTTCAACGATTTTCTCAATCACTATCGAATTGCAGCGATAAAAAAGGCTCTAAATAACTCAGAAAACTCCCGAGTTCCAATCTTGTCACTGGCATTAGATGCAGGCTATAACTCTTTAGCGCCTTTTAATCGTGCGTTTCTCAAAGGAGAAGGCATGACTCCTTCTCAATACCGTGCCCAGTTAGCAGCCAAAGCTGATTAAATCCGAAAAAAGCTAATCAATTCTGAAAAAATCGACGCGATTTCATAATCGATGAGAGTTTCCAGGTAGCGCAAATCATAATTGACCCCAACAAACGGCAAAACTGCCTCTCGTATTTAGTTGGAGAAATATTATGCAAACAATATCGATTTATTTACAGGAAACATTACCAGAGAGATTTCTGATCGGACTCGAATTGGAAGGCGTTAGATATATTTTGGGAACCTTAGGGGTATTCATTACAATTTGGGTCTTACTGGCGCCCTTATTAGAGCAAAGGCGGATTAGAGAGCCGATGAATGACAAACGGCTAGTAGGTCAGATCAAAAAAGAATTATTAAACTCGCTCAGAACAATTTGCATATTTATAGCGCTTGACATCATTGTGTTCGATTTAGCTGAAGTCGGCATCTTTAAAACTTATTCTAATATTGAACAATACGGTTGGTTATGGTTTTATTGCTCTATTCCGCTTGCCATCATACTTCACGACACCTATTTTTATTGGGCTCACCGAGCAATGCACCATAAAAAGTTATTTAGGGTATTTCACCTAACACACCATCGTTCAAATAATCCGACTCCTTTTACGGCATATTCCTTTGCTTTTGGCGAGGCGATAGTGATGTACGCGTATATTCCCATTCTAATGCTGATTATCCCAATGCATGTGTTCGCCATAACCGTTATATTATTGGTGATGATATTCAAGAATGCGATAGGTCACTGTGGTTATGAGCTGTTTCCAAAGAATACCCTTAATATCCCTTTTCTAAGGCTAAATACGACGGTTACCCACCATGATATGCATCACGAAAAAGCAAATGGGAATTACGGATTTTATTTTACTTGGTGGGATAAATGGATGGGGACAGAGCATATCGACTACCAAAATCGGTTCTTGCTAGCAGTGGCTTCGCAACCAACCAACGAAACTGAAGAACTAAAAAGTTGCGGTTGAGATTAATTGGCCGATTAAATTGCCGCGTATGCAGAAAATCGATATTCTTGTCTCTAGTATTTCAATACAATCAAACTAGAGATTCTCTATTAACGGCAAGTGGTAAGCATGGAAAAATTCGAACACATTTACGATCGAGCTTTGGTTAGAAAAGGTGGGAAAAAAGCGTTAAGCAAATTAATGCCACAAAAAGCGACTAATAAAGCCCTCAAAAGCTTGCCTGATAGAGACTACTTGGCGGCAATGACTAAAAAAATATTTCAATCTGGATTTATCTGGCGTGTCGTTGAAAATAAATGGGATGGCTTTGAGGAGGTCTTTTGGGGGTTCGAGCCGCATAAATTAGAGCTAGCCAGTGATGAACAGATTGAACGAATGGCTCAAAATAAAAAAATAATTCGGAATTTTACCAAAGTAAAAGCAGTAAGAGAAAACGCTTACTTTGTTAAAGAAACATCAGATAAGCATTGTGGTTTCGGGCAATTCATCGCAGATTGGCCGGTGGGCGAAATTACCCAACTTTGGCTTTATCTCAAAAAGCACGGCTGCCGGCTAGGCGGTAATACGGGTCCCTATTTTCTTAGAGTGATGGGAAAAGATACTTTCTTAATGACAGGCGATGTGGTTCGGTATTTAATCGGCCAAGGCTTGATTGATAGACGGCCAAATTCACAAAGAGATTTAAAACTCGTGCAGGCAACATTTAACGATTGGCAACAACAAAGCGGTAAATCAATGGCTGAGGTTAGCCGGATTGTTGCTTGTTCGATAGGAGAGAATTATTTAGTTGAAGACTAATTTCCTTTATCCCCTCCCTAATCAGGGGAGTGTTGGAAGGGGGGTTGGGAACCCTAAGCGCCAATACTTAGGGTTTTTCAGACTCGGTTTAGCGAGTTCGAGTAACCACCACTCGTGAGGTAGGATTATCCCAGCGATCTCCTTCATCGAGCACAGACGTAGACAGACCTTCAAGACTTGGATCTGCTTGATTTGCATTAGTAACAACTCCTCGGTGGAAGCTAACACGGTCAAACAAATCATCTCGAGCAGAGTTAAAACCAGCCGCTTCACCGCCACCACCGGCTGCTGTCGCCGCAGGGCCAGGCATGGTGGCCGCAGATTCGAGATTCGCTTCTGTTCCAGCATCCCAACTTGGAGTCGTAAACGAGCGAGTTTGTCCAACAGTCATATTACTGATGTTCATTGCGTTAAGCCCGGTAAAAGCGTCATTGGTATCGACTAACATAGTGACAACTGTCAATCTTAAATCATCAACGTCCAAAACTGGAGCGAGCAAGGTGGAAACAGAACCTATGGATCTCGGTGCTGTTGGTGCGCCGGTAGATACGGCATCTAAAAACTCAGTTGCAAAACTTGCATCGTCCATTAGGCTGGTAGGATTACCGCCTTCCGCCAGCTCTTCTAGCGCAATGCTGGCTTGTACACCATCAATGAATGCGTTGTAACCGGGCTCGTGCAGGATCACGGCCGCAGGAGAAAAAGGCTGGCTGTAGGTCAAATTTGTGATTTGAACGGTATACACGGCCAAGTTTCCGTTAGTCCCATCTTGACCGTTTTGTCCATCTTGGCCGGCTTGACCATCTTGCCCGTCAGCACCATTAGTGCCATTGATTCCGTCGGCACCATCATCAACACAACCCACAGAAAGAGCCATAAGCAGCGTCAATAGACTTAATCTAAATAGATTATTTTTCATAACTTACTCCTCCTTATTAAGGTGTTGGAATTGTGATGGTAACTCTGGCTACAGGGTTTAACCAACGATGTTCGGTGGATTGAAGATCACTTGCACCGTCAGTCAGGCTTGTATCGCCCAGCACATTTCTGTGAATATGTATTGGACCATCTGTACCATCGGCCACTTCGTTAGCGCCGATGGCAGTACCATCTTCAGCGAAGCCTACCTGTATCGCTACCCCCGTTCCACCAACTCCCAAAGGTACCGGTGAAGCACCAGCGCCAGCGACTCCGGGTACACCATAACCTCCTAACGGTAATCCACCTTGTTCGACGATATCAGTGCGAGTACTGTTTAACTCATCGTTTAACTCAGTTCCCGCATCGTAGGTATTTAATATGTATGTGTATGAGCCTGGTGCGGTGGGAATTAAAATACTATCAAGTCCAGCAAATGCATCATTGGTTGGGATCAGCATTGTTAATATCGACAAGTAAGGTTTATCTAGCGTATCAAATGCGTAGGTTAATGTAGCCGAAGGCGCTAGTAGACCGCCAAATCGGTGCCATGTATTTGTCGTATTGTCAGAATCTTCGGCTCCGAGCAATGCTTCAAAATTCATCCCAGACGAAGCAGCGTTCTGATCATCTTCAATAACACCAGCTTCTGCCAACCAGGTTAAAGCACTTGATGCATCTTGTCCTGGTTCGAAAAGATCGACCGTCGTATCGTGAGCGACGACTAAACGAGGGGTAAAATTCATTGCATGAGTTAAATTAGTAATTCTAATTTCAATTGTTTCTGCGTTGACAACTCCGCAGGAGGATAGCGCCAAAAACGCGGCGGCTAGTTTATTTAGTTTCATTATTTGGTTCCTTATATGTCGGGTGAATAGGGGAATATACGAGCGAAATATCACAAAAGTGTCACTAAAACATAACAATTTGTTAATTACAGATATGTTATTGATATTGATGTTGCCAAAACGTTCTTGGGTCACATAGAATGGGTGTGCGCACCGAATAAAATATGCTTTCTTATATAGGCTTAATTCAGCAGGGCAATACTACATGCTGGATGTTCGAAAAAAAGAACGAGAGAGAGTCGCGCATTTGACTGAACAAATAAAAATCGAGATTAATAGATGGATCAAAAACACATAGTTTTAATCGTTGAGGATGATTCTGATATAGCGGAATTGGTTGCTATTAATTTGAATGATAACGGTATTCAAACCGCCCATATTAACGATGGTGAGAAAGCAGTTGATGCTATTATCGACAATGATTATTCTTTGGTTATTTTAGATCTAATGCTTCCCAATACAAGCGGATTGGATATTTGTCGAAAAGTTAAAACCATAAAACCAGAACAGGCGATCATAATGCTTACTGCAAAAAGCTCAGAAGTGGATCAAATTGTAGGGCTTGAACTAGGTGCCGATGATTATATTACTAAACCATTTAGTGTGGCTGCGTTAGTAGCTAGAGTTAGAGCGCAACTTCGAAGAGTTGAGCTTGTGCAGGGTAGTCTAGAAAAGAAAAATGGAATCGAAAAAATAACTATCGGCCGACTGGTGGTTAATATTACCAATCACCTAGTTAGCATAGATGAGAAGCCCATCGAATTAACCTCAACTGAATTTGATCTAATTCTATTTTTGGCTCAACATCCCGATCAAGTCTTTTCTCGCTCGAGTCTGCTTGACAAAGTTTGGGGATATGATCATTTGGGGTATGAGCACACGGTTAATTCTCACATTAATCGATTAAGAAGTAAGCTGGGATTTTTTGACAAAGGGACGGAAATTATTGAAACAGTTTGGGGCGTCGGCTATAAACTTTCATCCGATCATTGTCTCTAAAGTAAATGCGAACATTATGAAAAAACTCTCTCTCTTTAAAAAATTGTCATTGTCCGCTTTGGCCATATTTTTGATCTTAGTGGTCGGTTTTTTGTGGGTTTTTCAGGAAATTGAGGAAGCATCTCGTGCACAAGCAGAGCAAGAACTTCATAGCGAATTAGCGGCTCATTTGGTACATGATAATCCAATGCTATACTCAGAAAATTTAACCAATGATAATATTGGAAATTTATTTCATTCAATGATGATACTTGGTGCTAATTTCGAGTTTTATGTACTAGATAATAATGGGAAAATACTAAATTATTCTGCCAAGCCGGGTGAGGTCATAAGGCAAAAAATAAACCTCGATCCAGTGAAATCATTTATCGCAAAACAGCAATACCCTATTTATGGAGAGGATCCAAAAAGTGATAGTGAAAAAATATTTTCTACTGCCATTATAAGCGATGGAAATCAAAACGTTGGCTACTTGTATGTGATTGTACGCAGCAAAATCTATGATGGGATCTATGCTCGTCTAAAAGAGAATCAACAACTACAAACTCTCGTACTAATAACGCTGTTAGCGATTGTATTTCTTTTGGCGCTTATTTTTCTTAGTTTACGTTATTTTGTTAATCCGTTGAGACTGCTAACAGAAAATATCAACCGACTTCAACAAAATGGTTTCGAGGAAAAGCTTTCGTTTATTGATCAACCAATAACCGGTAACGAAATAGGAATTCTCACAAACGCTTTTAATCAAATGATTGAACAAATTAATGGTCAATTCGAGCAATTAAAAATGGTAGATAGCGAACGGCGGGAACTATTAACCCATCTATCGCATGATTTAAGAACACCACTTGCGTCGTTGCAGGGTTTTTTAGAAACGATTGCGATTAAGCACGATACTTTAGCTGCTGATAAACGACAAGAATATATTCAAAGAAGCTTGAATAATGCACAACGGCTTAAACATTTTGTTGATCAAATATTTGAACTGGCTCATTTGGAATCCGGTCATGTTAGCACTACTTTTGAAACACTTCCTATTGCGGAATTGCTATACGATCTAAAGGAAAAATTTTCCATTAAAGCAAGCAACAAGAACATTGAACTTGCGGTAGAACTCGATGATGCGAAGATTCAAATTACCACTGACATTGGTAAATTAGAGCGTGTGTTGAGTAACCTGATCGAAAATGCCATTCGCCATACGCCCAGCGGAGGACTGATCAAACTTAAGCTCGCCAGGATAGATCTGGCAAAGCAAATAACAATCGTTGTTGAGGACAATGGTTCTGGAATACTCGATAAAGAAATACCCTATTTATTTGATGCTAGATACAGGGGTGCCAAAAGTAAAGAAGACGGCGATCGGCATATAGGACTCGGACTGACCATCTCTAGAAAATTGCTCGCCGTTCTCGGAACCGACATCAAAGTAAAAAATAACGCTGAATCAGGTGCAAGTTTTAGTTTTAGCTTGCCGGTTGCTCCTGGCTACTAGTTCATTTACTGTTCAGGACCCCGCGAGTTGTCATAGACCTTGGTTCTATGTTTGCCAAGTATAGATATGAGCACACTCGTATATGAAGTGTTAATTGATGGAGTTCATGTAAAATCATTGCCAAAGATCTAATCCTCGGTGTTCTATGCGAATAACATACATAATGATCGTGTACCTTTATGCAATAACTGCTTCAGCCGTAACCATAAATGGTGTCATCAAATTAGAGGAACATGAAGGATCTGATACTTGTTTAATTGACGTCAACCAAGTGAAGTTGAGATGTGACTCAACAGGTCACTTTTCAATTAAAGTTAAACGAAATTCTGTATACGCGCTAACTATTACGGCAAAAGATTTTTATACTTCATATCAAACATTTAGTGATTATGAACTCAATGAACTTTCCAATAAGCCAACAAAAAATATCTATTCTATACCTCCGATCACCTTAGTTAAGAAGATAAAAGGTCGAACAATGTTTACTTTCGCTGGCGATGTCATGATGGGTAGACGCTATTCGAAGCCCTATTTCAACGACCCGATTTTAATCGGTAAGGAAAACAAGCTGAAGGACACCAAGGCAATCGTTCAATATATGAAGCCGTATTTAGAACTAGCCGATTTTTCGGCGTTGAATCTAGAAACACAAATTAGTAGAGCTAAGCCGGTAAAACGCGCGCCGAAGGGTGTTACATTCTATGCTCCTCCAGAAACTCTCGATGCATTAAAATGGGCCGGTATTGATTATGTGACATTGGGTAACAATCATATTTATGATTATTTAGATGAAGGATTATTAAGTACATTGGAGTTGCTTAAAAAAAGTGGTCTGGGGTTTTCAGGTGCTGGAATTAATCAAAAACAAGCGCTAAAACCCTACATTAAAAACCTAGCCGGACATGAATATGCCATGTTGGGCTACGTCGGTTGGACCGGTAGCGCCAAACCAAACCAAGTAGCTGAGAAACAAAAAGGTGGTGCGGCCTTCGGAACAGAAGAAAACATTGCTCAGGCAGTGGCAGATCAACAACAACAAGGAAGAGCAACAATCGTTCAATATCATGGTAGTTTGGAATATAGTGACGAGCCCTCTGGAATGACCGAGTCGAGATTAAAGATGGCGATAGACAAAGGAGCCGATCTGGCCATTGCTCATCACCCACACGTGACTCAGGGATTCGAGATCTATAAAGGAAAACTAATTGCTTATTCGATGGGCAATTTCATTTTTGATCAAAATTTTCACGCTACGCCCCTATCGTACGTGCTGCATGTTTGGATGGATGGGGAGAAATTTTATCGAGCAGAAATAGTACCAATTTACATAAAAGGGTATGTTCCCGTTCCTGCTACCGGCATACAGAGAAGTACGATCATTAAGCGTGCACAAAATTTAACCGCTAGGAGAAAACTCAGCTTCACAAAATCGGGAGGACACTTAGTATTAAAAGAAAAACAAGCCTCTCTAGAATCGATTGTTTCTAAAGTTACTATTGACAAGAATAGCCGTATTGCCGATCTTTATAGTTTTCCGGAAAAGCAGATCTTTAAAGTCCAAACCAATCATGCAAAAACTCGATATAGGTTGGGAATCAACCAACTTAATGGTGGAGATTTTGAGAGCTACAATTTATTTTCGTCTCAAGAGAGAAGCTGGGAGCTACACAACGCAAAAATATCAAGTAATAATGCTTATTCAGGTATCAATTCTCTTGCGATCGATATCAAGCACACTGAAATTGCATTGGTGGCAATGAAAACATTTAGACGAGTGTTTAATGCTGGTAGTACAATGTCCTACGCTGCACAAATACTTAATAAAGAAGTGCCGGTTAAAGTTAGGCTATTGCTACAAAAAAGAAAAACACGAGCCAAGTTTTTCAATGCATTTAAGAGTAAAAAATATGTTCTAGCTGAAAAGACAATAATGCCAAATCGGCATTGGCAATCAATAGAATTCGATTTTAATTTACCTCGCGTAGGGTATAGAAGTTATCGAGTGCTATTGGAACTATCTTCTTCAACTGATACTAATGCTAAAGAAAAGGAAACAATATATTTGGATGATGTAGCACTGATTGATTGGCAGGCACATTACAATAATTGGAATGAATTACCATTAGATTCTGATTTGCTTACTCTTGCGACCCATATTGGATTGGAAAATGAGTCTAAACAGACAAGAAAAATTACCCTTAGCGCTTTACTCTTGGGCGAATAGATCGCGCTCCATATTTTTAAAAGCCTTAAATTCCAGGGCATTTCCCGACGGGTCATAAAAGAACATGGTGCCCTGCTCGCCAGTTTCGCCTTGGAATCTAATGCAAGGTGCGATAATAAAATCCGAGATAAAATGAGCGGTTTTTTCAGCGAGTATTTGCCAATCACTAAAGTTCAATACAACGCCAAAGTGTGGCACCGGGACGGCATGCCTATCGACGGAGTTAGTAATGTTCGGGATTTTTCCCTGTTTTCCGAGCAACGGATTTAGGTGGGTAACAAATTGGTGACCAAACATATTAAAGTCTACCCAAATTTCACTGCTTCTTCCTTCTGGGAAGCCCATTTTATTACCGTAAAAATTTCGGGCTTCGTTAATATCTCGCACTTGAACGGCAAGGTGGAAAGGTGTTAATGGCATCATATTTATTAAGGTTATCGACCGCTATGAAAATAGCGGTAAGAGCGATCGGCGTGAGCGGGTTTGTATGGCCCACCCCAAAGCTCTGGTTCGGATTTTTGCATCTTGCCCTTTGCGTACTTAAATCCTAAATCTCGATCTTTAGCGAGCAGGGTTGGTCCATCTAAGTCGACAAATTCTGCATATTGAGCGAGTAATGCTGCGGGAGCCATCGCTAATGAGGTTCCCACCATGCAGCCAATCATTATGCCAATATTATTACTTTTTGCCTGATGCAGCAATTTTAATGCCTCGGTTAACCCTCCAGTCTTATCGAGTTTTATATTAATGTAATGATAAAGCGTAGAGACACGTTCAAGATCTTTACAGGTATGAATGGATTCATCAGCGCACAAGGGGATTTCACCCGTGTATCCGGTTAAAACTGAGTCTTCAGCAGCAGGCAATGGTTGCTCTATCAAGGCAATGTTGCAGTCGGCTAATTTTCTTGAAAACTGATTGAGCTGTTCTAACGTCCACGCTTCGTTTGCATCAATAATAAAGCGGCTTTTGGGAGCAACGTGGGCAATGGCGCTCATCTTTTCAACAACATCTATAGCATCTAACTTGATTTTTATTAACGGATATTCGTGTAGAGCCTTAGCTGATTTGGTCATATCATCTATGCAACCAACACTGATGGTTTGTGCCGTTTCGCAACCTTCAAACGGCTGGGTGTGAGTGAGCTTAGCTACTGAACTGCCTTCTTTTCTTGCCTTAAGATCCCAAAGCGCGCAATCTAAAGCGTTTCTTGCCGCACCAGGCGATAATAATAGATTTAAAGCATCAATCGATAAGCCAGATTCAATATTGGGTTTTATTGCTGAAAGTTGTGCCATCACCGATTCAATAGTTTCGTCATAATGCGCTGTGGGAACCACTTCAGATCTTCCAACAAAATTCTCCTCATTGATGGTTACAACTACCACATCAGCTTGCGTGCGTGCGCCTCTAGAAATACGGAATTCATTTTCTAATTTCCAACTTTGTTGCT
>Ga0256847_1001099_pt1 | contig 14680 bp, 16 predicted proteins | sample TeddybearmetaG_FD_189099 | JGI IMG/M metagenome (GOLD analysis project Ga0256847, IMG submission 189099) | Hydrothermal vent microbial communities from East Pacific Rise, Pacific Ocean - Teddybear | ecosystem: Environmental > Aquatic > Marine > Hydrothermal vents | place: Pacific Ocean: East... | reverse complement strand
AGACCAGAATCTATAGCAAACTTTATTATCAATACGTTTTTAGTGAATTATGAGCATTACCAGTAAACCTGGCTGTAATGATGTCTTCGAACACGGTGCAATAACAGTAGATGATGCGGTAAAAAATATTCTAAATGTTACTTCGCCAGTTAAAGGTTTTTGCAAATTACCTTTACGCGATTGTAAAAACCGGGTGCTGTTTGAAGACATTAAATCACCAATAGATGTTCCCGCTTTTAATAATTCTGCGATGGATGGTTATGCCGTTGCCAGCAGTGATTTACCCTCTGAGGGTACTTTACCATTTAAAGTTTCGGGCACTGCTTTTGCCGGTAAGCCATTTACAGGAAAATGCGAATCAAACGAATGTGTTCGGATCATGACCGGCGGTATTGTTCCAGAATCAACAGATTGCATTGTGATTCAGGAAGATGTGAATGTGCTCAATACTGAAACCATTGAAATTGGGGCAGGGCATAAAAAAAATCAAAACATTCGATTTGCTGGGGAAGACATAAAGTCTGGAGAACAAGTTTTAACCCGAGGAGAGTTTGTCAAGGCTGCTGATCTTGGCGTGCTAGCGTCCCTGGGAATTAATGAATGCAGAGTATTCAGAAAACCGCGAGTTTGTTTTTTCTCCACTGGTGATGAGTTGAAATCTCTCGGCCAGGTACTGAAGAAAGGCGAAATATATGACAGCAATAGATACAGTTTGTATGGTTTGTTAAAAGATTGTCACGTCGAAATCATCGATATGGGCGTCATAGAAGATGATCGAGAAGCGATAAAGCAGGCGTTTTTGACCGCCGCAGAAGGTTCAGACGTTATTATTACCTCCGGTGGTGTTTCGGTGGGTGAAGCAGACTTCATAAAACCGGTTCTGCAGGAAATTGGAACAATGGATTTCTGGAAAATATTGATGAAACCGGGACGTCCTCTGACCTTTGGCCGGATAAATGAAAGTTTGTTTTTCGGGCTTCCCGGTAACCCGGTTGCAGTCATGGTGACCTTCTACCTGTTTGTTTTACCCTGTCTGCAAAAACTATCTGGTAGACAGAATCTGAATAGCCTTACCTTTAAAGCCAGTTGCCAAAACCAGATCAGAAAAAGACCGGGCAGAAGGGAGTTCCAGCGTGGCATTGCATCAACTGGTGAAGATGGTAGGCTGCGGGTTGCCTTAACAGGCAAACAGGGTTCAGGCATATTGACCTCTATGTCCAGTGCCAATTGTTTTATCGTGCTGACAGAAGAAAGAGACCTGGTAGAACAGGGTGAAGAGGTCGATATTCAATTTTTTGAGCAGATTGGCTGAGTTATAGAATCGGTAAAAAAAATGAGCACAATTGAATTTATACCACTAAATATAGCGGTGATGACAATTTCCGATTCACGTACAGAAGCAGACGATACATCGGGAAAAAAACTGGTCGATAAGTTACAAAAGGCCGGGCACAGACTGGCCGAAAAACGCATTGTGCGCGATGACAAATATCATATTCGCGCGCAGATTTCCAACTGGATCGTCGATCCTGAAGTCCATGCCATTATCACCACAGGTGGAACTGGCTTAACGGGTCGGGATATTACTCCAGAAGCGATCCAACCTTTGTTCGACAAAACCATTGAAGGGTTTGGTGAAACATTCCGCGCAATTTCCTATGACATTATCAAAACTTCTACCATCCAGTCTCGCGCTCTGGCTGGTCTGGCTAATGGTAAACCCATCTTTTGTTTACCGGGTTCACCGGGGGCATGCAAAGATGGCTGGGATGGCATCATTAAACATCAGCTGGATATCCGTCACAAACCCTGCAATCTGGTGGAATTGATGCCACGTTTTCTGGAAAGCTAACCATGGTTGGCTGTGATACCCAACCAGCAACCGGTTTAATACCCTTTGATGAAGCACTGGATGTGCTGCTCGGATATGCCAGTCCGGTTAATGGGACAGAAACTGTTGGATTGACCGCAGCACTGAATCGCATAATGGCGAATGATTTAAAATCAGCTATTAATGTACCACCGGCTGCCAATAGTGCTATGGATGGCTATGCCATCTGCTATGCCGATGTGAATCATTCTGCTTTAACCACCCTAAAAGTGACACAACGAATTGCGGCTGGTGAAACCGGCTGGGCATTGGCATCTGGCGAAGCGGCTAGAATATTTACTGGAGCTCCAATTCCGGCCAATTCTGATACGGTAATTATGCAGGAACAGGTAGAGGCCGATGAAACTAGCATGACATTCACCGTGCCTGTCACCCAGGGTCAGAATGTTCGCCTGGCAGCAGAAGATATTGCTGAAAATCAGCTGATCCTCAAAAAAGGCGAGCAATTGCGCGCACAGGAACTTGGACTTGCAGCATCCATAGGCCAAGGTCAACTGAATGTAACTCGTAGAATTAAAGTAGGTATATTTTTTACCGGAGACGAACTGGTTGAACCCGGGCAGCCACTGGCAGCAGGAAAAATATACGACTCCAATCGATATACCTTATCAGGTCTGTTACAAAGCCTGGGTTGTGAAATCGTTGACCTGGGCATAGTTGGCGACACGCTGGAACAAACCAAAGCTGCCATTTTAAAAGCATCAGAAAATACCGATCTGGTCATCACCAGCGGTGGTGTTTCGGTCGGTGAAGAAGACTATGTTCGCATTGCTCTGGAGCAACTGGGTCAGATGCACATGTGGCGGTTAAAGATAAAACCGGGAAAACCACTTGCATTTGGTCAGGTCAATAATACCTCCTTTATCGGGTTGCCCGGAAATCCGGTTTCTGTGTTTGCGACTTTTTGCCTGTTTGTCAGCCCGTTTATAAAAAAATTACAGGGCAGAACAAGGATTTCACCAGAGCGATCATCCGCTACTGCTTTATTTGACTGGCCCAGGCCAGATAGTCGTAGAGAATTCGTTCGAGCCAGACTCAGCAGGAATGATGAATTTGAACCCCAGGCTGAACTTTATCCCAACCAGGGTTCTGGTGTTTTGATGTCAACCAGCTGGGCCGATGGTTTTGTGGATATCACTGAAGGTCAAACCATACAACAAGGAGATCGGGTCAAGTATCTTTCTTTTGCAGAGATGCTGACATGATCGACCTGTTATATTTTGCCAGTTTACGCGAACAATTAGGCTCCGGAAAGGAGCAAATTGCTTTGCAGCAAATTGAAAACATTGCCGACTTGAAATCGACTCTGTCAAAGCGTGGGGAATTATGGGCGTTAGCTTTTACCCAGCAGGCTTCATTACTGGTATCGGTAAACCAGCAAATGGCAGACGACCTAACGCCAGTGAAAGACGGTGATGAAATTGCGTTTTTCCCACCGGTAACGGGTGGTTAAATGCTCATCTCTGTGCAACAGAAAGACTTTGATCTAAGCGCAGTTACCAGGAATTTATGCCAGGGACGCAAAGACCTGGGTGCCATAGTGACGTTTTCAGGCATAGTCAGAGATCAATCCAGCGACCATAATCTGATTGCTCTGGAACTGGAACACTATCCAGGCATGACAGAAAAAGCACTCGAATCGATAGCCGAATCAGCCCAACAACGCTGGAATATACAGGACCTGGCAATCATTCACCGAGTTGGTCGACTGAATCCTGCCGACAACATCGTGCTGGTCGTGGTAATTTCAGCACACCGCAAACACGCCTTCGAAGCCTGTGAATATTTAATGGATTACCTGAAAACCAAAGCACCTTTCTGGAAGAAAGAAATTACTCACGATGGTGAGGTTTGGGTTGATTCAAAAGCCAGTGATACCTCTGCTGCGGACCGATGGAAATGAGAGCAAGATGTTCGAAAGGAAACAGATAAACTGAGGTCAAAAACATAAATCCATAAGTGTATATCTAACACTTGTTTAGCACATTAGTTCGCCATGTATCAATGTTCAATCTGCATTTTATCTCATTGATTTAGTTTAACGAATTAGTTGATTTCATCAATTCTTTGAATCGAATCAGGTTATAATAATAAGCAAGAAACATTGGGGGTAACAGGATGTCTATGTATCAACATATTTTGTACGCTGCTGAGTTACTGGAAGAAAATCGCGTTGTTGAAGACAAGGTGATGGATATGCAAAGTCTGACTAATGCAAAACTTAGTGTTATCCATGTCATTGAACCGCTGCCAGTAGCATACATGGGAGGGGAGTTAGGTGCTATGCTCGAAAATGTGGATACTGAAGAATCACTCACAGAGCATGCCAGAGAAATGCTTGATCCTATTGCAAAACGGTTAAACGTTGATCAGGATAATGTGATTACAAGATCAGGTAGTGTTGGTTCAGAAATACTGGCGTATGCAGATAAAAAAGATGTCGACCTGATTGTGGTTGGTAGCCATGGACGCCATGGATTGGAGTTGATATTGGGATCCACAGCTAATTCAGTTTTGCATCATGCCAATTGTGATGTTCTGGCGGTTCGAATTAAATAGCTTGCTAAAGTTTATTGCAAAAAAAGCATTGAAAACCTTTGGCTGGAATTTAAAGATAATTCTGCCAGAGGAAAATAAATTCGTACTTATCGGAGCACCACACACCAGCAATTGGGATTTCCCACTTGCTTTACTTGCCTTCTGGTCAGTTGATATAAAAATACATTGGATTGGGAAAAACCAGTTGTTTCGTGGTCCGCTTTACTATTTCCTGACCGCATTAGGCGGAATTCCAGTAAATCGTAAATCATCGCATGGTGTTATCGAGCAGATTAAGGACAGATTTAATCATGCAGAGCAAATGGTGCTTGCTATTGCGCCAGAAGGTACGCGTTCAAAAGTTGAGTACTGGAAAAGTGGGTTTTACTATATTGCGTTGGCTGCAAAAGTTCCGATCTGCTTCGGTTACATTGACTACAGTACACGCACACTGGGTTTTCATCGGTTAATTCAACCCAGTGGAGATATAGAAAAGGACATGGAACTGATCTCTGAGTTCTATCAAAACATTGCAGGAAAATACCCTCATAAACAGGGGCCATTAAGAATAAGAAGTAAATTCTAGTACGCCCTCACCCTATCGAAACAAATTTTGCTCTTTGATTACTTGAGCGATTAAAGGTGGTACCGATGCTTCCCATGCCGGGTTACCGTCACGAATATCTTGCAAAACCTGATGGGAAAAAATTGCTAGATATTCTTTTTTCACGGTATCCAGCGCCTTGATGTAGTTATTCACCAGTAGGTAGGAGTAAAGATGTTGAATTTTGCTGGCAACCTGTAACGAGTGGATGTCTGATTTTTCGCCACTTTTTGGATCGATGAAAGGGCAGACATAAAAACGCAACTGGTTTTTGAACATTCGGCCAAATGATTCAAGAATGCCGCCCGCCAGGTTGTCGTAATACTTTTCGGTGAACACTTCCTGCAAAGTTGGCAGCCCCATCACAACGCCAATAGGTTTATTGGTATAACGAAACAGGTGCTCTGCCAGGCGGTAGAATGCTCCGTAGTTGGAGATCATGACATTCTTGCCGAGTTTGCTGAGTAATTCGATACGTTGCAGAAAATCCTCTACCTCTATGTCACCATCTTCGGATAAATTGTGCAGTGTAATCTCGCTCAACACCATGACATCACCGGGATTTATTTCAGGCTCTGCGCAGAAAGCTTTCTGCGCACAATCGAGCATATCAAGTGTCAGATTGGTCGGCGGCCGGAAGCGGCTGCGTTCTACTAATACTGCTTTCTTGTACAGTGCATCAGCCGCCTGAATAACGCTGCCATCTGACAGAAACATAGCTGAATTACACAGATCGAGTTGTACCAGTTTCAATGCCATGAGTCGGTTATCGACCTGATCAAAAGCGGGGCCTGAGAAATCTACCAGGTCAATTTCAAGTTGCTCCCGCGAGAGATCATCGAGTAATGATTTAAGCAATCCAGCCGCATCATCATGAAAATACATAGCGTTATAAATCAGATTGACACCCAGCAGGCCAACGGTTTCCTGATCCTGTACTCCATCTCTGCCTAATAATCGAACATGCAAATAAACCTGGGAAGGTGGTCCGTCAGGCTGAGTCTGAAATCGAATACCAATCCAGCCGCCACCATTTTGCTTGTGGCTATAACTTCGAGTGGTAACCGTATTGGCGAAAGCAAAAAAGTGCGTTTCAGCTCCTCGTTTTTCACCCAGGCGATCTACAACTAACTGATATTCCAGATTCAGCATAGCTTCCAGGCGATCACGACTGACGTATCTTGGCGAAGTACCATAGATTGAGTCACTGAAGGTCATGTCGTAGGCAGAAATTGCTTTGGCGATCGTGCTCGCAGCACCGCCGACTCGAAAAAACCAACGTGCTGTTTCTTGCCCAGCCCCGATTTCGGCAATCGTACCGTACACTAGTTTATCAATGTTAATGGCGAGCGCTTTTTGATGGGGATTGAGATTTTTTTTATTGTCCACTTGTAGATTCCATTTTTATTTTAAATTAAAACAGCCTATTCAGATTTAAGTCATGACGTTTTCAGGCAAATGTCCAACTTTTACGATGACAGTAAAGTGATCCTTATGAAGAAATCCGCGAAAATCAATACCGCCTTCATGTTCAATAATTTGCAGAATATTGGAGTACGAAAAGTGATGGGTATATCCATCCGAATCGTCAACAATAGTAAAGCTTGTGTCCCGCAGACTAGTCAGCTTGGCCGAATCAATTTTAAATGGCCGCTCGTAGTTGATGCCAATCGTTTGATTCAGGTAAGGCTTCAAAACATCTTTCATGAATTTTCTCCCGTACGCCCTATAATATTTTGTTACTTGATCATAGCAAAGATATAGAAAATTATGCGAGTCTTCTATTGTTTCCAAACAGGGATTGAGTGTCAATATTCCATTCAACAGGATTAGTCGTTATAGTCTCGCCGTTCAATTACAGGTTTGACTAATTTCTGTGCCCTTTATTCACACTCTTGCTTCCCATCTCGTCAATCAGATCGCTGCTGGTGAAGTGGTTGAACGACCTGCCTCAGTGGTTAAAGAGCTGGTAGAAAATAGCCTGGATGCAAAGGCAACTTCGATTGAGATAGAAATAGAATCTGGTGGCAGTAAATTAATACGCGTGAGCGATAATGGCATCGGTATTCACAAGGATGAATTGAATCTGGCTTTGTCTCGACATGCCACCAGCAAGATTCGTGAATTGAATGATCTGGAAAAAATAGACTCACTGGGATTTCGAGGAGAAGCATTGCCGAGCATAGCATCGGTATCTAGATTAAACATCTGTTCTGCTACCGCTAATGATGTTCATGCCTGGCAGCTTGATGCTGGTAAAGACCCTTTGCCTCAGCCACATGCTTTGCGAGAAGGCACCGCCATCGAAGTATTTGACCTATTCTATAATGTTCCCGCTCGAAAAAAGTTTCTCCGTACCGAAAACACTGAGTTTAAGCATATCGAGGCGCTTTTCAAAAGTATCAGCTTGAGTCACCCGCAAGTCGCATTCAGGCTGACGCATAATCAAAAAGTCATTTATCAACTTCGTGCCGCGGAAGATGAATCTCAGCAGCGGCAGCGTCTGGCTCAACTATGTGGCAAAGAGTTTGCGGCGAGTCTGGTCGCGATTTCAGCGCAAAGTGAATTAATCAGCTTGCAAGGCTGGGCGGCATTGCCAACCTTTAATCGAAGTCAGGCCGACATGCAATATTTTTATGTCAATCAACGCGCAATTAAGGACAAGGTAGTGAGTCACGCACTACGGCAGGCATATCAGGATGTACTGTTCCATGGTCGACATGCAGCTTTTGTGCTGTCGCTGCAAATTGATCCGAAACAGGTAGATGTCAATGTGCATCCACAGAAACACGAAGTCAGATTCAGAGATTCTCGCCTGGTGCATAATTTTCTGTATCGCAGCCTGAATCAGGCTTTGGCAGAGGTGCAGCCTGAGCAGCAAATCAATAGCCCGGCTTTTGCACTGCCGCAGACAGGTAATGAAACTCAATCCATAATCGATACGCAGGCACCTTTAGCTTTTAACTCGGCTACTTATAGTCAATTGAAACCAGGTCAATTCAAACCTGCATCTCAAGGTAGCGTGCAGGAGCAAATACAGGCCTATTCACGATTGATTTCTCCGGCTGATGCCGAGCTATTTACAACAACTGAAAATGAACAAATTCCACCGCTTGGATTTGCATTGGCGCAGCTAAAAGGAATTTATATTCTGGCAGAGAATCAACAGGGACTAATTTTGGTAGATATGCATGCAGCTCATGAGCGCATCGTTTACGAACGTTTGAAACAGAACCTGGTCGATGAAAAGCAGGTCATCAGTCAGCCCTTACTGGTTCCGCTAACTTTAAATGTCAGCGTGGCCGAAGCTGATCTGGTTGAGGCGCAGGAATCCGAGTTGGCGAGTTTAGGCCTGCAATTGCAACGAAGGTCGATAGAACAGGTGCAGTTACGCTCGATGCCTGCATTATTGGCTCGAGCTGATGCCGAAGGCCTGGTGCGAGATATTCTTAGCGACTTGCTTGAGCATGGTCGCAGCGAACGCATTAGCGAGTATCAAAATGAGATTTTGTCGAGCATGGCCTGCCATGGTTCGGTGCGTGCAAATCGGCGACTGAGTAATGACGAAATGAATGCTCTGCTGCGTGATATTGAACAAACCGAGCGCAGCGGCCAGTGTAATCATGGTCGACCCACCTGGAAACAAATCTCGCTTGACCAGTTGGATGCAATGTTCAAGCGCGGACAGTAAAATCAGGCCGAAACAGTAATACCCTAGTCCACACATAGAAACACGATGCAAGCACAACTCTTTGAAAAATCTAACATTTTAAAATACTCCGTCGAACCTATGGGTGCGACTACATATTTAATGTGTCTATAAAAGCTCTATATTCCTCAAATACATGCACTATCATTCGCGATTCTATGTGTGGATTTGGGTAATATGTCAGTCAAAAACAGAGCTATCTTCCTCATGGGTGCAACTGCAACCGGAAAGACTGATCTGGCTGTAGCCCTGGCTGAGCGATTTCCGGTTGAGATAATCAGCGTCGATTCTGCGTTGATCTATAAAGATATGGATATAGGTACTGCCAAGCCAGAAAGTTCAGTGTTGCAGAAAGCGCCCCATTTTCTGCTGGATATTATCAATCCTGAACAAAGTTATTCTGTTTGGGATTTTATTCAGGATGCTAAACCACTCATGGATCAGATAACCAGTCGCGGCAATATACCTTTGCTGGTGGGCGGCACCATGATGTATTTCAATGCGCTCGAATTTGGCATCAATGATCTACCCATTGCCGATAGAGAAATCAGAAAGCAACTCGAAAAACGTGCTGAGGTATCAGGTTGGCCAGTTTTGCATGAGGAGTTAGCTTTCTTCGATCCTCAGGCTGCAAGCCGAATTAAACCGTCAGACTCACAGCGCATACAACGTGCGATAGAAGTTTTTAAAATTTCAGGTAAAACTTTAACTGAATTACAATCGGATGAAACTTCTAAGCTGGACTACGATCTAACAAAAATAGTTCTGGACATAAATGATAGATCATTGCTGCATCAACGCATTGAAATGCGATTTGAGCAAATGCTGGAACTGGGATTGATCGAAGAGCTGGTCGATTTGAAAAAAATATATCAACTCAATCTGACCATGACTTCGATGCGTTGTGTTGGTTATCGTCAGGTTTGGCAATATCTCAATGGCGAATTATCGAGAGCAGAGATGATTGATAAGGCTATCATTGCAACGAGGCAGTTAGCCAAGCGTCAAATTACCTGGTTACGCAGGCAAACTGATTATCAATCATTTGACTGTCTGAATTATACCAAAACTGATGTCTTTAACTGGTTGAGTACGGTGTTATTTTGAATCCGAAAAAGAAAACTTGACAGTTACTGGGAAAATCAGAATTTTCTGATACACTCAAATTCTAATAACAAAAATTTAGGAGCAAAACCATGTCAAAAGGACAAATGTTACAAGAACCTTTCCTAAATGCCTTACGCAGAGAGCATGTGCCAGTTTCAATTTTCCTGGTCAACGGCATAAAACTCCAGGGTCAGGTAGAGTCATTTGATCAGTTTGTCGTATTGCTGAAAAATAATGTCAGTCAGATGGTTTACAAACATGCCATTTCGACCATTGTACCAGCCAGAAATGTTCAAATCGAAGATCCTAAGGAAGATCCTAAGGAAGATCCTAAGGAAGATTCTAAGGAAGATACTGAAGGTAATGCCTGAGTTGTCAGGTAGGGGCTGTATTATTGTTTGATTTTGAACGACCTCATGACGGCGAAATCGCTTTACTGGTTCATATCTATTTGCCTGAAAAATCTGACCAGGATGACTTAAACGAATTTATCGAGCTTGTATCTTCGGCACAGGTAGAGCAGGTTGATGTCATCGTCGGCAGTAGGCGCATGCCCGTCGCGAAAACTTTTGTTGGCAAAGGCAAGCTAGAAGAAATAAACACAGCTGTAAAACAGAAGCAAGTTGACGTAGTGATTTTCAACCATGCGCTGTCGCCTTCGCAGGAAAGGAACCTTGAAAAAACACTGGAATGCCGGGTACTGGACAGAACAGGGCTGATTTTAGATATATTTGCTCAACGCGCCCATTCCTTTGAAGGCAAACTGCAGGTTGAATTAGCGCAACTCAGGCATTTATCGACTCGACTGGTACGGGGCTGGACCCACCTGGAAAGACAAAAAGGTGGTATTGGTCTTCGCGGTCCTGGCGAAACACAGTTAGAGACTGACCGACAACTACTCGGCAAGCGGATCAAAAACCTGAACAATCGCCTGGCCAAAGTCACGTCTCAGCGTAAGCAAAACAGAGCAGCAAGAACTAAAGCCGAAATTCCAAGCCTGTCTCTGGTCGGTTACACCAATGCCGGAAAGTCAACTCTGTTTAATGCACTCACTGGATCGGATATTTATGTGGCTGATCAACTGTTTGCAACACTCGATCCCACGCTTAGAAAGTTGGAGATCAACCAGCAGTTGTCGATTATCCTGGCTGATACCGTGGGTTTCATTCGCCATCTTCCGCATGATTTGGTCGCGGCGTTTCGGGCGACTTTAATCGAAACCCGTGAAGCTGAATTAATTTTGCATGTTGTAGATGCCGCTGATGAAAATCGCCAGCAAAAAATTAAGGCTGTTAATGATGTGCTGGATGAAGTGGGTGCCGGCGATGTACCTCAGTTATTGATTTATAACAAAATAGATTTATTAAACCAGCAAGCAAGGGTTGATATCGATGAAGATGGACAAATATATAGAGTATGGCTGTCGGCTAAATCGAGTTCTGGATTTGAATACTTTTATCAGACCATTGCAGATCGTTTTGCCGATAAATTAAATTTCTACACGGTAATTCTTAATCCTCAGGAAGGTAATATTAGAGCCAGGTTACATCAACTCGGTGCGATTGAGCAGGAACAATATGCCGAAGATGGCAGTATCAATCTGCAGGTAAAACTGTCCACTGCTGATATTAAAAAGCTGTGTCGTAAGCAAAACCTCGATATCGAAAGATTTGAAAACAGCCCCGATACGCTTGCAGGCGCAGCATAAGCACCATACAATCCGCTGTCTTATAAATTTACACACATTTGGAGTACGCGATGCCCTGGAATGAACCGGGTAAAGATAAGGACCCCTGGGGTCAAAAGAACAACGAGGGGCCACCCGATCTCGACGAAGTTCTGAACAACATGAAGAAAAAAGTATCCGGCATATTAGGCGGAGCTAAGCGTGGCGGCGGAAACGGCAGTATTCCTTCCGGGCCAGGAAATATTAAGGGTATTCTGGGGCTTGTAATCGGTGCCGCTTTTATCTTCTGGATTTTAACTGGAATTTACATCGTTGATGAAGGTACGCGAGGCATTGAGACACGGTTTGGCGCAAAAACAATTGCCACATTACCGGGTCCACACTGGCATGTGCCCTGGCCAATAGAAGATGTCGAAATCGTCAACGTCGAGGCAGTTCGAACCACAAGGCATAAGTCCACAATGCTGACGCGTGATGAAAATATCATCGCGCTTAGTTTGTTGATTCAATATAACGTTAAAGATGCTATGGACTACGTGTTCGAGGTCAGAGATCCGGATATTACGCTGAAACAGGTGGTTGAAACCGCCATTCGAGAAGTAGTCGGAAACAATGATATGGATTTTGCTCTGACCCAGGGTCGTGCTGAAATCGGTAGTCAAACCAAGGTGATCATGCAAGACATTCTGGATAGTTACAAAACCGGCCTAAATGTTGTTACCGTAAACATGGATGAGTTACAGCCACCAGAACAGGTTCAGGACGCCTTTGAAGATGCCATCAAAGCGCGCGAGGATGAACAGCGCATTATCAACGAAGCCAATGCTTATCGTAATGATGTGGTACCAAAAGCGCGTGGTGATGCAGAAGGCATGCTGGAAAAGGCAGAAGCCTATAAAACGCGAGTAACAAAATCAGCCGAAGGTGAAGCCAGTCGCTTTAATCAACTGCTTGCAGAATACCAGCGCGCACCAGAAGTCACTCGTGAAAGACTCTATCTGGATGCCATGGAAAATATATTCAGCAATTCATCCAAGGTCCTGATAGATGTCGATAATGGTAACAACCTGATGCTGCTGCCTCTGGACAAGATGCTGACTGGTTCAGGGTCACTTTCGCTTGATAGACTGACTGGTTCAAATAGCGGTAATATCGATTCATTTGGTTCTTCCTCACAAAATACCAGGAGTAGAACGACTGCTCGGCAAAGATCAAGGGAGATACAACAATGACCAATATTAAATTTTATGTGGCCGCTCTCGGGTTAGTGCTGATCATCATCTCTATGTCAACCTTTACCGTTCATGAGAGAGAATTGGCGATCAAATTCAAGCTGGGTGAGATTGTAGAGACTGCTTATGAACCAGGTCTATATTTTCAAATTCCGGTGATCAATAAGGTACAGAAATTTGATAGCCGTATCCTGACTCTGGATACACCTTCAGAACGATTTCTGACTGCTGAGAAGAAAAACGTCATTCTTAATTCATTTGTTAAGTGGCGTATTGTCGATGCACGGACTTTTTACACCTCAACGCTCGGCGATGAGCGCAATGCAATCACCCGAATTGCATCAATTATTAATAATGAGCTCAAAGGTGAAGTTGGTTCATTGCAGATAAAAGAGGTGGTTTCGGGTGAACGCTCAAATATCATGCAAAAAGTAACTGAGCGTGCCGATATGAAAACCAGAGAACTGGGCATCCAGCTGGTCGACGTGCGGATCAAAAAGGTTGAATTACCTCCGGAAGTCAGTATTTCAGTTTATCGTCGTATGGCGAAAGAGCGGGAGACTGTCGCCAAAGCATTTCGATCACGAGGCGAAGAACAAGCCAAGCAAATTCGCGCGAATGCAGACCGGCAACGCGAAGAGGTTCTGGCCGAAGCTTATCGAAAATCAGAAGAGTTACGCGGTAATGGCGATGCTCAAGCAGCCAAAATTTATGCTGATGCCTATAATCAGGACCGAGATTTCTATTCTTTTTATCGCAGTCTGAATGCGTATCAGGCCAGTTTCAGTAATTCGTCCGATTTGCTGGTATTGAGTCCTGACTCCGACTTCTTTAAATTTTTTAAACAACCTTTACTGAAATAATCCTGGATATATTCAGGCTGAAATTCAAGGACAACTGGCAAGGCTAACGGGCAGAGTACAAATACTGCCCGTTTTTTTGTGTTCAACCAAGACTAAATATGAACTGGCAAGATTTTTTAGCTGCAATAGCATTGGTGTTAGTGATTGAGGGGATTCTTCCTTTCCTTAATCCTAAGGGTTATAAAAATACCATGATGCAAATGACCCAGTTTCCAGATAAATCACTGCGTATGATCGGCCTTGGCAGTATGATTTCCGGCGTTATTTTTCTCTATTTTATTAGAGGTTAGCGTGCTCTATCAGCATAGTAATTGCGGGTTCAGCGTTCCTGTGGTGTTTTGCAGCAAGGCGCAGTCCGAAGGCAATGGCCGCTCCATTGGTGAGTACTGCAACGCGGCTGCAGAACACCACAGGAACGCCCTGCGGGTCAGCTTTGGAACGCCCACGGTCTGCGTTGCGTCTCTTGTCAATGGAGTAACCATTACCTGCGAGTCGCGCCTTGCCGTGAACGCCCCAAAGCTGACTGAACCCGTAATTACTATGTTGATAGAGCACTAGGTTCCATGTTATCTAACAATCGCTGGTTATTACCGGATGGCATTGAGGAGTTACTGCCAGAAGAAGCGCGTTCAGTAGAAAGACTACGTCGCGAAATACTCAATGTTTATGACAGCTGGGGTTATGACCTGGTGATGCCAGCTATGATTGAGTACCTCGATTCATTACTCACTGGTACGGCCCATTCCTTAGATATTAAAACTTTTACCCTGGTCGATCAGCTCAGTGGTCGACAGATGGGCGTTCGTTCTGATATGACGCCACAGGTTGCTCGCATCGATGCCCATTATCTGTCAGATAAAGCCATTTCGCGTTTATGTTATTGCGGCCACTTGTTACATGCTCAGGCAGATGGAATTACCTCCAGTCGCTCACCGTTACAGATCGGTGCAGAGATTTATGGCAATGAGTCGATTGCTGCTGATATCGAAGTCGTTTGCCTGATGCTGGAAACACTGCATACGGCCGGGCTGGATAATGTTTCAATTGAT
>Ga0256847_1001098_pt1 | contig 14686 bp, 13 predicted proteins | sample TeddybearmetaG_FD_189099 | JGI IMG/M metagenome (GOLD analysis project Ga0256847, IMG submission 189099) | Hydrothermal vent microbial communities from East Pacific Rise, Pacific Ocean - Teddybear | ecosystem: Environmental > Aquatic > Marine > Hydrothermal vents | place: Pacific Ocean: East... | reverse complement strand
CAGGTGGCGCTCAAGGTGAAGCCGATTTATATTTACAAGATTGGGCAATCAATAATGGTGGAAGTCATCGTCCTTCTTATGAAGATCAAGGTCCGATTTCATTTGAAACTTCAGGTAATAATAAAGTTAGTAATGAATTTTCAATTACTAGTTTAGGAACCAATCGTCCTTTTGTTGAATGTACCACGGCATTAACAAATCGAGATGAAGAAAAAAGCCCTAAAGTTGCCTATACTTTTTGGTGTCAAATTTTTAAAAATAAAGAAAAAGTTGGAGAATTTTCTTGGGATCCGTTTGTAACAGTCTTCCGTCCTTAGATTTAATATTCCGTCTTTTGGGTTTCAAAAGGCGGATTTAAATCATTAAATATCCAAGCAATATTTAAATGATAAGATTATTTTCCCGCCTTTTTCTTTATATTAGCGACAAAATTCTAAAAAAATGCCTTTGGAAGCATTTCTACAATCCTCAAATCCAACAATCTAAAAGCCCCACTTGGTTAAATCAATTATTTTCCTGTCATTGTGAACAAGCCATTCAACCTTATTTAAGTGATGAGGCGGAATATCATGATTATTTAATTCAGTCTTCTTTTTTAAGCTGTGTTGAAAAACGCCAAATCCAAAGAACCGTTAAATATTGGCATTATCAACCTTTAATTAGTATTCAAATGGCGGTTTATAAGGTTGAATTATCGCATTTACAAGCCTGTTTAGATTCGGTTGCTCAACAACTTTATCCGCATTGGCAACTTTGTATTGTTGAAGATGGTAGCGGGCGGGAAGACATTAAAACTTGTTTACAACAATTTAAACAACAATTTCCACATAAAGTAAAATTGGTTTTACGGGATAACAACAAAGGCATTACTGAAACGAGCAAAGAAGCCTTTGAATTAACCAGTGGCGATTATATTGCCTTATTAGATCATGATGATCGGCTTGCACCCGAAGCTTTATTTAAAGTCGCTGAACAACTTAATCAAGATCCTAAAATTGATTGGTTATATAGTGAAAATGATAAAATTGATCAAAATAATAAGCGCTGTTGTCGCCATACCAAACCCGCTTGGTCACCTGAATTATTACTCACTTATAATTATATTTTACATTTATCCGTGATTCGCCGTGATTTAATACAAAAGGCGGGCGGCTTTCGGGCGGGATTTGAAGGTTCTCAAGATCATGATTTATATTTAAGATTAAGTGAATTAACCGATCATATTTATTTTATTCCGCGCATTCTATATTCTTGGCGCCAAACTGAAAACTCTGTCGCATTAAACCCCGCCAGTAAAGATTATGCTTATCAAGCCGCTTTACGAGCTTTAGATGCGGCATTAAAAAGGCGGGGAGAAGTGGGCAAAGCCATTCATCCTGATTATAGTTGGTTAGGGAGTTATCGTTTAATACGACAAATATCAAAACCGATTATTAATGTTATTTTTAATTGTTATCAAGCAGAACAATCAAAAATAACGGATTTATTACATCAACAGCAAGCCATTAAAATTCAACAGGTTTTTTGGTTAAAAGAAAAACAAAGTATTAAAAATGGCATATTAGAAAATATTAAACAATGCCAAGCTCCCTATATTTTATTTTTATCCCCGCAATTACTCTTTCAAAATGCCTTGCAATTAAATCAAATGGCACAAAATTTAGTACCTGAAAAAGTCGCATTATGCACAGGAAAAATAATTAATAATCAACAGGTTGACCATTGCGGTTTAAGTTACCAACAAGGACACATTCAATATCCTTTAAGAGATTGGGAAGAAACTTTAGACGGAGCAGGGGCGGCGGGTGCTTTACCGCGTAATATAAGTTTGACTTCTCCTTTAATAAGTCTTTGTAAAACTCAAATTATTAAAAATATAATAAATAAAATCGCTGATTATCAAAATTTAGATGCCTTTTTTATTGCTTTAAGTTTGACTTTACTTAAAGAACAAAACCGCCTTTGTGCAGATGGTTATATTGCATTGGTTAATACTCAGTCATCTTATTATAAGGTTGAATTAACAGAACAAGATAAAACGCAATTAATAAAAGATTTTCCTTTTTTTGGAAAAACAAAGGATCCCTATATTCATAAACATATTTTATAATTTGAATTTTTTAAAAAAATGACTATGATTAATGAGAGTGAAATTTACTTTTTAACCAATAAAAAAACAAAATATTTTATTTTGTTTAGAATCAATGAGTTATAAATAATTGTTTTTAGTAATGGTAAAAAGGGTTAAATTTGGCTTAACTATTTGTTCTTTAATAATTTGTTTTAATATTTTTTGCGTTTACCGCCGAACAGGCGGCTTAGAAGGCCAAAGGCATTTGTTTTTTCAGATTGCTGATGTTTACCGCCGAACAGGCGGCTTAGAAGAAATTTAGAGCACGGGTAAGCCATTATTATCAGTTTACCGCCGAACAGGCGGCTTAGAAGTCAAAAATAGCATCAAAAACCTTTGAAAATTTGTTCACCACCAAACAGCGGATTAAAAGTTCATAAGTATTCTTTCACTATTTGCAAACACTAAGTAAATGGTTCTATTTTTGTCTTGATTGTGCTACCTTAGCGGCAGATTTTTGCCTTGTAGAGACAAGGCATGCTTATGCTTTGTCTCTTAATTATATTCACTTAAAATTAAGGAGTTAATCCATGATTAAACCGATTGGTTCAGATACTTTAAACCCATTATATGTTGCTGATGATGCACAACGTGCTGCTTTAACAACCGAAGCCGAAGGCTTACCTGCTATTACTATTAGCTCACAAGCGGCGGGTAACGCGGTTATGATGGCGGGCGGTTATTTTAATCCATTAACGGGTTATATGAATGTCGCTGATGCCATGAGTTGTGCTGAAAATATGACCATGACCGATGGAACTTTTTTCCCTGTTCCTGTATTAAATCTAGTTCCCGATGCCAGTGCCATTGAAGGTGCAAGCCGTGTTGCATTAAGAGATCCAAATATCGAAGGTAATCCTGTTTTAGCCATTATGGATGTGAAAGCGATTGAAACCGTCACCGCTGAACAAATGGAAACCATGACGCAAGGCGTTTATGGAACAAAAGATCCAGAACATATTGGTGTTTCAACGTTTAATTCATTAGGTAATGTTGCTGTTTCTGGTGATATTCAAGTCTTAAATTATTCTTATTTTGCGAAAGAATTTGCTGGTACTTTCCAAACGGCAGTTGAAATTCGGGAAGAAATCGCCCAACGTGGTTGGAATAAAGTGGTTGCTTTCCAAACTCGTAACCCAATGCATTTAGCACATGAAGAATTATGCCATATGGCAATGGATCGCTTAGAAGCGGATGGTTTAGTCATTCATATGTTATTAGGCAAACTAAAAAAAGGCGATATTCCTGCCGATGTTCGTAATAACGCCATTAGTAAAATGGTTGAGCTTTATTTCCCTGAAAATACCGTGATGATTTCAGGTTATGGCTACGATATGCTTTATGCAGGTCCTAAAGAAGCGGTACTTCATGCTTATTTCCGTCAAAATATGGGGGCGACTCATTTAATCGTCGGTCGTGATCATGCGGGTGTTGGCGATTATTATGGTGATTTTGAAGCACAAGAAGTTTTTGATAAAGTACCAGAAGGCGCAATGGCAATTGAAATTTTCAAAGCCGATCACACCGCTTATTCTAAAAAATTAGATAAAGTAGTGATGATGCGTGAAGCCCCTGATCATTCTAAAGAAGACTTTGTTTTATTATCTGGTACTAAAGTTCGTGAAATGTTAGGTCAAGGTATTGCCCCGCCTAAAGAATTTTCTCGCCCAGAAGTTGCACAAATTTTAATGGATTATTACCAATCAATTAATTAACCCTGCAAATAATAAATATTAATCACTGAATTAGTATTTATTATCTGCTTAATATTGGGCTTGCAGTTTAAAACAAATGGCTAAATAATAAGGGAACTTGAAGTTCCCTTTTTTATTGCCTAGAGGAAATCACCATGCTTGTTAAAGATTACATGACTTGTTCTGTTAAAACAGCAACCTTAGATACCCCTGTTGTTGAAGTTGTTTCTCTAATGTGTTTACATCGTTATAGCGGGTTGCCCGTTGTTGATGACAATGATAAATTAATTGGTTTTATTGCAGAAAAAGATGTTTTACATAAGCTTTTTCCCACCCTTGATGAATTATTAGAAAATATTAATGTTGATTATGATGCGCTGGTGCCAAATTATCGCCAAGTGGTGCAATTGACGGTTAAAGATGTGATGAGCGAAGGCGGAATTAGTGTCACGCCTGATATGCATTTATTAAAAGCCGCAACCGTGATGGTTCGTCACCGCTTTCGCCGTATTCCAGTGGTTGATGGCGGCGTATTAAAAGGCATGTTAAGTCTTGGAGATGTTCATAAAGCTGTTTTCCAAGCCAATGTGGTTGAAGTTTTTCAATTACCAGAATAAGGTGATTGATTTTGTAATTCTTTATAATATTCATTCACCGCTTGAGATTCTGCCTCACACCATTGACTAATCGCTTGATGAAATCGCTCATCGGTTAAATAATGAGCTGAATGGACTAAAGTGGGCATAAAGCCACGGGCAATTTTATGTTGCCCTTGAGCGCCTGGTTCAAAATATTGCAATCCATGTTTAATACAATATTCAATCCCTTGATAATAACAAAGCTCAAAATGCAAACTATTCACTTCTTCAATACAACCCCAATGCCGACCATATAACGTCTCCCCTGAAATATACATTAAAGCGCCTGCAATACATTTTTGATTTAAATCGGCTAAAACCAATAAAATATTTTCTGGTTTTTTCTGGGCTATTTCAATAAAAAAAGCTTGATTAAAAGTGGCAGTTCCTGATTTTTGTATAAAAGTCTTTTGATAAAAATAATTAAAATTTTGCCAATCGGTTTTATTTGCTTGATCTCCTTTTAAAACCCGAATTTGAACGCCTGCTTGTTGAACCCGCCGCCGTTCTTGTAAAATATTCTTGCGTTTACGACGTAATAATCGGCTTAAAAAATCATTAAAATCGCTATAATTTTGATTATGCCAATGATATTGAATATCTTGTCTAAAACAAAAGTCTTGTGCTTGATAATATTTTAATTCTGAAACTGGAAAAAATAAACTATGTAAACCGCTTAATTTAGCTTCTTTGGTATAAGCTTTCACTGCTGCTAGTAATAAAATACGAGATTGATTATCAACCGCTAATAAACGCTGACCTGTTGCAGGCGTATAAGGAATAGTACTAACCAATTTAGGATAATAAGGCAATCCTGATTGTTCGAAAGCATCCGCCCAAGCATAATCAAAAACAAACTCACCATAATTATTATATTTTTTATAAAGCGGCATCACTGCCATTAAATGGTCATTTTGATATAACGCAATAATACGAGTTATCCAACCAAAATGATCGCCAATACATTGATTTGTTTCCATACAAGCTAAAAATTCATGGCTTAATAAAAACTGATCTTTAATTAATTTATTCCATGCGATAGGCGAGATTTCAGTGATAGAAGAATGAATTTTAATCGTTGTCATGGTTTTCTCGAATGACTCGTTCAGTAATACCACAAAATAAATCATAGGAAATAGTATTACTGGCATGGGCGATTAATTCAACAGGCAATCCCGCCCCCCATAAAATAACACTTTCGCCAATATTAACCGATTTTAATAAAGAAATATCCACCATAATCATATCCATAGAAACCCGCCCCACCAAGGGACAATATTGTTGGCGAATTAAAATAGGCGTGCCATTTTTAGCATGACGCGGATAACCATCGCCATAACCCACTGCAATCGTGGCAATTTGGGTTGCTTGCTGACATTGATAATGTCCGCCATAACCGATTTTATCACCTTGTTGATAGTCTTGAATGGCAATAATCCGACTTTTAAAAGTCATAACGGGTTTTAAATTAAAGTTTTGTTGTTGATGTATTAACGGATTTGCTCCATACAACATAATCCCCGCCCGATTCCAATCACGATGGCTTTGTTTCCAAGCTAAAATACCCGCAGAATTGGCAATTGAAGCGGTTAAATCAGCAGAGATTAATTGATCAAATAAGGCAATTTGTTGATCGCTGGTGCTATCTTGCGGATCATCCGCATTGGCTAAATGTGTTAAGACACCTTGTAATTGTAAATTAGCATTTTCTAAACAAATTTGAAGCGCCCTTGTTATATTATTCGGTGAAAAGCCAAGGCGATGCATACCCGTATCCACTTTAAGCCAGATAGGTAACGGTTTTTTAATTAAATAAAGTTGTTCAATTTGATGTAATACTAAAATTAATTGATATTGAACTGCTTGATTGACTTCAAAAACATTATTAGCGCCTTCTAAAACCATGATTTTTTGTTGAAATCCCGCCTTGCGCAATGTAACCGCTTCGCCAATACGGGCGACAGCAAAAGCATCCGCTTGTTTTAATGCTTCTGCTGCCACAATCAAACCGTGTCCATAAGCATTGGCTTTAATCACCGCCATAATTAAACTATTGGGCGCAGATTGGCGAGCAATCATTAAATTATGAGCAAAAGCACGGGGATCAATAATAATTTTAGGGCGAAAATCCATATTAATTATTCATATTCGCTATCTTCTTTATTTTCATTCTTTTTCATATTTTCGAATTTAGTAAATTTACCAAAGAAATGAAGTTTTGTTGAACCGATGGGACCATTCCGTTGTTTACCAATAATAATTTCAGCGATTCCTTTGTCTTCACTGTGTTCATTATAAACTTCATCTCGATAAATAAAGGTAATCAAATCTGCATCTTGCTCTATTGCGCCCGATTCGCGTAAATCTGACATAATCGGTCTTTTATTTTGGCGCTGCTCCAAACTTCGATTTAATTGTGATAAAGCAATAACAGGCACATTTAATTCTTTTGCCAATGCTTTTAACGAACGTGAAATAGTCGAAATTTCATTGGTTCTATTTTCATTAGAGCCATGAATTTGCATTAATTGTAAATAATCAATCACAATTAATCCCAATTGACCTTGTTCCCGTGTTAAACGCCGTGCTCGCGCCCGTAATTCAGTGGGTGAAAGGGCGGCAGTATCATCAATAAATAATTTTGCTTGAGTAATCATTGCCACCGCAGAAGTTAAACGAGACCAATCATCTTCGGTTAATCTTCCTGTTCTAACGCGGGTTTGATCAATGCGTCCTAATGATGACATCATCCGCATAACCAATGAATCTCCAGGCATTTCCATAGAAAAAACCGCAACAGGTAAATGCGATTTAATTGCCACTGCTTCCGCAATATTTAAAGCAAACGTCGTTTTTCCCATCGACGGGCGACCCGCAATAATAATTAAATCAGAAGGTTGTAATCCTGTGGTCATTAAATCAAATTCATCAAATCCTGTACTCACCCCCGTCATTGCATCTTTAGATATAAATAACTGGTCAATTCGAGCGACCGCAACAGCCGCTAAATCCGTAACAGAAACAAAGCCTGTTTTTTGTTTAGAACTTTGTTCTGCAATTTTAAAAATGGCTTGTTCGGCGTGATCTAATAATTCTTCACTTTGCCGTCCTTCTGGATTAAAACCGCTGTCTGCAATTTTAGTTCCAATATTAATTAATTGCCGCCTAACCGAATTTTCCCGAACTGTTTTTGCATAAGCATTAATATTTATTGCATAAGGCGTATCTTTAGATATTGAAACAACATAAGCCATCCCGCCAACTGATTCTAATTGGTCAAAGCGCCGTAATTCTTCCGACATTGTGACCGAATCAAAAGGAATGTCTTTTTCAGCCAATCGGGTAATACATTTAAAAATGAGTTTATGCTGTTCATAATAGAAATCATCCGCAGTGACCTTATCTGCGATTTTATCCCAAGTATTATTATCCAGCATTAAAGCCCCCAATACAGACTGCTCCGCCCGCATTGCATGGGGTGGTTCTTTTACCTGAACTTTCTTTTCACTATATTGTTCCTGTTGTGATTGATGATTGTCTTGAGGATGATAATCCTCATCTGGATAATAGGGAACATCACCTTCTTCATGCATATTTTAAGTTTTTAATTGCAGTAAAGAATCAACATTAACATCACCTAGATCATCAACAACTAAACTGGCACCTGTAAAATCATCATTTTTAGTATAACCATTAATGGTAACCACAATATCTTTAATGCCCGAATCTCTGGCAGATAAAAAACCATTTCTGGAATCTTCAAAAGCAATACAAGCATCAGGTTCTAAACCCATTTTTTGCATTGCATAACTAAAAATATCAGGTGCGGGTTTTTTAGCAGGCACAATATCGCCTGCCGCAATTACTTCAAACCAATCTAAGGCTTCTTTAGATAAAGCATTGCTAATTAAATATTCCACATTCACAGGTGTTGTGGTGGTTGCAATTGCCAAGCGAATATTTTTTTCACGTAATTCATCTAATAAGCGCTTAACACCCGTACGCAAAGGAATTTTTCCTTCGGATAATAATTTTTTATAAAAATGGGTTTTTTGTTGATGTAATCCAGCAACAAATTCATCTAAGTCGCCTTGGACCTGAAAATCGGTTAAAAAATGTGCAAGATAATGTTTAATGCGTTCTTTTCCTCCTGTTACTTTCAGTAATTCACCATAAATATCAACCGTCCAATCCCAATCTAATTTGGCTTGTTCAAAGGCTTGATTAAAAGCAACACGATGTCCATCTTTTTCAGTATCCGCTAAGGTACCATCAACATCAAAAATAACGGCGGCAAGTTTTGTCATTTATTTTTTAACTTTATTAAAGAAATTAATTTTGTATTTTACAGTAAAAATTGGACGATTCTAGGAAATAAACAGCTTAAACCGAATATGTTATAATCTCGCCCTTCAATTTATTCTTTACAACCATAAAATAGGAAAACGGCTTTGGATCAGTTAAAACATGCATTAGGCTTAGGTGAATCTGATAATCCAGAAAAAGAGCAAGAAAAGCTCTATCTTTATATTAACCTTAAACTTGCTTCTTCGGGTGAACCGACGTATCAATCTTGTGATATGGGTTCAAAATTTATGGAAATTGCAGATGACTTATTAAAAAGTTATCAAGAAAAAAATCGCTTATTACATGCTCATTTGTGTCCCGTTGATCAACGTATTCAAAATTTTATTAAAACTTACTTAGCCTCTGAAAATTTAGCTAAAATTCCCCAACTTCCGAGCAATACCTTTGTATTAGATCATCATGGAGTGGCACGACAATTATCCATTCCTATGGGGAAAAATCATTTTAAATCGGATATTGTTGAAAGTTATCGGATTGCCCAAGGCGTATTACATAACCCCGCCAGTGATCGCCGAACCACCAAAGGATCTTTTCATATTGTCGAAGGCGGTTTAGCCATTCCTGAAGATAAAAAAACCGTTCCCAAAATTGCCTTTGCTAAAATGCTAGAACATGCCTTAGCCCCGCCTAATGACTTAATGAATATTCCTTTTACGTCTGCCTTTAGACCTTCGGCAAAAATGTTTGTTTCTTTGTTATTACGTCCCATTGTGTGTCCTGCAGTACCCAATTTTTCATTACAGAAAAAAATGGAAATTCGCTTTTTTGCACCAGGTAACTTAGTTAGTAATTTAGATTTTGTAGAAAGTATTTTTGGCAATGGTGGTAACCCTAATTTAGCTGAATTTAATGCCGCTCTTGATACCAAACATTGGACAGGGCATACGGGTTGCGTTATTTTAGCCCCGCATTTAACTAAATTAACTAAAAAAGAAGTGGGTTTACCTCATTATAATGATGCCAATGAATTACAACGCAAACAAGGCATGTGTTGGCAAGATGAAAATGAAAAATATAATGATGGTGAAGCTTTTAAAATAACCGCCCGAGATGAAAGTGGCGTTATCTTCACTTTATTGGCGGATAATTATTATGGTTATTGTAAAAAAGAGGTTAAAACTCAAATTAGTTTTTCGGCTAATTTATTTGGTTTAGCAGAAGAAGAACATGCGGGCGGCGCCTTGGCTTTTCATCGTCGAAATCATGGCAATGAATATGGGGTTGATAGTGTAACCCGTCCTTCAAATTATGATTTTTCGGATATTGCAAAAAATTATGCCGAAAAAATTACCGTTTATAAAGAAGGTTATGCCATTGATAATAAATTTCCTGATTTAATTTATGTCCCGCTTAATATCCGCATGGATTTAGTAAAACAAAAAATTACATGGTTTAAAGACGGTCAAAAACAATCTATTCGTTTACAACCTAATAAAATTTATATGCAGCCTCAAGGCTATAAAATTGAAATGGTCAAACATGCGGAAGAAAACCAATGGCATTTAATTGGTACGGATCCCGAGGGTACTTTTTGCCATAAACCTTCCACTGTTTCGGGGGGCGGAAAATCTGAAATTTCTAAAACACTAGATGATGCCATTTTATATGGTTCAATTTTTGTGGATGACTTAGAAAAAGATCTGGCTCAAGTCGCTGATATTTTTAATTATGATTATCGCCAACGCTTTAAAGCGGGTTTTGAACAAGAAGATCGAGATCCGAGTCGTCAACCTTTAAGCCTTGAACGAAGTTTAGGATCTTTTATTAAACTTTTAACACCCTCAGAAAAACATTTAGATCAATATAATGAATGGCTTGCGGGTATTCCGCCTCGGATTGAAGCATTGGCTTTTGTTATTAAACGTTTTTATCAACCTGAATGGGGTGATAATTGGTCCAAATTTTTATCAGTTGATAAAGTCGATGGCGCCCCCAGTCATGAATTAAAAGTACATGGGCGGAAAATTTTATCCGCTTATTTACGCATTGGTTTTGATAGTAAAGGCAAATGGCGAACTTTTAAAGTGCGTCAAGATTTTATTGCCAGTGAAAAAATTCAAATGGAAGATGATATTAGTGCTTCGGTTGTGGTTCCGCCTTTAGGTGCTTGTGGCAAAATTGATCAAGATTTAGAACACAGTGTTAAATTAGTAGATAATTGTGAATATCGACTCTTCCAACGTCCTGATGAAGCCATTGTACCTGGTTTTGATTCACAAACTGAAATTGATATGTCACAGGCGGGTAATTTTATTGCCAATTATGAAGCTTTAAAAGATCAAAAATTAGCAGACATTACCGATGATGTTTTGACGATGGAAAACTTCACTCCGCCCATGCGCCAACTTTTGCAAAATGCCAAAGAAAATCAAAAACAATATGTCGTTTCTTCTGCCCATCCGCGCATTGTTGATGGTGCGCCTTCTAAAAATCCGCGTTATTTACAAATTCGTTCTGATTTAGCCAATCCAATTCGCCGTTATATTGCGGATATGGGCGCTCGCTTTTATCGTAAACTCCCCGCTGATATTCAACCTTGTCATGTGGTTGATGCCGTTTTAGCGGGACGGCGTAATAACCCGCCTGAACCAGAAACAGGGATTCGAGCTTTAGCTGTTTATAATCCTATTCATTATCAAGAATTACCTGAATTATTTATGGATTTTATTGCCAGTTTAACAGGTAAATCCCCATCAACAACAGGGGCGGGGTCAGAAGGCGCTTTAACCAAAGGACCTTTTAATGCCTTACGTCCTACAGCAGATTTAAATAATGCCTTAGTGGGTTTTATTTTAACAGGATATAGTGGTTTTTCTAGTTCCGCAGGGGTTATTGGACCTAATATGCGGGTTGATCATGATATTAGTTTATTGGTTCCTGAAATTTGGGCGCGTTTAAAAAAGCATGAAAAAACCGCAGCTTATATGATTAAACATGATTTAATGGATAAATTAGATGATTTTAAAGATGATAATGGACAAACTGTTTTACAAAGCCGTTTGGGTTATCGCATTAATGCCCATTTTGTCAGTCAATTTTTAGGTAAAATTTTTGATAATCCCAATACTGTTTTTACTGAGGAAATTTTAGCCCCTGAAACTCAGGATAAAGCGGTTTATATTGATGGTATTAATAATATTGTTGAAACTCAACAACGAGTTGCCCAGCAATATATTAATGATGGCAGCATTGAAGATGCTTGTCCGCCTTTAAAAGCATTGCTTTATATTATGGCAGAAGGCAGTTATCAAGGATTAAGTGCGGATTCTCCTGAATTTCGTCAGCAGTTTGAACGCAAAGCTTTATTAGCTTCGGATTGGTATCAAGAACGCTTAGAAATAAAGCAACAGCGCGATTTAGTTTTGTGGCAAAAACATATTGATAATTTGCAGAATTTTTTAAATTTAGAAGGGCATCAGGATGTTAATGAAAATATGAAGATTCAAGAGCGATTGGATCATGCGAAGGAGAAATTGGTGAGAGTTGGGCAGGGGGATTATTTACAGAGTTTGGTTGGGACTTTGGGGGCGGATCCTTTGGCTCCGCCGAGGTGATTACGGATATAGAGATTAAATTGAAAGGAATGGCGTTGCTGAGTGAATATCTTGGGGATGTTGAAGCAACTCGGTTTATTGCGTTGATGCAACGGGAGCCTTTTGATTATTCTTTATGGCGGCAGGAGATTGATGGTGATTTAGATTTGAGAGAAATTAGTCGAAGGGCTATGGTTTATCGGGGTGAATTGGGTTAAGGTTGTGGTTATGGGGAGGTAGATTTTGTTTACAAAAATATTTCTATTGTAATTTTTTAATTTTAAAATCAATCATATATACTTCTTATATATTAGATAAAATAAGGTGTTAATAATGGAAGACAAAAAATATCAAATTTTTATAAGTTCAACATATACAGATTTGATTGAAGAAAGAACTAAAATAATTGAAACACTTCTTGGTATTTATCATTTGCCAATTGGTATGGAAATGTTTAGTGCTGGTAATGATGAGCAATGGGAAATTATCAAAGATACAATTGCAAGTAGTGATTATTATATACTTATAATAGGACATAGATACGGTTCAGTTACTGATGAAGGAATAAGTTACACTGAAAAGGAATATCATTATGCGCTAGAGTTAAAAAAACCTATTTTATCATTTGTTAGGGACAGAAGTGTAGCGACAAAACCTAATGAAAGAGAAGCGGATACAAGTAAGCAAAAAAAGTTAGATGAATTTGTAAATAAAGTTACTTCTAATAAAATGTGTGATTTTTGGGAAAATAAGGATGAACTGGCTATGAAAGTTGCAATGGCATTACCTAAATCATTTAGAAGAAATCCTCAAATTGGATGGGTTCGTGGAGATCAAATATTATCACCAAAGATATCTGAAGAACTCGCTGAACTTAGTAAAAAAAATAGAGAACTTACTAATGAGCTTCAATTATTAAAAAAAAAATATCTAGTAGATCTCCAAAATTTGAATTTTTCATAAATAATAAATCAGATTATTTTGAATATATAATTGATGAAAAATCAAAATATTATCTAAAAATTGATACTAATATAAGTCATGATAATATTTCTGAAGACCTGAAAGAATATATTGATAAAGATGATATTGATTCATATATAAATTTATTACCTAATAGTGATGTAATTAAGCAATATGAAGAAGAATTATATTATTACTATTCTTTAATTGAACATTCTTCTTTAAATCAGTTAATATTTGAAGTTTGTAATGTAGGTTCAATGGTTGCTAAAGAGGTGTATGTAACAATTTCATTCCCTGATGAAATTGAAGTTATAACAAATGATAAAATATCTGATGTTGATTTTCCAAAAAAAGATTTACCTGAACACCCAAAAAGTATTGCCGAAAAACGGAAAAAAAGAGCAGAAAAAAATAGGTTTGAAGAAATTTCTTCTATTATAAAAAGTAGACCTATAGTTGATATTATGAGTATTAATCATAACATTAATAATATTAAATCGACAACTATAAAAAACAATTCAATAACGTTGAGAATGCCTAAACTTATGCATACTAAATGTAGAATATTTGATAATACTTATTCAATTTTACCTAAGAAAAAAGGTAAATTTGAAATTCAAGTTTCTATTATTTCCGAAGAGTTGGAAGAACCAATTAGAATATTATTGTTTGTAAATGTATATAGAAAACAAACACGGTAAGATACTCAATAGTCAGGTAGGGTGGGCACGTCTTTTTGTGCCCACGTAATGGGAATAAGTAAAACTATATATTTAGTTGTTAATTATCCATGGATTAAAAAATGTACGATAAAAATAAATCTCCAGTTGGCTGGTATATTGGCTCTTATCTAATACGGTTTGTCGAACTGAATGAAAAAGACAATGATGGTTTAGAAAAAAGGTTTCTTTCATGGATAAATACCATTATTGTCAAAGCTGATAGCTTTGAAAAAGCCTTTGAAAAAATAGAAAATTTTGCTAAATTAAATGAGGAGCCTTACAAAGGTGGTCCAAAAGGTATTCCCGTTCAATGGATTTATGAGGGCGTAGTTGAGTTACTTCCTATTTATGAAGAGTTTAAAGATGGTGCTGAAATAATGTGGGGTGAACATAAACCAAGAAAGTTAAAAAATCTACGAAAGATGGTTCATAAAGTATCGTATTTTAAGCAATAAGTCAGATAGGGTGGGCGCGTCTTTTTGTGCCCACGAAATGGTAACGAGTAAGTAATAAGGATTAAGAATTTAATAACATTCGAAACTTATATATTTTTAGAAATAGCAACATAGTTCCATTGTGGAAGATAACTATCAAATTGAATTTTCATAGTTTCTTTGAAATTATCAGCCACTTT
>Ga0256847_1001097_pt1 | contig 14702 bp, 12 predicted proteins | sample TeddybearmetaG_FD_189099 | JGI IMG/M metagenome (GOLD analysis project Ga0256847, IMG submission 189099) | Hydrothermal vent microbial communities from East Pacific Rise, Pacific Ocean - Teddybear | ecosystem: Environmental > Aquatic > Marine > Hydrothermal vents | place: Pacific Ocean: East... | reverse complement strand
ATCAAGAAATAAAAGTTGAATATCATAATGTGCTAAAGAGCTTGACGGCCTAGTTTTGTAGCTCAGTGAATTCAATTAAAATTTCGGTTTTTTATCGCTAGTCGTTTATTCTTTGATTGGAAAAGGTAGTACAATAATTACCGTCAGTCCTTTTTTTGTTCGATTATTTAACAGCATTTTCCCGCCATGAGCCTCTATTATTTCTCTACATAGTGGTAAACCCAGCCCCGTTCCTTTTTGTTTTGTTGAGTAGAAGGGAAGTAGAGCATTCTTTAGGTTTTGATCTGACATCCCTGTTCCACGGTCAAGTATTTGTAGCTCAGTAGTGTTTTTAATTTGCTTGATGGTTATTTCTATTTCTCTTCCATCAGAACCTGATTCATGGGCGTTTTTCAATAGATTTACGATAGCTTGTTGCAACTGAGCGGGATCACCATAAAGATTGACTGATTTTTCCTTTTGATCAAGATCGAACGAATAGATCGATTTAATTCGTCTTAAAAATTCTTCGCCATTAATATGTACTGAGTTAGGTTTTGGTAAACGAGCAAACTCGGCGTAGCCTTCAATAAAATTTTTCAGGTAGGTTGCCCTCTCCCCCATAGATTCAAAAATCTCCTTCAACTTATCCTGTGCCAGCCGCTCACTCAGTATTTGTCCAGAGTGTGCAAGTGATGATATGGGTGCTAAAGAATTATTAAGTTCGTGACTTATTACTCGGATGACTTTCTTCCAAGTGTTCACTTCTTGTCGATTTATTTCTTTAGTCAGTCGTTTGAATATATAAAGTTTATGCTTTTTTCCATTAAGCATGAAATTATTTTGGGTTAAGTGATAAGTATCATTTTGTTTCTCCGATGAGACTGTAAATAACCCATTTAAACCAGTTTGTAATGACTGCAGAAACGACTTAGGCATATTATTAAGTAGTTGTTCAAATCGGTCGCCATTGATATCTCGACCTTTTTTAAATAATTTCCGAGAGGAATTATTACTATAGATGATAACGCCTGAGCTTTCGGTTAGTACTAAGCTTAACGGTGATGATTGCATAACCGTATCGAGTAGTAGTTCTCTTTGATATAAATGTACTCGCTCGTTTCTGAGAGCATCACCGACACGATTATAAATATCTACTAGATCACCTAGTTCGTCGTTTCTTGTTTTTGAAAGTGAAATACTGAAGTCATTGTCTAGAAAATTACTATAACCATGATATAGCGCGGATAATAATTTGTTGATTGGAATCATGAACCAGCGAATGATAATAATTCCGATGGGTAGTACAATTGCTAAGCTTATCAGTGCTGCTAGCAATATATCATTTAACCAATGGTAAGTTAGTGCCACAATAGTGACCACTATCCCAATAATAAATACTAGGAATAACGACAATTTCGCTTCTAAACTAAGTGTCTTCAATACAGAATCTATTCTTGTTGTTGAATATACATTTGCTATCAGTTAGGAATTGATTTATTTGTTTGCAAAAAATATGAACGGAACACTAGTTGACCGGATTGGTTGAGATCTGATATTTGCGAAGTCTTCTGTACAAAGATTGTCTACTCAAGCCCAATTGTCTAGCTGTTTGAGAAATATTATGTCGGTTTCTTTCCAGAGTTTCAATCAATTGTTTCTTATTAGGTTCCATTCGAGTGTTATTAGTATGTTTTGAAGTTGATGCATCGCTGATATCAGGTAAGCCTAAATCATTGAGTGTAATTAAGTTACTTTCTGCTAACAAGCTGGCGCGCTGGATTGTGTTTTGGAGCTCTCGCACATTACCTGGCCAGTTATATCTAATCAGACGCTTTTCTGCGTCGTTTGTTAGTGAATGACTTTCAGGCATAAAATTTAGCACGAGTGGTAATATATCATCAGGACGTTCTACCAATGGGGCAACTTTTATTTCGATCACGTTCAAGCGATAATATAGATCTTCTCTAAATCTACCTGCTGCGATTTCAGCGGGCAAATCAGCATTGGTTGCACTAATTATCCTGACTTTAACTTTTTTCGTTTGCGAACTGCCCAGAGGTTCAAATTCCCCAGATTGAATAACTCTTAATAATTTAACTTGTCCGCTTAACGGCAGATTACCAATCTCATCCAAGAATAATGTACCACCATCAGCTGCTTCAAAGCGTCCTATTCGCTTTTTAGTCGCACCAGTGAAAGCACCAGCCTCTGCGCCAAATAGTTCTGCTTCTAACAATTCGATAGGTAATGCGCCGACGTTAACCTTTATAAACGGTTTGCCAGAGACATTTGAGTTGGCTTGCACAACTTCAGCGATTTTTTCTTTTCCACTTCCGTTTGGACCGGTGATAAATACGGGAATATCCGCGGTTGCAATTTGCGTAGCCAAGGTTAAATTACGGTGCATTGATTCAGAATCAAAAATAGTTTCGCATAGATCAAATTTGTCAGCCAATGAACGTGCTTTTTGTGATTTTTCACTAAGCATTGAGTTCGTTTGCCGGCGTAGTTGTCCTAGCTCTAACAAATTATTCAGTGTGTTTACTAACTTAACATCATCCCAGGGTTTGGTTAGGTAATCAGCAGCGCCTTGTTTAACTAATGAGACAGCCGTTTCAATATCTCCCCAGGCTGTTAATAGAATTACCGGAATATCGGGGTAGCTCGAATGTATTTTGTCGAATAATGCGATACCTTCCTCTCCTGAGGTTGTATCTTCGGTAAAATTCATATCTTGAATGATTAGATCGATTTCTTCTGACGCTAAACGCTGAAGTCCTTGTTCTGGTGAGATCGCATGCAACATGGAAAAACCGTATAACGAGAGTAGAATTTCTAGCGCTCGCGCTATTCCTTGATTGTCGTCGATAACGAGTATATTACTCATTAATTCAGTCTGTAGGTTGAGCATGATTGAACGTGAGTTGTGTTGCCAGTATCATTCATTGATTATCCAACTAAACGGTTTGTGTAGCAACAGCAGGTGAAATCCTCGATGCTTTTCTGGCTGGAGCCCACACAGACAAGATACTCGTCAAAAACATAGCTAACGCGCCGATTGGTATGTAACTCCAATGAACAGCAGTCAGCTGAAAATCGCTTACAAGATAATTATTAAATAAAAGTGTAGCTATAGCACCGATGAATACTCCTAAGCTCGTGATTAATAGGTTTTCGGTAATAAAATACCGAATAATGTCCGTTTTTGTAGCACCTAAGGCTCTTTTGATTCCTATTTGCTTGATGCGCTGATTGACGTTAAAGGACACAACTCCAATAATTCCCAATGCGGTGATCAAGATTAACAAGGTAATTACAACCGATAAAATTTGAGTCATGGCATAGTCCCTACTGTAGGAACGTCGTTTAATTTCTTCTAATGACTTAACTTCAGTTATGACTCTGTTAGGATTTCGCTCTAACAGTATTTTTTCCATGGCTCCTAGCATAGTTGGCATTTCTGACTTCTCAACTCGGACTATGACTCTGACAAAATTGCTCAAAGCCATTATTGGCTGGATAAAATTATCCATAAATTGTGGTGCACTTGGCCAAGGACCTGCTAAAGTGTCAATCACACCAATTACAGTCGCATCAATCCCCCAAAAATAGACTTGTTTGCCTAGCGCATCACCATTATCGAACATCTTATCAGCTAAAGATTGAGTTATAAGAATCACATTAGGCTCTACAAATTCCTTACTATAAATGATTTCGTCTTCGTGAAAATTACGTCCCGCAATTAGCTTGGCGCCCAAGGTATTTAAGATATGATTGTCACCTCGGAAATAGCCGGCGTTCCACACTCTATTGTCATCGAAGTCTTGTTGCGTTTGAGAAATACCTGTTGACGAGCCACTTCCACTCATTGGTATCATATTAGTGATGACTGCATCAATAACTCCGGGAGTATTTCTTATCAGTTCCATATCTGCTTTGAAGTTATGCTCTATATTATAGCTTTCACCGAATGGGTTGATGTTAAATGCGAGAATTTGTGATTCTGCTAAACCACTTTTTCGTTCCATTAATTCGAAGCGTTGATTAATTATGCTAATGGAATTCACTACGACGGCAAACGTAATGGCGATCTGTAAGATTGTTAATAAGGTGGCACTTTTATGTCTGTTTAGAGCGCTCAAAATAGGTCTTATTTCTAACATAGTTCTCTCCGTTGAAACTATTGAAGTTTTAAGTAAACTGAAGGGCTGGTTCTGCAAATAGTCCATGCTGGATACATCCCAGCTATGACACTTGCACCCAAAGCGATGCCAATGGCAGTAAGTATTAATGTTAAATCCATTTGAACTAAGCGGTTATAATTTCCGTAGAGTGACTTTATGCCTAACAATCCGACCTGGCTTAAAACTAAGCCGACCAAACCACCTACAAAACCAATCAAACCAACATCGACTAAGTGTTGAAAGAATATTGTTCTTCGACTAGCCCCTAGGGCTCTTCTAACACCAATTTCGGGCGCTCTTCGTAGGAATTTGGCGAGAAGCAGTCCTAATGTATTAATCATGCAGACAGCAAGGAACATGAACGCTAAGCCAACAAGTATGTTACTGTCGTTTGATACGACATTATTGTACTCTAGCCATTGCACGACATTTTTTAACGACGCTCCAGCTTTTTTATTAGTAAAACGACCGATTTTTTTCTGTTCTTCTATGTAACCTGCTAACCAGTCTTCATATTCATTTTTTTGTTGAATAGAATTTAACTCAACCCAATATTGATTCCATTGAGTTTCAGAATTCAATTTGTCTTGGTAGGTATTTATTATTTCTGTTTTCCATCCGTTGTTGTTTCCCCAGCTTTCAAGTTCAAGTACTGGCAATAGAGAAAATGGAATAAATATGTGTTCGCTGGAGTTAAAGTCACCATTATTAAGATCATAAAAACGAGGCACTGGCTGCCAGTAATCGATCACTCCAACGACAGTGAATATCTTAGTTTCCAAATTTAATGTTTTGCCTACACTATTCTCTCCATTAAACAACTTATTATTTAACTCTTTAGAAATAACAACAAGATTCTTGGCATTGAGATCAACGTCCTTGTCCCAGGCATCACCATAAATAAACTGTATGTCAAACATTGTAAAAAAATCGCTATCAATGGCTCTAGCATCTTCCATAAACGGTGGCGTGTTAACCTTTTTTGGGATGACGGAAAACCCAGTGGCTAAGCTCCTAGTTTTACGGGTTGGGATTGTTGATCGCGACAAATTCATTGCATCTTGATAAGTCAATTGATAAGGGTATTCGTCGCTTGTTTGACTATTTCTGCTGCCTTCGCCATAGGTGAATAACTGAACATGAAATAGTTCGCTACTTTTTTGAGGAATGGGATCGCGCCCCATCAAGTAGTTAACTGTTAATACCGTCATGCTTACGCCAATACCAAGACCAATTGCCAAAATCATTAACAAAGTCAACATTGGAGTGCGCTTTATACTTAACCAAGATAATTTCAAATAATATCGAAACATTTCGCCTCCTAAGCTTCTGCTGTTTCTAAAACGGGCTGGAGGTTTTCATAATCGCTCACCTCACCATCAACAATATGGATGTTTCGTTGTGCTCGTCGGGCTAGCTCTCCATCGTGAGTTACCATGATGATGGTGGTGCCTTGTTGATTGATTTCTTCTAGTAGTTGCATAACTTGGCGTGCCATTAATGAATCCAAATTTCCGGTTGGTTCGTCGGCTAGCAAGAATCGAGGGTCTCCTGCCAGCGCCCTAGCTATTGCAACTCTTTGTTGTTGTCCTCCGGAGAGTTGGCTGGGCAGATGTTTTTGCCTTGCAACCAGACCAACTTTTTCAAGAGATTCTTCAATCCGTTTTTTTCTTTCTTTGCTACTAAAACCTCTGTATCTAAGTGGAACGTCTACATTATCAAACAGGTTGAGATCAGGAATTAGATTAAAACTCTGAAAGATAAAACCGATTTTTTCGTTTCTCAATTTTGAACGTTGGTAATCGTTGAGAGAGTTCACATCATTATCATCTAAATGATAAGAACCAGAATCAAAGGTATCCAACATGCCGGTAATATTTAAGAAAGTCGTTTTTCCAGAACCTGAAGGCCCGGTAACCGCGACAAACTCTCCATCATTGACTTCTAAACTAAAATTACGCAGTGCATATGTTTCAATGAGATCGGTTCGAAAGACTTTCTTAATAGCATTCATTTTGAGCATGTGTATTTCCTCAGTTTAATTAATTGTGTTCTAGTGTAAATTTAGAGACTCTGTTTTGCCTACAAAATCTGTATTCGAAATTATTACCATGTCGCCTTCACTTAAGCCCGAAACTATTTCGATGTACTTAATACTTCGTGTACCAACATCAATGTCGATGAGAGTCGCTAAATTGTTTTGTACGAGAAAGGCTTTTCTACCGCCGTGATGTTGGGTGAAACTTCCTCGAGGTAAAAATAAGACATTTTCTTTTTCTTCTAAAATTACACGACTCGAAACACGCTGGTTTTGTTTAATTCCTGGCGGGGGAGATGAAGTAAACTCTACTCGAGCTTTTACTACATTGTCGGTCACTTCGGGTGAAATAGTAACTATCGAAGCCTCATAAATGTCATTGTTGTAGGTCACTTTTACTAGCATTCCAATGCCAACGTTGTTGACGTAGGATTGAGGAATATCTACTTCTACTTGAAACTTGGATAAATCAACAATGGTAAGAATGGGTTGATTCAAAATAACGGCTGCCTTTTGTTCTACCGACCAAGAACCGATAATTCCGCCAACTGGCGCTCTCATTATTAAGGATTTAACTAGTCGTTGAGTATTTTCAACTTGTAGTCGATATTGATTTAATTCGAACTCTGTCGTTTTGATTTCGAAGGCTAAATTCTCTTGCTCTAATTTAGACTGCTCTATTGCAAATTTGTGTTTAAGCTCAGATCGTTTTAAATCATCAATGGCTTTCTCGAAATCAAGCTGACTAATGGCTTTTATTTTTATAGATTGATCAGCTCTACGCATCTCTCGTTTAGCAGCTCCCAATATGACCTCTTCTAACTCTATTTTTTGACGCGCTTCTATGTTCGCTTTTTTAACTTCTATTCTTTTTTTTTCAAGAGCGAATCCCATGCTTTCAAGTTTCGATTCTTCTTGTTCTAATTGATTGGTAAGTTCCGGGCTGCTCACGATGGCGACGACCTGATTTTTAGAAACTATTACGCCGGGATTCACTTGTAGTGTGACGTTGCCGATAGAGGGAGCGTATAACTTTGGGCTGTTCGCGGCGATAATAACGCCTTGTAACGCAATATCTCTGACAAAGTTGCCTCGCTCAACAGTCGCGATTCGAATTCTAGATTTGTCGACCGACTGCGAAATGGAGGACCAAGAGCTTAATCCATTGATCAGTAAACCGATAAATACCAGCACGCCTACTATCAAGGTTATCCATTTGATGGATAACTGAAATTTAGCTTTCTCGATAGTAACGTCCTGTGCCGAGGTGTCTTGGATCATGAGGTGTATTTATCGCTCGATATTTAGTTTGTTTAAAGCAGTGCATGATCAATGCCAACGAGGCTGGTTGAATCTAAGTCTTTGATAAATCGGTAGATATACGTCAAGGGTTCTTAAGAGACGAGAAATGGAAGTACTCCGTACACTGTCCGATCTTGCAAATCGGACAGTCCGGACAGTAATAACAATGTTGGTATCAATAACCGAGAATGACGACTCAGTATTTATCGAGTATTAGATACACGAGAATGAGAAAGCCATCGGTTCAGCAATAGTAACGCCGCAGTAGACAATCCAATTATCAAGCCAATCCAATAACCGTTGACTCCTAAACCTTGGTATTCAGCTAGATAAAAACCAACCGGAAAACCAATCAGCCAATAGGCTATTGCGGTAATTATCATCGGAATCTTAGTGTCTTTTAAGCCCCGTAAACAACCAGCGCTGGCGACTTGAAGACCATCAGAAAACTGGAAGATGGCAGCAAAAAAGAGTAGACCAACAGCAACCTCTGACAAGGCGATGTCTTGGGTATAAACGGAGATCAAAAGCGTTGGAATACTGATCATCATGATTGCTGACAGTGTCATGATTGAAACACTGAGTAAGATACCCGTATTCCCGGCGATCCGCATCGATTCTAATTGTTGTTTACCTCTAAAATAAGAGACACGAGCGGTAATCGCTTGAGACAAACCTAGCGGGATCATAAATGTTAGGGCGGTCAAGTTAAGCGCGATTTGATGTGCCGCCATTACCTCTACTGGATATCGCGCGATCATCAGTGATATAGCAGCAAACATGCTAATTTCAAATCCAAGGGTCACTGCGAGAGGTAAACCTAAACTAAAAAATGCCCTAATTTCAGTTGAAGAGGGGAAATCAAGGTTTCTTAGTAAGCTATATCGTTTATATTTTTTTGCATTCAATGTGTAAATTAGCAAACCAACAAACATTAAAGTCCATATGAGTCCGGTGGCGTAACCTAGCCCGATAGCCCCCATTTTGCTTACGCCGTATCCACCATACATAAACCAATAATTTAGTATTACATTCAGCGGAATAGAAAGCGCGGTTATCGACATGATGGCTTTGGTGGAAAATATGCCTTCGTTACAAAACCTTAGTGCGAAAAATAGGAGTAATCCTGGCATTCCCCACAGGGTTGCAAAAAGATAACCCGAGGCAATTCTTGCTATCGATTGTTCGATATTAAGTAGTGTTAAAATAATCGGCGAATAGAGTAATAGCCCTATTGCGATAGGCGCCATAATGATCGCGATGACAATAGAAAAATTAAAGTGCGTTCTAATTTTTTCGTACTGTTCAGCTCCGTAAAAGTGAGCCACAGTTGGATTAAACGCCAAAAACAGACCTAAAAAGAAAACTAAAACGGGTTGCAAAAGACTAGTGCCTATAGCGATAGCGGCTAGCGCCTCAGTGCTGTAATGCCCAGCCATCAAGGTATCAATAAACCCCATCGCCATTTGAGCTAGCTGAGACAAAATCGCCGGAATTCCTATCGGCAACATTTGTTTTAACTCTTTCTTGTAGGCATTTAACATGGATTATTCATTAGGGGGTTAAAAATTATACAAACCAAAGGAGTAAGACGTTCGCGGATATTACGCTGATTCTAATATTTTGAAAATAACTATTAGGAATTTATCATGATTTGCGGCGAGACACGCGCTCCTACCGATCTTTATGTATCTTGAATGGTGATGGGTATAAACAACACGTCAAATATGCAACGCACGCAAAAAACTCGCAGGTGCACTCGCTTGCCAAATAGTTTCAAACAACTTGGTTTTGTCTTTAATAAAAAAATCTGGCATTTTAAATTTTTCGGCTTCATATCGCTCCACATTGCTTCGATAGATCATTGTTCGACTATCCACAACGTAAAAGCCAAACGGGTTTTCGTGATAGTCCCGTGGCACGACTTTAATTTGAATAGTGCTAGTGAACTTTTGGGCTACCGAGACTAACCGGTGGTCAATTCCTCTCATTAGTTCCTCGTCATATATGAGTATTTGTAGTTTGCTTGCTCTACTTTTCTTTACGAAATTAATCAACGCTTTTTCTATTTCTCTATTATTCAAAACTCTTGGATCGAGATTATGGGTATAAAGTTGTATCACTCTATCAGCGTCGTGAAAAATATCATAAGCTTCTTGTCTGAGTTGTTGTAATGAGGAAATTGCTTGTTTAGAATTTTCTGTCATTGTTCTGCGGGTCGGATTTATTAAGTTAGAAGGGCATTATCAGATCAGTATTTATGCAAACTTTCGAGTGAGCATTTGATGCGCAACACCTTGCTTCATGAATACGGGACCAGAAATTCTAAATTTGTGCTGATCGAAGAAATTTCTATCAGATAACTCTGCGGTGAGAGAGACATCATCGACTAGCCTCGATTCTCCAACTTGCACCAATAATTGAAGCATTCTGCTACCTATTCCAATACCTCTATAGGGTAAAAGAACGGCGAGTTTGCCAATTCGTCCTTTGGGCGTTATACGTCCAGTAGCTATTACTCTTGCTTCGCTGTTTCTAACCACCAGGTGATAACAATTATTGTCTCTGAGATCGTACAGGGTTTTCGCCTCAGTAAAATGTTGCTCTATAGTAAATACTTTATGACGTACTGCGAGTATTTCATTACAGCTCTCTTTCCACCGCGTCGCTTGAACGGTGAACGTTTCAAAGTCTGTTTCGTAACTGGTTCCAGTATTTAGCTGAAATCGCGAGAGTTCGTGCCCAAAAATGTCCATTTTTATTTTTCTCTGACTAGTTTTATATATCCTCTATCTATTAGATTAGTCAAAACATCAGGAAAATCAAATAGTTCGTCTGGATAGTTAATCAAATTACAGTTAAACAAATTTATGGGAATTGTTTGATAACTGGCTAATTTTGAAATCGCATTTTCGTCTTTAGCTTCAAATTCAAACCTTTCACCCTCGATATTAAGTAGTATTTTGTTTTTCATCCGTATCCAATTGACGCAAACTTGCTCCTCTAATTTAATTGAAGAATGCTTTGTAATCTCTTGAATCATATCGGAATTATCTTGTAGAGTATCGCCTTCGACCTCCAGAGCAACATCAAGTTTTGATAGGCTCAATTGCTGACTCAGTAGCCGTGCTATTTGATCGGGTTTGTCTGCTAATTTTCTCAATTCTAATTGTGCCCACTCGATCATTTGGTGGTCTAAATGGTTTGAATGGTTCACGGAAGAGCGATAGGCATCAGCGAAAAACTGATTGAAACAGTTGTTCTCACTCGCCTGCTCAGTTAGCAATGCAAGTAGTTGATGCGCTTGCATAGTTCGATAGCCGACAGAATAGCCAATGGATTCGCCCACTGATACTCCCCAATGTGGAGTATCCGGGGGAATGTAAAGCATGTCGCCAGGTTGCATTAGGTAATCGATAGAAGCGGAAAACTCACCCAGAAGGCACATTCCATCGTTGCTCTGCGCGTCGCCGCCTGGTTTGCAACCCGTTTGGCCTTTGGTTCCTACTCGCCATCTTCGCTCACCCTGCGATTGGAGCAAAAAAACATCATAGTTATCTGCATGCGGTCCTACGCCACCACCGTCGGTGGCAAAACTGATCATTATATCGTCATAACGCCAGCGAGGAATAAAGGCAAAATGTGTTAAAAGTTGACGAACAGCCGAGTGCCAGTGATCGACACTTTGCACGAGAAGCGTCCAGTTATTTTCCGGTAGACGTTGAAAACGAGATGCTTCGAAAGGACCGTGTTCAACGGTCCATTTTTTATCGGAATTAATGATTAAACGAGATTCAACGTCCTCTTCCAATGAAAGACCTGCAAGCTCGTCGGCACTCAGCGCATTGGGAGGATTGGCAAAGGCTCCCTTAAAAAGACAAGGTGCCTTTTGCCAGTAGTTAGTTAAAAACTCGGTTTTATCTATTTTATCAAACGGAATGTTATACACGGTCTTTCAAGCTCATATCTTAAAAGGTACAAAGGTTAAACGTTCATAGGTACAAAGGTTTAAATTTGGTTGGGTAATTTGACAGCAAAACCTTTAGATGTTTTTCGCCTGTTCAATTGCGTTGCCAATGTAGTTGGCAGGCGTCAAAGCTTTTAGCGATTCTTTTGCCTCATCAGGCAATTCCAGTTGCTCGACAAACGCCTGCATGCCCGCTTGATCGACTCGCTTACCACGGGTGAGATCTTTTAGTTTCTCATAAGGTTTTTCTATCCCATATCGACGCATGACGGTTTGAATCGGTTCGGCAAGCACTTCCCAATTAGAATCTAATTCGGATGCAAGAGATTGCTGGTTAACCTGTAATTTAGAAATGCCTTTTAAGGTTGATTTATAGGCGACTAAAGAGTGCGCTACGCCAAGACCCAGCGTTCTTAAAGCGGTGGAGTCACTAAGATCTCGCTGCCAGCGGGAAATAGGGAGTTTTTGTCCGAGATGGGTAAATAATGCATTGGCAATACCCAGGTTACCCTCCGAATTTTCAAAATCTATCGGATTGACTTTGTGTGGCATAGTGGACGAGCCAATTTCACCAGCAATTGTCTTTTGTTTGAAGTGACCTAAAGCAATATATCCCCATAGATCTCGATCAAAATCGATCAAAATTACATTAAATCGACTAACGGCATCAAAATACTCGGCGATATAATCATGCGGCTCAATTTGAGTAGTGTATGGATTCCAGTTTAAACCGAGCTCCTCAATAAAGGTTTGTGCAAAAGCTGGCCAATCAACTTCAGGATAGGCGGAAATATGAGCATTGTAATTACCCACTGCGCCATTAATCTTGCCCATCAATTGAACATTTGCAAACTGAGCCTGCTGTCTTTGCAAACGTGCCACCACATTAGCCATTTCTTTACCTAATGTGGTGGGGGAGGCTGGTTGTCCGTGAGTTCTAGACATCATAGGAATTTCAGCATAGTTATGGGCGATATCTACTATTGCCTGAACTACTTGGTTTTGCTGTTTGCGAATGACCACTGCTGCTTCTTTGAGCATTAATGAATAAGACAGATTGTTGATATCTTCTGACGTACAGGCAAAATGGATAAATTCGCTTACCGCACAGATTTCTTGAGAATCCTTAGTTTTCTCTTTTAGAAAATACTCGACCGCTTTCACATCATGATTGGTAGTTGCTTCGATATCTTTGACTTGTTGAGCATCTACTAGGCTAAACTCGTCGATGATGTTGTTTAGAAGATGAGTAGTCGATTCACTAAACACGGGAACTTCCGCAATCGTTTCACAATTTGAGAGTGCTTGTAACCATCTTATCTCAACAGTTACGCGGTATTTGATTAAACCGAACTCGCTGAAAATAGCTCTTAGTTCTTTGGTTTTACTACCGTAGCGACCATCGGCTGAAGAAATTGCGGTTAGCGGAGTAAGTTCCATTGGAGTCCTCTTTACAGGTTATTTTACTGAATTGCATTGAACGTATTTTACCTTAAATACATGTTAATTAATTAGTTATTTGATCTTCATGCGCTATAGTTAAAAGCAGAATAGCTGATGCGTTAAAAACCATTGAATTTTAACCAGAAATCTCTATTATTAGGACACTTCGAACAAATTGACCTATTTGAATATTAGGATAACTCAATGAAAAAGATGATTTTCCCACAAGCTGACCATTTTCAAGTTCCCAGTGCACTTTTTATTGGCGCATGGAAAGTGTGGTTTAAACGATTTGGTGATCATGATTCTTGGCGCAAAGGTAAAATGCCAGTCAGGCAGAGTGATGCCAGATTGTTTGAGGTTATTCAGGGGGGTGAGCGATTTTCAGTAGAAGTCGCATCAAGATTGATGGTGCCGTGGTCGTTCAGAGATACCAGCCAAGTAGGCAAAGCTTTTTTCTTGATGAACTCTGATATTATCCGCCCTACAAAATTAGCCGATGAAGAAGTTGCGAAAGGCGTTCGTTTAACCGATCAAGCGTTAGACTATTGGGATTCTTTAACATTTTTAGAACAAGATATGTTTACCGCCTACGCTGAGGCAAGAATACAAGCCGATATTGAAACCCCAAGTAGCGAACCCGTCATCATCGATGATGCAGGCATTGAGGTAATTGGTGAGGACATATATCCACCTATTATTCCCGCTAAGGATGCATCGGACAAAGAATTTGCCGAGGCTATCGTCGCTTGGATAGAAGAGGATCCCTTTACCCCGATGTACCAAAGAGCACCAGTTGCAGATTCTGTAAGTAGTTGGCACGACCGAATGGAGGCTTTTTTCTGGCCTAAACCGCGTAATGGCTTAATGCAAGTGTCTCATTCTGTGGACGCCTTAATGTATCGGGCAGAATTATTGGCTAAAGGGATCGAAGACGGGATTGAGTGGAGTGTAGAAGATAAAGAAATCGCGGTAAAAACGGCGGAAGAAATTTTCTTGCAGGCCGGTACGCCTCAAAAAAGCGTGACTTGGCAAAATGTACATGCTGTGATGAAAGCTGCAATTAGTCGAGATCCTGAGTCAAATGCAAAAATGAACAGTGGCTGGTCACTAATTGCCGCTTTTGCGACCCATTGGTTAAATAGAGAGGACGGACGAACGCCGATGATCTGCTGGAATAGCCGCGTTGCAACATCAGTTCTTTCTCGCTTAGATTTTTTGTTGGTAGAAGCTGGCTACGAGTCACTGGCTGATCGTTTTCCTAATCTTGGAACGGTTCCAGGCTGGGGTGGTACTCGACCGCGAGAAATGAGCTTGGCATGGCCAGATGGCTATAGAAGCTGGAAAGCAGCATTTGCGGCGAGTGATTTCACCGACTTGATGGTTCATTGTTTGAACGAAACCAAAAATGCTGATGGTAGTTTGAAATATGCTCAAATGCCTATCCCAACAGGCGGAAGAGCCCCCTGGTCTATGCAGGGAGTTCAACTGATTCTATTTTCGGATGGATATTAGAGCAAGTTCCTAGGGCGCTGCGCTTCGAGTTTCGAGGGCGCTACGCTGCTAGTTACTAAAAGCGTAGGAGAAAAAATGGATTCTTGCTTGACACCCATTTGGTAAAAGCAACAATTTCTCGCAACTCGCAACTCGCAACTCGCAACTCGCAACTCACCAACCACATTGCCTTTCTTTATTTTGCTCATCTAGCCAAATCTTAAGTGGTGCAAAATAGTCAATTATTGCAGTCGCATCCATTTCACGTTGTCCAGTCATTGCTTCAAGAGCA
>Ga0256847_1001096_pt1 | contig 14705 bp, 11 predicted proteins | sample TeddybearmetaG_FD_189099 | JGI IMG/M metagenome (GOLD analysis project Ga0256847, IMG submission 189099) | Hydrothermal vent microbial communities from East Pacific Rise, Pacific Ocean - Teddybear | ecosystem: Environmental > Aquatic > Marine > Hydrothermal vents | place: Pacific Ocean: East... | reverse complement strand
ACTTTTTCTGATATGAGACCATCCCTGAATTCGATGGCTCTGGAATAATATCCAGAACTTATCAGATTTATACGCACGTCACTGCTGCCCCGGTTTTCCCAATACCAGCCATGAATGCCCGGGAAAGAAGCGGTATAACTCCCTTTAGAAGAATCCTTGCGTTGTTTATCGAAACTTTCTGCAAAACCTGGTTCTGCTCCATCGGGCTCGGCATGAAAGTCATATAACAGTTCTCCGCTAGCCTGCCAGCTGTAAAGCAGTATTCCATTTTCTTCAATTCGGTATTTGTATTCGAGTGATTCAAAGGGGGAGAGAATAAATTCCGCTCTGTCAGTATTGTATTTTTCAGCTTGATGAACTATCTGCTCAGACTGTAGACCTGAAAGATCTGTTAACCCCAGTAGCTTGCCACTACCGGTCGGATCGATAGCAAACTCAGCCGGTAGGACAAACAGCACCAGGATAACAATAGCTACGCCAAAGGCACTCAGGCAAGTCCACATAAGGCGAACAGGGGACATGGAAGTGTTGTTGTTTTTCATTGGGTAATTGCCATAAAAGCGGTTATCTGATAGCCAGCCAGAATAAACCCGGCGCACATTAGCAGCGTATTGGTGGAAAGCGCCATTGCGCTAAATGTGTCTTGCTGACGCCAGATACGCAGTGCACCCAGAATAAAAACCAGTGCAATAATCTGACCGATCTCAACGCCCAGATTAAAACTTAGAATGTTGGTGAGTAGACCATTTTCGGTGATTGAAAATTCCTGCAGTTTTGTGGCCAGCCCCAACCCGTGAAAAAGACCAAATATCAATACTGCAATTCGTGTATCCGGTTGAAAAGGGAGGTGGGAGAATCCACCCAGGTTTTCAAAAGCCTTGTACACGATAGAAAAAGCGATAACAGCATCAATAAGACTCGCGTTAACCTGCAAATCAAGCAGAACGCCACTTAGAAGCGTTATGCTATGGCCCAGAGTAAACAGTGAGACATAAAGAATTATGTCCCGGGTTTTGTAGAGGAAAAAAACCACGCCCGCCAAAAATAACAAGTGGTCTATACCGGTAACCATGTGTTTTGCCCCGAGATACATAAAGGGGGCAATGGCGGGACCATCTATGCCTTTAACATAGGTCGCATTACTACCGGATATAGTGTGGGCAATACTTGTATCGGCTAACAGTACGCCCAGAACAATGAGTAAAAATGGCAGTGTGCGCGACAAATTACTCTTCGGTAACATATTGTTGGTGGCAGGCACGACAAACATTGTAGATTTGGCCGCCGGCCTTGAATAGTGCATCTGAATCCTGGGCTTCTGCAGCGTTGATTGCCAGAACTCCGGCATCGACCAGTCCTGCGGACAATTCCATCCAGTCGTTTCCGCCCATCGCAATTCCTGGCAGCATAAGTAAATTGCCACTTTGAGCAACAATTGCGGCATTGTTGCGAACATTTTCCCAGCCGGCGTCAGTGGTTGGTGCTAGTTCTTCTGTTCCAGCGGCAGTGATTATGGAACCTGCGGAATCCCAGATCAGATCTGCAGCCGGGTCCAGTACCCACTCCATGGTCTGATGCAGATTGGTTGCCATCTTGAAGGGAGGAAGCGTTGTTGCTTTTTCGCTTTGCTTCGACAGCTTGTCCCTGTCCTGTGTTTCCACAGAGGCTCCGCATGCTGATAAAAAGATGAGAGTGAAAAATAAACCTGTCTTGTACGTCATAATATTTCCATGTGGGGTCGACCCGTCTATAGAGAATAATTGATTATCAGGGCAGAGCCAATGTAATAAGGCGTGCATCACGGGAACCACCAATTGCCAGGGAGATATATTGTTTGCCATTGGCCATATAAGTCATAGGCGTTCCGGCTGGTGCGGCGGGCAGTACGATTTCGTGGATCAGTTCGCCAGTAAACTTGTCGAGAATGCGTAATTGTGGTTCTACGTCAGCGACAGCGATAAACAGGAGAGTGCTGGTCAGCAATGGTCCTGTGAAAGAAAAAGAACCTACAGGTCCCGGGTCGGCGATACCGCGTTCGATTAGTTTTGAGCGTATTCCCTCACCATTGGGCTGTACCCATTGATATTCTCCTGTGTTCATATTAATTGCGCTTATTCTGCCGTACGGAGGTTTTATAAGCGGTAAGCGCTGTGGGCCCCTCAGCCGGGTCGTACCACCCCGGACATAGCGAAAATTGGAGGTATTTTCGTCGGGTTCTACTATCTGAACTACAATTGGGGCAGTTCTGGAGGGTATATACAGTAGCGCTGATTTCGGATCAAAAGCGGCACCAGACCAATTGGCGCCTCCTGCCCAACCGGGTAACACAATAGTGCCCTTTAACGAGGGGGGCGTGTACAACTCCCCGTATTCAAATTTGTTCATGATCTCAATCGCTTCAGCCCGCAACGCAGGTGTGAAATCGATGAGTTTGTCTTCTGAAATACCCTGGGGTTCAAAGGGCGCCGGCCGGGTGGGGAAGGGTTGTGTAGGTGAGGCCTGCTCTCCCGGAATGCTACTTGCAGGTACAGCTCTTTCTTCTATTGGCCAAACCGGCTTGCCGCTTACCCTGTCCAGCACATACACAAAGCCCTGCTTGGATATTTGTGCAACTGCTTTAATCGCCTTTCCGTCTACGGTAATGTCTATGAGGTTTGGAGCGGCCGGCAGATCGTAGTCCCACAGACCATGATGCGCAGCCTGAAAAAACCAGACCAGCTTGCCGGTTTGTGCGTCCAGGCAAACCAGACTTTCACCAAACAGATTGTCTCCCGGACGATGGCCTCCGTACCAGTCATTGGTTGGCGTACCAAAGGGTAAATAAACATATCCCAGTTCAGGATCCACACTCATTAGACTCCAGACATTCGTATTGCCGGTGTACTGCCAGGAGTTGTCCTTCCAAGTTTCGTGGCCTGTTTCTCCAGGTTGTGCAATGGAATGAAATATCCAGATTTGTTCCCCTGTCGTGGTATCAAACCCTCTAACGTGACCAGGAGCGGCTTCTTTGTTTTGCGGCCCATCCCAGATGGAGGAACCTATAATGACTATGTTATTCAAAATAGAGGGGGCAGAGATCATTGAATAGAAAGAGCGTTCAACTGTTCGACCAAGCCCCTGCGTAAGATCGATTTTTCCATGCTCTCCAAAAGTGGTATCCGGCAGACCAGTTTGCGCATCGATTGACCAGAGCCATGCATCATTGGCAGGCATAAAAATGCGTTCTTTATCCCCGTTCTTCCAATAAGAAACTCCCCGATGGTTGTAGCCTAGATTGGTAGGCCGACCACTTTCCCAGCTGCGGGTATCGAATACCCAAAGCTGTTGACCAGTGATTGCGTCAATTGCAGCAACCTGCCCAAGAGAGGTGCTGATGTAAAGTTTGTTACCCACTTTTATGGGGGTGCTTTTAAAAGCCAGCGGCATAATGTTGCTGCGCCTGGCTACGAGCGCGTTGTCCACCGAATTCCACGACCATGCCACTTGCAGCTGCTTTATATTGCCTTTGTTGATCTGATCCAATGGGGCATATTTGGAAGAAAATGGATCGTTGGCATAGGCAGGCCAATCATAGTTTTGCGGTGTCTGACTGGAAGGGGATGCAATGTTGGTGCACCCGCCGATGAATATAAGGTTCGCTAAAACTAAACCCGAAAGATAACGCATACTTGAATCCACTACATTGATAAGCCATTTGTTTTATGTGATTCTCGATTCGAAAGCAACTGGAGAATAAATTTTGCGCAATTGGGTCACTGTTTTTAGTCGTATCAGCATTATTGGTTTTTTGCTTTTTCTGCCCCCTCTTGTAAGTGCGAAAGAAAGCGGCGATGTAGCTATCGATCCACAGAAACGTGCTGCCGAAATCTATGCAGAAACTTGCATTGTTTGTCATGCGGAAGGTGTGGGCGGGGCGCCCAGACCGGGAATTGACTCAGATTGGCAAGCCAGGCTGGCCTACGGCGTAGAAGAACTTTATTACAACACCATTGAGGGTTTGGGGGCAGCAATGCCACCTCGTGGCTTGTGTGATAGCTGTAGCGATAGTGAACTAAAGGCTACGGTTGATCACATGTTGAGTGGTTTGCAGGAGGAACGATAGTAACCATGCATAAACTGGTTCTTGGTATCTGTGCGTTTTGTACGCTTTTCGCTTGGGGTGATTCCAATCACCTATCACAGGTAGAATTTCCGAAAAAAGTTTCCGAGGTTGTTCAACAATCCATAGAAACATTTGATGTGCCGGGAATCGCAGTAGGAGTTTTGCTTGGCGATCAAACCCTGCTCGAGCGCGGTTACGGTACACGTAACATTAACTCCGGATTGGTGGTCGATGCGCAAACCATCTTTAAAATTGCTTCCAATACCAAAGCCTTCACAGTGGCAGCGCTTGCGATTCTGGTGGACCAGGGGAAGCTGCGCTGGAGTGATAAAATTGTCGATCACCTTGGTGAATTTGAACTTGCCGATGATTGGATTAGCCAGCATTTCACTGTGCTGGATATGCTTACACATAGAAGCGGGCTTGGTCCTGGCGCCGGGGATTTGATGCTCTGGCCCGAGCCCAATGACTTTACACCTCAAGACATTGTCAAAAATCTGCGATATCTAAAGCCTGCTATGCCATTCAGGTCCGATTATGCTTATGACAACCTGATGTACATTGTTGCGGGACAATTGGTAGAAAGGTTGAGCGGGATAAGCTGGCAAAAATTTGTGCAGACTCAATTACTGGAGGTTATGCATCTTGAGCGCTGTTTTGCGGATGTGGTTGATGAATCGGCCTGGAATAACCTTGCCATGCCCCATGCGCGTTTGGACGGTAAGCTGGGGGTTGTTGAGCGCAGCAAAATCAATGATGAGACTACCGTAATGGCCGCAGCGGGAGGTATGAAATGCAGCCTCTCCGACATGTTGGTGTGGGTACACACCCTTTTAAATGCGGGGCTTACGCCACAGGGTCGCAGGCTTTTTAGTGAACAGCAGAGTCGCATTATGTGGCAACCGCACATGCTTATGCCGCTTGGGGACTTTCAGAGACAAGCTTATAACACGCATTTTAAAGCCTATGGCCTGGGTTGGCGCCTGGAAGATATTTATGGCTATCTACTGGTGTCACATACAGGGTCTCTTCAGGGCTATCGTTCCTATGTGGCGATGGTTCCGGAACTTGATCTGGGTATTGTTATATTAAGTAATGGGTCTTCGTCTTCTGCCCGACAGGCTATCCTGTTTACGATACTTGATCAGATAATTGGTGAACGGGTTATGGAATCCCAGCTTTCTGGGCCCAGGGACTGGGTGAAGATTCTCAAGACAAAAACTGTTGCAGCAGAGACCGGCTTGCAGGACAAGACAATTGATGCAGCATTCAAGCGCTGGGAGCAAGCGGTTTTGTTGGGGCGCTTGTCCAAAATTTATAATCAACAAGATTACGAGGGCAGGTATACAGATGTCTGGTTTGGTGGGGTATCAATTAGTATGCTCGACAAGCAGCTTAAATTTCAGGCAGACAAATCGCCCAAACTGTCAGGTGTTCTGGTGCACAAGCAAGAGGATACCTACATGGTATTTTGGGATGACAGAAGCCTGGAGGCGGATGCCTATATCCATTTTGAGCGGGATAACAGTGGTGTAGTTAGCGGAATGAAAATGAACGCCATATCGCCGGCTACGGACTTTAGTTTTGATTTTCAGGATTTGCATTTCACGCGCGATTCAGCGCAATGATTTGATGTTGTATATTTTGTCGGTGTAACTCGTGGATTTAGATAGCCTTAGAGGTATCAGTGGGGTAACGGAAACCCCGTTTAGTACACCTTGGTAAAAGTCACCCTTGCTATCATTGTAGGCTAGTCCTACCACATCATGTATTACAAAGGGTTGGCCATTTGAGTGACCGATGTACATCATGACATGACCGGGAATATAGATGAGATCACCAATATTAAGATGTTCAAGATCATCAAGTTTTTCCTCACCTGGTGTGTTAGCAGAAAAACGGAGGTTTATTCCGGTACGGCTTTTTCCCTGGTCACCAGAATTTCGCGGCATCATCAGGCCAAATGTTTTATAAACGGCACCAACAAAACCTGTGCAGTCGCGTGCATTGTAGGATTCGCCCCATCCGTAGCGCTCGCCTAAAAATTTGAAGGATTGCCTAACCAGGTTCTTCTCTGTATAGGGCAGATACCCTCGATGCAGATCTTTGTTGCGGGCGATTAAAGCACGCTCGATTTTAAGTGTGCCGTCCGTCAATCGAGTTGGCAAAAGTACAACAAAACTTGCGTAGGGGTTTTGACCATGCACGTTGTTTTTGTGCTCGTTAGAGGGGACCAATGGCAGAGTAGTGCCCATGTCGAGTTGTAATTCAGATATTGCTGGTTTGCCCGGGATATAGGTGGTATTTACCTTGCTGCCAGTTACGGTGATGAATTCCTTGTCCGCCGCGTAGGCAAAAATTTCAGATCGTGACCCGAGCGCTACATCCTTTTTCTGAACCCATGCCAGATAGTTGTAGGATTGTGCGAAGTACCACAAGCCATCTGCGCTTTCATGCAAAATAGCCAGGATATCTGACGGGAAGAGCCCGGTTTCCTGAAAACGATCCAGGTCAGTTCCGGAGTCCGGTTTAAATATTCGATCGGTAGTCGGAAAGGTACGCATACTGGTGCGCTTGACAACCATTGACCAGCGAATTGTTTGCGGTTGGGCGCTGGAACGAAGCGGATCCAGATTCATATTTTTGTAGTAGTTTGCATAATCCTGCTGGGTCACCGTGCGACCATTCGCGTAGTGCCTTTCTGTTGCAGATGGCTTACTGATGCTGCCAATTTTATCAATCAGGTCGGCACCTGAAAAGTTTTTGGAAATATGTGAAAGCCTAACCATATCCTCACTTAGTTCGAAAAAACTGTTGTTCAGGAGTGGTATGGCTGAGTGCGTGGCAGGTTGATCCTGGCCGGAAATTTTATCAGTCCAGTAGTCGGTCGAGAGGTGGTATTCTTTAACATCTATCACATCGTGGGGCTCTTGGTTAGAACCGGTGTCGGCGTAAAGACCCGAACACAAAAAACATGTCAGGAGCAGATTGAAAACCAGGTGAGGATGCCGCTTGTTCACAACTAGGCACCCATTACCAGCATTGACATAAACTTGCCTACCAACAAACCTCCTCCAGTGCCCACAATGTAGCCCAACATTGCCATGAGTACGCCAATGGGTATAAGCACTTCAGAGTAGGCGGCTGCAAGAATAGGGGCAGAGGCAACGCCTCCTATGTTGGCCAGAGAAGCCAGACCGCAAGTAAACAAATCAAGTTTAAAAATACGAGCCGCTACTACCATGCAGAGACCGTGAATCAATAGTATGAGAAACCCTGCCGCAATATATATCGGCGCTTGAGTAAGTTCAGCAAAATTTGCCCGTGAAGCAATAAGTGCAACAATTATATACAACATCAAATTGGACAGGCGTGACGACCCGGGTATGCGACCCAGCGCTGTCATTGCGCAGGCAACACCAAGAACGGTGGTAAGCAATACGCTCCAGGTTGTGGCAGTGAAAAAGCTGCTCGCTGGTAAAAGTTGGGATATAAATTGACTACCGGAGGAGACCACCAGGGCCAGGCCCAGCAACAATAACAAATCCCCAAGATCCACAGATCTGGTTGGGGCGTTTTTATCCGAATTCGCAAGCTCGCTGCCAATTTTATCCAGTATCTCGGAGTTTGTGCCAACCCATTTATTGAATGTTGCCGAATAAGGAACCAGAGCCAGCAAAAAAACCACCCAAATTGCATAGTCGATCGAATCAATCAATAGCGCATAGCCCATACGGGAATCCGGGATATTGAGGGCGCCCTGAATTGCTGTCATGTTACCCGTGCCTCCCATCCAGCTGCCGGAGAGTGCAGCAAAGGTCTTCCAGGAATCGTGTTCCAGCCAGGTTTGAAACAGGGCGAACGTGATTACAAAACCAATCCCGATACTTATGCTTGCAGAAAAGAACCCGATTAGCATCTTGGGGCCCAGCATTTTGATTCGACGCAGGTCACTTTTCAATAACATGAGAAATATCATGGCGGAAAGCAGGTTGGTTTTCACACTCTGATAAACTGAGTTCACGCTATCACTTTGTTGCCATAGTCCCAGGCTGGAAAGCAACATAATTGCGAGATAGAGAATAACTATGGCAGGGGCGTAATCGAAAATGCGATGGCGAGTACGGGCTTCGCAAAATTTTAGCAGGCCGGCCAGAAATATCAGGACAGCAAGGTATGTGAACCCGTTTGTTATCATAGGAGGGTCCCGAAAAGAGCTTGATTAAAAAAGATGTTGGAATATAGAATAAATTATTCGTTTAGTGAAGAGAAATGTCGGTGTATTATTCAATCTGTCCAAGTGTGTAACCGGATAGCGTATTTATGTCCTGTTTGGTAAAAATAAAAGCAGCTCGAGAGAAGCTGTCTGTCAGCGAGAAGAAGCTCGCCGACTTTATACTGTCCAATGCAGCGCTGATTCGAGATTATTCTTCACAGCATCTTGCTGGCAGGGTTGGTGTGAGCCAGTCAAGTGTGGTCAAGTTTAGCCAAAAGCTCGGGTATCGAGGTTTTACCGACCTGAAACTGGCTATTCATGAAAATGTGGTGGAACAGAGTGCTGCAGACAAAGCATTTAACACAGATTCGAGCGTAGATTCCGAGAATATCAGCATTGCCCAATCTCTGTTGCGCGACAAATCAGAAGTGCTGTTAACTACCGATGCACTAAACGATGAACAGGTGCTTAAGGATGTAGTTGATGTACTTAGACGCAGTAAACGTATTCAAATTGTAGCGATTGGCGAGGCATCGTTGGTTGCGAGGGACTTTTCCCACAAATTGCAATTCCTTGGAAAACCTGCAAATGCCGAACCTGATGCTTATGTGCAGTTAAGTGCAGTAGAGTTACTCGGTAATGAGGACGTAGTGTTTCTGATTTCTTCTGATGGGCATACTCGTATGATGCTGCATCTCGCCCGGCAGGCGAAAAAAGTCGGGGCGTGTGTAATTACTTTGACAAATTTTAGTGCCAACCCTTTGAATGCATTAACGAAATTTAAACTATATTCTGTAGCACAGAATGGCTTGAAGGGATTTCCACTGGTTCATACTACAGCGTCTCAACAGCATGTAATTGATATTTTGTGTTCGATGATGATTGGTCCCGATGGAAAGTCCGGGGCTATATTTACGCGCAGTAGAAAAATTGTAGATTTTTTAAATGAATCCTGACGGCTGCATTGCTAACAATTGGGCAGGATCTATTCCTGATCCGAATCGTTCTCTGACACCTGTTTACTGTTGATACCGTCTATCAATCGCTTCAACTCTTGTGGGTGGTATTTTTCGAGCAAGGCAAACAGTATCGCGATGGTGTTAATCGACACTTTTCCGGTGATTTCAGATTGTTGGAAATGTAGTTGGAAAGCCCGTATAACATCTGAGCTTTGTTTATCAAATTGCCCGGTTATTTCTATCTTGTAGCCGTAGCTGGCAAGCGCGTCCTGCACAATGGAAATGTCCGGCGCATTCAGGCGAAACAGTTCCCAATACCTGATTACACTTGCGTCGTCATACCAGGCGCCGATACCGAGTTTATATAACCGTTGCCAGGGGAAGTTTGGCCCTGGATCCACTTTTCTGTCAGGTGCAATGTCGCTGTGTCCCACAATATTAGTGGGTTTTATGTCCGGGTGTCTTTCCAGAATATCGCCAACCAGAGTGCTGACCAGCGTAATTTGGGAAGCTGGATAATCCGGATAAAAACAGATAGAGGAAGGTTGTGAAAAATTAGTCTCCTCCAGGCTCTGAATGGCAGGATGACAGTAACTTTGGTTAACAATCTCAATGCCAATCGATTGATCGTTAAGAGCTGTTTTGCCAGCCCAACTGCTATAACCGGCATGCCAGGCACGGCGATCTTCAGAGACAAGCTGAAATACTTCCAGATCCTCATATTCGTAGGTAGTGTCTAGCGGTTCCGGTATCAGATAATGTGCACTAACGGATCGGTCTGATTTTTTGGTTAGCAACTCGAGAGAGCGGCCAAAATCTTCTGCAGTGTGATGAATAACAATGATGCTTACCCGGCTATTCTGGTTTTCGGATGTTATTTGCTGCGAAGACTGTGAGACGCACCCGGTGGTGATACCAACAGCTGCAACAAACAGTGCCCGAAATGCCAGCTTTGCGCCCGTAGTTAAGAAGGTGTACACAATTATTTGTCCAGATAACTCAGGTTTTTAATGTCAGTAATACCTAAACCGGGCGCATCGGTCAGTTCAATTTCCGGACCATTGAAGATGGCACCTCCGATAAGTGGATTAAAGCTGCACAGACTAGGACCATCCAGATCAATCTTGGTAATGGAGTTGGACTTTGCAACCGCCAGATGCGCAGCCGCGGTAACACTGATGGGGGTTTCGAGCATACAGCCAATCATGCATTCAACTCCGTAAGTTTCAGCGATATCTGCTATTTTTATGGCGTTGGAAATACCACCGGTCTTCATCAGTTTGATATTGATGATGTCCGCTGCACGCATATTTATGAGTTCTATTACTTCCTTGGGGCCAAAAGAAGATTCGTCTGCCATGACGGGAGTAGCGACACGTTCAGTCACATATTTCATGCCCAGCAAATCATCCGCGCGGATGGGTTGTTCCACAAACTCCAGCACTACGCCATTGTCTTCAAGTTTACGCAACGCAGAGACAGTTTGTTTGGGCGTCCAGCCTTGATTTGCGTCCAGGCGCAACAAGGCCTTATCGTTTACCGCTGCATAAATTGCCGTTATGCGCTCTATGTCCAGATTGACATCCTTGCCGACCTTTATTTTAAGCGTTTCAAAACCCTGCTCTGTTGCTGCTATGCAGTCAGCCACCATCTTGTCTATATAGTCGACACTGATTGTGATGTCGGTGGACAATTGAGGATCACCACCGCCCAGAATGGCATAGAGGGGCTTGTTATATGATTGTGCAAATAAATCATACAGGGCTATTTCAACAGCGGCCTTGGCGCTGTTATTTCCCACAATGGCATTCTGAATAAGATGTACGATGTGGTTTAAATTGGCAATTTTCTCGCCAATTATGCCCGGCATGATAATGGTTTCGATTGCAGCGATTATGGAACCATGGGTTTCACCGGTAATTACCGCTGTTGCCGGAGCGCTACCGAAACCCCGATGGCCGCAATCGGTTTCGAGTACCACCACGACGTCCTTTATCTCTTCTACCACTCGCAGAGCGGTCTTAAAAGGTGTGTTCAGGGGAACTGACAGCATTCCTAGCCGAAAACCGGTGATTTTCAATTGTTCTTCCTTTTATTAAGCCAGTTTCCATTTACATTATTCCCGGCAGCTGAGTTTTGGAATTAATAATTCTTTACTTTTTATATTATAGTGATATTTTATGGCAACTGAGAAAACTGTCAACCAGAAATACAGCAAATCGGGGATATATCTACTACTTTTACAGGGGGAGTTTGGCATGATCAATCGACAGATCGGCTGGAAAACATACATGTTTATTAAGAGTGCAGTGCTTTCGGCATTGCTGTTAGCAAGTTCGGTTCAGGCTGCACAAACGGGAGATTTAGTCGGCCAGGTATCGGACCAGGGTGCGGGCGTATCAGGAATATCCATTTCTGCCAGCAGCACCATTTTACCTGGTGGTCGAAGCACCACTACTGATGCAAATGGTAATTATCGACTACCGCTGTTGCCGCCTGGTGTATATGAACTAACCTTTACATTAAGTGATGGTGCAGTAAGAAAACGCACCACACTGGTATCTTTAGGGCAACGGAGCACTGTTGATGTTGCACTTGGGGGTGCAGATGGCTCAATTGAAGAACTGGTTGTATACGGTAGTGCGTTGGTAGACACGACAAAAGCTGCACTCAGTGATTCAATGAGCAGTGAGCTTTTGGACCGTGTGCCTGTTGGTCAGGAATACCGAGACATTATGAAGCTTATTCCTGGTGTTCAGTACTCCGAAGACAGCACGCGCGGTCCCAGTGCCGGTGGAAGCGGGCAGGACAATGTATATCAGTTTGACGGTGTAGATGTTTCGCTGCCTCTTTTTGGAACGTTGTCGGCAGAACCTTCGTCCCACGATATAGACCAGGTGTCCGTTGTTCGTGGTGGTGCAAAGGCGATAGGCTTTAACCGTTCTGGTGGTTTTTTGATTAATACAAAAAGTAAATCGGGAACTGATGAGTTTCATGCGGACATCAGCTACCAGCTGCAAACAGCGGGTTTAACCTCTGCACAAAATGACAATGTTGCAGACGTATTTGATGAAGACAAGGCCTGGATTGTGGCCAGTGCCAGCGGCCCTATCATTCCAGAGCGTCTGTTCTTTTATGCTTCCTACTATGGGCCTACGATTGACCAGAAAAACCGGACCAATGCCTACGGATCAGTACCCGGGTTTAAGAGTGACCGGGATGAATTTTTTGGTAAATTAACCTTTGCGCCAACAGACAGTATGCTGCTCGAAGGCAGTTACCGAACATCAAACCGTAAAGACCAAAATGATAGCATCGACGATTTTGAAGCGGCAACTTTGGGTGAAGGTGCAAAAAATGGCTTGGATATCCTGATTTTGGAAGGTTCATGGATAATCAACTCCGCAGCAAATGCGAGCTTCAAATACACAAATTTCCAACTGGATAGTTCTGGTCTACCAGATAATCTGTTCGACTTTCCTATTGCAATCGGGGACAACTTGAACATCGCTGCACTGGATCAGCAAGGTCGACTTGCAGTTCCAACGATTCGAGCAGGAGAAGATGCTTACAACGCTTTCATTGCACCAATTATTGCTCAGTTTGGATTTGGTGATCCGAATGGTGGGGGTGCTGTAGGTGGTGCATCAACCATAAACGATACAAATTATGAGCGTGACAGCATTGAAGTAGCCCTGGACTATTTGTTCGATACCTCTGCCGTAACTCACGATATACATTTTGGGTTGAAGTGGTCAGAGATTTCAGAAGACTTGTCCAGGACATCCAATGGTTGGGGTTCTATTACTGTTCCCGGTGGTCGAACTACAACTGGCGACGGTACTCCTATTTTTTACGAAGCACGCTTTGAGCAAATGAGTTTGTTAAATGCGTCCGGCAACCTCGTACCAGGCATTGTTTCTTCTTCCAAAGAGCTGAGCTTTGAAATTAATGACAGTATTTCGATCAATGACTTTACCATCGATATCGGAGTGTTATTGAGCAATGATAAACTCTTTGGTTCCGGCTTGAGTAAAACAGGCGGAGGCGTTTCTGGTTTTGAAGTATCTCCGGGTACCAAGTACAAGATGCGTGAAGACAAATTTGGTGACCTTATTCAGCCTCGTGTCGGTGTAACCTGGGACTTCCGCGACGATGCCTCCATGTATGTTAACTGGGCGCGTTACAATCCTGCAGCCAGCTCTCTGGCACGTGCCGCGTCATGGGATCGAAACCTGCGCAGAAGTATTCGCGCTCGGTTTGATGCCAACGGCAACTTTATAGAGGTAGATCCAGTACGTTCTTCTTCTGGTAAGTTGTTTCAAGATGGTATCGATCCTCGGCAGATCAACGAATTTTTGTTGGGTGGATCTTTCGAAGTTAACCCCAATTGGGTTGCCCGTGCTCATATTCGCTATCGTAAAGGCAGTAACTTCTGGGAAGACACTAATAATGATGCGCGAGTACGATTTGAGCCCCCAGCTGGTATTCCCCGCGAGTTGTACATTCCTAACCTGCAGGATATCAGGGATGAAATTGGTGGCTCTTCTTACGTTATCGCTGAACTTGATGATGCTTTTACCAAGTACTGGGAAGTGAGTTTTGAGTCTGAATGGAACTGGGAAAACATATACCTGCAAGCTTCATATACCTGGAGTAAGTACACGGGTAACTTTGACCAGGACAACACTACGACTACAAATGATGGCAATATATTTATTGGTTCATCACTCCTGGCGGATGGCCAAGGCCGTCAACTGTGGGATAACAAAAAAGGCACACTGAGGGGAGATCGCAGACATCAGTTTAAAGCTTATGGCTTCTATCAACTGCCCTGGAATGCCAGTGCTGGAGCATACGTTTCATTGCAATCAGGCCAGCCCTGGGAAGCCTGGGATGTAGAAGTTTATCGTGACTTGTTGAACGCAACGGGTTCCGGTAGCACCAGTGATACGAACCGCTACGCAGAATCTGCTGGTTCGCGACGTACCAAATCACACCTCCAGGTGGATCTGAATTACACACAAAACTTTGCCTTTGGCGAACGATACAATTTGCAGTTGAGAGCAGATTTGTACAACGTGTTTGACAGCCAGACGGGTTATAATATCAATGCAAAAGTAAACAGCGCAGGTTTCGAAGATCCCAGGGATTACTTCAATCCACGACGCTTGCAATTGATGGCTAAAGTATCTTTCTAGTTGCGTGATTGATAAGACGCGTCATTTACATGTAGATTGGTGTAAGTGACGCGTTTTTTTGTGCCTGCGAATTCTCCACGGAAAAGTTAACACTGGACGCTCCGTAAATGCGAATTGATACAATAGATGGCGTAATAGTACTGGTGTATATGCTGGCAGCCATGTTGTATGGCATCTGGCTGGGTCGCGGCCAGAACAGTTCTGAAGGTTATTTTCTGGGTGGGCGT
>Ga0256847_1001095_pt1 | contig 14705 bp, 16 predicted proteins | sample TeddybearmetaG_FD_189099 | JGI IMG/M metagenome (GOLD analysis project Ga0256847, IMG submission 189099) | Hydrothermal vent microbial communities from East Pacific Rise, Pacific Ocean - Teddybear | ecosystem: Environmental > Aquatic > Marine > Hydrothermal vents | place: Pacific Ocean: East... | reverse complement strand
TTATAAAGTTTTGCTAACTGATTAAACTGACGCAATTGAACTTCAGATAAGTCGTTAAAGTAAGTAGTAATTTGTTTCAAATGTTTATAGTTATTGTTTTTTACGGTTCCCAAAGCTTCGGGACTATTCGCTAATAATCATTCTTTTAGTGAGAAAAATAGTAACGTGTTCGTTTCATAAATCAAAATACGAAATTACATTATATTGTTAAAAAATATATAATTTAACACTCAAAACATACTATCAATCAAAAATGATGTATTTTTGCGCCTTATAATATACCCAAATTGATTATGTCAAATATATCTGTAAAATTTTCAAAAGTAGATTCTACTAAGTTTTTTAGAACTTTAAATAAGCGTATCAATACTTATTTTAAAGAAAAGAACATTAAAAAAACAGGCAATTGGAAACTGTATTTAAAAACATTTGTAATGTTTGCATTATTTATTACACCTTTGGTTTTAATTTACACACTCAATCTGCCAGGTTGGATTCAAGCTTTATTTATGGTTATCGTTGGTGTTGGAATGGCTGGTGTTGGTATGAATGTAATGCACGATGCCAATCATGGTTCATTTTCAAGTAAAAAATGGGTCAATAAGCTGTTTGGAAGTAGTATTTACATCCTTGCCGGAAATGATTATAACTGGAAAGTACAACACAATGTTTTACACCATACATACACAAATATTCAAGGTCATGATGAAGATATTGATGCGGGCAGAATCATTCGTTTTTCGAAGCATTCTAAATGGTTAAAAATCCATAAATATCAAAAATATTACGCTTTTCTATTATACGGATTACTTACAGTAAATTGGGCTATTACAACAGATTTCAAACAATCATATCAATATTTAAAAAGAAGATTGTCGTATGGTAAATTTCCTAATCCAGCTACACAATGGACCAAATTAATTATCGGTAAAATTATATATTATGCTGTATGGGTTGTACTCCCATTACTTTTAGGTTTTGCTTGGTGGCAAGTATTGATTGGGTTTTTAATTATGCATTATACAGCAGGTATCATTTTAAGTGTTGTTTTTCAATTAGCACATGTAATGCCTAATACTAAAATGCCACAACCTGATGAAAATGGGAATATTAAAAATACATGGGCAATTCATCAATTGTATACCACTTCTAATTTCGCTCCTAAAAACTGGTTGGTTCGTTTTTTTACTGGCGGATTAAACTATCAAGTAGAACATCATTTATTTTCTCATATTAGCCATGTACATTATAAAAAAATGGCTGAAATTGTAAAGAAAACTGCTAAAGAATATAGTTTACCTTACAATGAGTATAAAACAATGTGGAAAGCCGTTAAAGAACATTACAATCAATTAAATGTATTGGGTAAAAAACCAATAATGGCTTAGATTAAACCATTTATCAATTGAATTTTTTAACAAAAATTCAATCAACAACTCGTATTAATTCTACTTTTATTTTAAATACGTTGTATATATAACATTTTGTAACTAAAAACCATTATACCCTTATTAATTGCGTTTTAATTTTTAATTTTGGTGCTTAATTTTTAGCACTATAAAATGCAATACCCTCTTTCTGATAGAATTAATAGTTTACCCATTTCACAAACCTTAGCTATGGCTGCAAAAGCCAGAGAATTAAAAGCAGAAGGTAAAGATATTATTAGTTTAAGTTTAGGAGAGCCCGACTTTAATACCCCTGATTTTATCAAGGAAGCGGCTAAACAAGCTATTGATGATAACTATAATTCATATACGCCTGTAAACGGATATTTAGAATTACGCGAAGCCATTTGCAGAAAGTTTAAGCGTGATAATGGCTTGAATTATGACGAGAGTCAAATAGTAGTTTCAACCGGTGCAAAACAATCTATTGCCAATGTAGCAATGGTGTTGTTAAATCCTGGTGATGAAGTTTTATTACCAGCTCCTTATTGGGTAAGTTATTCCGCCATAAGTATATTAGCAGAAGCAACCTATGTGGAGATCCCTTCTACTATTGATACTAATTTTAAGATTACTCCCGAACAATTAGAAGCAGCGATTACCCCCAAGACAAAAATGATTTTCTTTAATTCGCCCAATAACCCGAGCGGGTCATCCTATACAGAAAGTGAATATAGAGCCTTGGCAAAAGTATTGGAAAAACATCCTAATATTTATGTATTGTCAGATGAAATTTATGAACACATAAATTACGGACAGCCGACTTTTAGTTTTGCTACTATCGAGAGTATGTATAACCGAACTATTACTGTAAATGGTGTGGCAAAAGCTTTTGCCATGACCGGATGGCGTATTGGTTATATTGGCGCTCCAGTGTGGATAGCGAAAGCGTGTAATAAAATGCAAGGTCAAATTACATCAGGTGCCAATTGTATTGCACAGCGAGCTACGATTACTGCATTAGATGCTCCTGTTTCAAAAATTCAATACATGGTTGATGAATTTAGAACTCGAAGAGATTTAGTACTTGGCTTGATAAAAAATATTGATGGAGTTGTGGTTAATAAACCAAGTGGTGCTTTTTATGTATTTCCAGATGTATCTTCATTTTTTGGAAAAACCATTGATGGTTTCTCTATAAACAATGCAACCGATTTTTCACTGTTTTTATTAGAAAAAGCAAATGTAGCTACGGTAACTGGTGATGCTTTTGGAGCGCCTGGGTATATTAGAATCTCATATGCGGCGTCTACAGAACTATTAAAAGAAGCTTTTAAACGTATAAAGCAAGTTCTAAACTAGAATCTTTTTTTTATAATCTTTATCACCCTTCTGATAATCATAAGATATTAGTAATTAAGTAGTTGATTAAATATATTTTGTATATTTGGTAACATATTAACCATTTAAACCTAATTATTATGTTTTCAAAATCAAATTTATTAGCAACACTTGCTGCAGGTATTTTTAATTTTCTTGGTGGATATCTCATTTGGGGTATTGCAACTACAGATTTCTTTGCACAACATGCAGGTTCTGCTACGGGTGTAATGAAAGACCCTGTTGACATGGTGCATATCGCACTTGGCTGTTTTATTCAGGCGTTTTTCATGTCGGCTATTTACAGTAAATGGGCTAGAGGTATTCACAGTGCCAAAGAAGGGTTTCAATTTGGAGCCATGGTTGGTGCCTTTACTGGTTTCGGAATAGGATTAATTATGTACGGCACCTCAAACTTTTCTGACCTAACTGGTATTTTAGTTGAAGGTCTCATAGAGGTTGTTTATTACGGCGTTATTGGTGTAATAATTGCATTAGTCTATAAAGCTACATCCAAAAAGGAAGCTTAAAAAATTATGACTAGCCCTAAATAACCGTTACAGGTTTATACAAATATAGTTTTAAATCTCCGAGAGTTGCAACTCTCGGAGATTTTTGATTTTATAGGTTTTTATTTTCACTTTGTTTTGTTTGAGCATTTGGTTTGGAGTTAGCATATAACAAGACCAGTGAGGCCTTAGTTTGTTATAAATATCGATACTTTGTTTTACTACTATTTTCATTAGTTTTAAATCTATATTTTTTGTGTTGATTAAAAATTCTTGTTTAAGTATTCCATTTACACGTTCTGCTACTGCATTTTGATAAGGATTATACGATTCAGTCATGCTGCATTGTATGTTTTTTGTATTGATTACTTTTTGATATTCATTTGAACAATATTGTAATCCTCTATCAGAATGATGAATAAGTTCTTGTGTTGGATACTGCCGTTAGTTTCTAAACTATTAGATACATTATATCCTTTAATTTTCTTTGAATACACATCTGTTATTAATGCTAAATACATTGGATTGTTTCTATGACCAACATATGTTATATCTGCAATCCAAACCTGTTCAGGTCTTACCATTTCTAACTGTTCAATCAGATTTTTATGCTTACGGAATCTATGATGAGAGTTTGTTGTTATATGATAACTACGTTTTGGTTTAATCAACATATGATTTGCTTTTAAAATACTAAATAACTTATCTCTATCAACACCTAATTCTTGCAATGAACTTTGAAGTAAATAATAGCGTTTTCTTGTGCCTATTCTTGGCATTTGTACACGTACTTGATTAACTAGTTCTATTATTCTTCTAGCTGTTTCTTTACGTTTTCTTGTACTTTGAATAGAACGATAATACACCTGTCTGCTTATCCCAAGTAATTTACAGGAAGAACTAATACTTTGTTCGTATTGTTCCTTAGATAAATCAATTACTCGGGTTTGGAGTTTTTTCTGATAGGAATATTATATTCTTTTTCTGCCAAACCTATCATCATATCAAATAGTATTACTTTCTTATCTGATTGTTCAACTTGCTTCTCTAAAAAAGCTTTTTGTTTTTTGAGAAATCGAACTTCTTGTTCTAATTCTAACAGTTTTTGTTCTGGTATTTTTGGCATATTAGATGGTGTTTGATTTTCCCAATCAAATGTACCATATTTTCTAAGCCAATTAACAACCGTATTTCTGACTTGAATACCATATTTGCGCTGAGCTTGAGTGGTAGATAAGCTACCAAGTTCAATTAATTGAACAATCTGCAGCTTTAAACTTAAACTGTAGTCCTTTTGGCTCCGTTTAACATAATTTGTTTTCATTACACTGGTTTTTTGTGTAACGCTATTTCAGGACGAGACATTTATAAAATAAAAAAGACCCTTCGAATAAGAAGAGTCTTTGTGCGGCTGAAGGGAGTCGAACCCCCACACCTTGCGGCACTAGATCCTAAGTCTAGCGTGTCTACCAATTCCACCACAGCCGCAGAATTTGTGATGTCCCAAAGTTATTGGGGTGCAAATATAATCAAACTTAATAAATAGCAAACTGTTCAGCTATATTTTTATTACTTTTGAAATAGATAAACTTCAATAAAATGGATACCATAAAAACGTATATAAATCAACATAAAGACCGATTTATAAATGAACTCATTGAAATCTTAAAATCACCCTCTATAAGTGCTGATTCTGCCTTTAATAAAGATATCATTAACACTTCCAACGCTGTTAAAACAGCGTTAGAAAATGCTGGTTGTGATTATGTAGAAATATGTGAAACTCCTGGTAATCCAATTGTTTATGGTGAAAAAATGATTGATAAAAATTTACCAACAATTTTAGTTTATGGGCATTATGATGTACAACCGGCTGATCCCATAGAGCTTTGGGATTCTCCTCCTTTTGAACCCATTATCAAAAAAACAGAAATTCATCCAGAAGGTGCCATTTTTGCACGCGGTGCATGTGATGATAAAGGGCAAATGTATATGCATGTAAAAGCATTGGAGTATATGACTGCTAATAACAAACTTCCTTGTAATGTGAAATTTATGATTGAAGGTGAAGAAGAAGTGGGCTCCAATAGTTTAGTATGGTTTGTAAAACGAAATCAGGAGAAGCTAGCAAACGACATTATTTTAATTTCAGATACTGGAATGATTAGCAATACTCAGCCATCTATTACCACTGGTTTACGCGGATTGAGTTATGTTGAAGTTGAAGTTACAGGTCCAAATAGGGATTTACATTCGGGTTTATATGGCGGTGCTGTTGCTAACCCAATCAATATATTGAACAAAATGATTGCTTCTTTGCATGATGAGAACAATCGGATTACCATTCCCGGATTTTACGATGCTGTCGAGAATTTATCTACCGAAGAGCGTGCAGAAATGGCAAAGGCTCCGTTTTCATTAGATACTTATAAAAAAGCGTTGGATATTGATGCTGTATATGGTGAAAAAGGATATACAACTAATGAGCGTAATTCAATTAGACCTACCTTAGATGTCAACGGAATTTGGGGAGGTTACATGGGTGAAGGTGCTAAAACAGTTATTGCCAGTAAAGCCAATGCTAAAATCTCAATGCGTTTAGTCCCAAACCAAGACTGGATATATATAACAGCGTTATTTAAAACACATTTTGAAAATATTGCTCCTAATGGTGTAACTGTAAAAGTAATACCGCATCATGGTGGACAAGGGTATGTTACCCCAATAGATAATATTGGTTATAAAGCTGCTAATAAAGCTTATACTAAAACATTTGGTGTGAAGGCTATTCCGCAAAGGTCAGGAGGCAGTATTCCAATAGTTGCCCTTTTTGAAGAGGAATTGAAAAGTAAAACAATCTTGATGGGCTTTGGTTTGGACAGTGATGCTATACATTCACCCAATGAACATTTTGGTATTTTTAATTATTTAAAAGGCATTGAAACAATACCTTGGTTTTACAAATATTTTACCGAAATGTATTCTTAAAACAACGTTTCAAAACTATCACATTTTATCTTAAGGATATATTCAGGCAAACTCACGAGGCGATAAAAAAGGAAAATATCTTAACTATTTAGATCCTAGTATTGGGAAATTAAACCCATTGCTGGGATTACAGTAGCCAGTTATTATAATAACCAAACTCATCGTCTCCTTTTGTTTTAGAAGGATATATTATTCTTAAAGAGCTTGTTTCTTTACTTATTTTATCTTCTTTTTTATAGTATAATTCAGTAAGTTTTGATAGTTTTTTTATAAACGACATCTTTTTATTTTATATGGATTCTCATTAATAAAACAACTTAGAACCCGAAATTCCTCATTATTTGAGAAAAAAATAATATTTAAACCTGAGTTGAACTCTGATTTATATCAAATTAGTACAAATTCTTATTTAGATATCACCTTTTAAATACTAAGAATTTAATGGAAATTGAGGCCAAGATTTAGGAAATGCCTTTTGATAAGAAATAAACGGATTAAAGGCTTTTGGCCAAGCTTTGGTTTGTTCCTTATCTTTGAAATTAGAAACATTTATTTTGAATTGACTTGCTGCATGAGTATTGCTTTGATTTTTACCAGATTTTATCTCTTCTTTATTAAACATAACTTATTATTTTAAATTGAATCTTTTATTATATAACAATTTGTCTCCAAAAAACCCTAGGTCAAAATCAATATTTTTTAATCATTGATTTCATAAATTGAACGTTAATTAGTATTTTTTATTAAAAAAATTCTCCTTATTTATCAACCAATTTTGTACTTCCATATTACTATAATTCGTTGTGTATTTTGATAAATTTTGTCTCCCGAAGTCTCGGGACGAGTGAATTTTATAATTGAATTAAATTAGTTCTCGATACGATTTTTTATCAAAAATCACTCGAACAAACATTTAGGAAACTATTTTAACTCAAAACCCACAACGGGTTATTATATAAACTTTAACAATTAATTTACTTTTTTAACACAACAAAAAAGATTTTTCTTACGTTGTTACCTATCTAACCCTTTATACAATGCTTAAAAACTTCTTTTGGATGTGCTCTGGCGCAGACCCTGATTTATTAAATGATAGTCCAAAATCTGAACAAATAAAATATGCAGGAATAGGTGGTACTATTTTCTTTACTGCCGTAATGGCTTTTATCTCTGGATCCTATGCTCTTCTTACTGTATTTGATAATGTTTATATCGCCGTTGCTTTTGGATTGATTTGGGGATTACTCATTTTTAATTTAGACAGGTTTATCGTTTCAACTATAAAAAAAAGGGACAATTTTTGGCAGGAATTATTACAAGCTTCGCCAAGAATAGTGTTAGCTATAATTATTGCCATAGTAATTTCTAAACCTTTGGAAATGAAAATATTTGAAAAAGAAATCAATCAAGTATTATTAGAACAAAAAAATGAGCTGACGCTACAAAATCAGCAGCAAATTGCGCAACAATATACTCCCGAAATTAGTCGAATTCAAACTGAAATTCAAGCATTAAAAAATGGAATAGATACCAAAGAAAAGGAGGTTAATGATTTATACGACACTTATATTACTGAAGCTGAAGGAACATCTGGAACAATGAAATTGGGTAAAGGACCTGTTTATAAAGAAAAACGCGAAAAGCATGACGCCATACTTCAAGAATTACAGCAATTAAAAGAAAATAATAAAGCCCAAATAACCGAAAAAGAAACGACTCTCACTCAATTGAGAGCCAAACAAGATAATCAGGTATTGACGAGTCAGCCTATTATTGATGGCTTTGATGGTTTAATGGCTCGTATTAACGCTCTGGGAAAACTAGCATGGTTTCCATCGTTTTTTATCTTCTTATTATTCGTCGCTATTGAAACCGCACCGGTATTGGCAAAAGTTATGGCTCCTAAAGGCGCCTATGACTTAAAATATGAAGAACAGGAAGACGCCATAACTGTTTGGGTCGCACAACAAAAAAATCAAAGAGCAGCAATGTTAGCTACTGATACTTCTTTAAATGAAAAAGTCTATTATGATGTTGCTGAAGATGAAGAAGTGTATGCCTATAAGAAACAAAAAGCAAAAGATCTATTGAAGTTACAGTCTGATAAATTCTTTAAGAAGCAAAGTGATATAATGGGTTAAAATATTTTACATTTTTTGTGTAAAATTAATGGAGAAAGAGGTTGTCATGTCACTTCGTTCCTCGCAATGACATTACAATTTCTTTATATACTTCGTAATAATAACAATATGTTGTCCGTCAACTTTGCCTTCAATATATTCCGAATTATCAGAATCTAATGTAATTCTTCGCACAGCAGAGCCTTGTTTTGCTACCATACTTGACCCTTTTACTTTCAAATCTTTAATCAACACTACACTATCTCCTGCTTGTAAAATAGCACCATTAACATCTCTATGGATTATTTTTTCACTATCATCAAGCCCTTCTCCCGTAACTTTTGCCCATTTTAATGTCTCTTCATCTAAATACAGCATATCTAATAAGTCTTGAGGCCATCCTTCTGAACGTAATCGAGAAAGCATTCTCCAAACAATTACTTGAACTGCTTTAAATTCACTCCACATACTATCGTTTAGACATCGCCAGTGGTTCGTATCTGTAGTTTCAGGGTTTTCTATTTGGCCTATACAGATAGTACATGCTAATAAACTACCGTCTATTCCACCGGTAGAAACCGGGGGTACCTCGTATACTTTTAGATCTTTAGCTGTATTACAAAGTTCACATTTAGATTGGCTTCGTTCATATAATTCTTTTTCGACACTCATCCGTATTATTTTATTGGACAAATGTAAATGTATTCAATAGCATCTGCAAGTTTTTATATTTTCCAACTTAGAATCAACCTAATGCTTTTTTTACAGGGTTATACCCATAAAAAAAACCGAGATAAAATTAATTTTATCTCGGTTTTTTAAACCAATTTATGATTTTATATTATTAATTCAACATACTCAATTCGTAATTTTCTATTGCAGCCACTTCATATTCTTTAGGTTGAAGTTCTGTCATTACGTTTTCAGCAAAATTATAATCTACTCTTCTAAATCTACTTGCGGCAAACGCATTGTAACCGCTTCTTGGGCTTTTAGCTTCTTTTAATATTAAGCCTCCATCATAAGGATTAAATCCTGTTACTGTATACATTTCATTCTCTTGCAAACCTCCTAGTCTGTACCATCTTCTCTTTGCATTTACACAAACTACTATTTCCCCAATTTCAAATGTATCATTCATAATCTTTAATTATTTAGCGATTTATTATAAAACAACTTAGTTATCAAAACTCCTCCTTTTTAGATAACTTTTTTCCTCAATACTTCTTGATTTTCTAATTTCTAGTCAACTAAATTTCAAAATTAATTTATATAAATCTACTATGAGTTAGATTCTTTATATAACTTAAACTTAGTATAAATATTGTTTTTGACAGAAGTTAACGGCAAACATAGAATCCTTTTCAGCCTAAATCAATAGTGAAAGTAGGTATTTTTAAAATTCATGGTTTCTGGGTAGTTTTTAATTATCAATTTTATTACACATTGATAATCAGATAGTTATTTGTATTTTATAAGTAAATAAACAACAAAAATACTTTAACTATAATCATTGCCATAAATTAAAATTGAAAATTTGGAATCTCTAAATAGTTGTAATTTTTGTTATAAACAAAAAAACTATCCTTCTCTAAAACCTTTTAATAGCCAACTTATCTTGATATTTTGTTTTTAACAGAAAGTCAAGATGAGTTCAGTAAGAAATGTATTATAATTCAGTTTAAAACCTCAAGGTCTAGTTTTCGAAAGTTAACACTCCTTCTTGTTTTTGAGGTTTCATAGCTGCTAAAACTTTTTCGGCAAATGAATAATCCGCTTTTCTAAATCGATTAGCCCTATATGCTTTATGTCCACTCCATCGAGATTTTACTTCATTAAGAATCAGACCTCCATCAAAAGGATTAAACCCTATCACTGTATATATTTCATTTTTTTTGAGACGTCCTAATTTATACCATTTGCCTTTGGCATTTACACAAACTACAATTTCTCCTATTTTAAAATTATTGCTCATAATTCTTTATTTAAATGGTTATAAATAATAAAGTAATTATATTTTAATTCCCTTAAAAAACCAATGTACAAATAGAATCTAAAGGAAATCTAAAGTTTGAGGCAACAATGCATATTTTATTCATTTTGTATTTAAAAGTATATAACTAAAATTTTCTTTCAGGATTAAACGCTTCAATACTCATTGAGCATTTTTGACCCGTAATTATTTCAGAAACCAACTTACCTGTGGCTGGCCCTAAACTCCAACCCATCATTGCATGTCCCGTGGCAATGGTAACATTCTTATAGTTAGATACCTTTCCTATATATGGTAATCCATCTGGAGAAACAGGTCTCAATCCACACGCTGCAGCATCAATTTCAGATTGCCCTATTCGCAATCCGTTATAATAATGTGAGGAAGCTTTTGCAATAGCTTTTACTCTTGTAGTATTAATTTCATGATTGATTCCCGCAATTTCCATAGTACCTGCAAAGCGTGTAAATCCATTCATTGGAGTAACCCCAATCTTAGCTTCTATTAAAACCGCTGGAATCGTAATTCCAGTATTACTATACACATTGATACAATAGCCTTTGCCTGCTTGTACAAGCAATCTAATTCCTAATTTTTTAGCAACTAAAGGGCTCCAACTACCAGCTGCAATAACCACTTCATCACTCAAGATTTCTCTTTTATCAGTTTTAACTTTTGAGACTGAATCAGATAAAACTTCTAAATCAATTACCTTTTCATTTGTATAAAATTGAACTCCACTATTTTCTAAATATCGATACATCTGCTCCATAAATTGGCTAGGAGTCATATGAGCATCACATTTATAATAGATTGCTCCTTTAATATTTAAATCTACATTGGGTTCTAACTTTCTAACTTCAGTTACTGAAAGTAGTTCGGTTTCTAGTCCAACATCAGCAGCTTTTTTAGCAACAACCCTTTCTTTTTCACCAGCTTTTTCTGTTTGATAATACATGAGCAATCCTTTATTCTCTAAGTGAAAATTAAATGCTGCATCTGTATATATATCGGTATATAATTCTTTGCTCAATAAATTAATATCTCTAATTACCGGAATTGCTTTTTCTACTTTCAATTTTGTAGATGATTTTTTAAAAGCCAAAGACCATTTTAAAAAATCGGCTTCTAAACGTGGTTTTATATAAAAAGGACTCGCCGAATTGAACATCATCTTAAGTCCTGTAGAAATCATTCCTGGTGAAGCCAGTGGAATAATATGACTGGGCGATATATAGCCCGCATTTATAAATGAAGCTCCACTAGTAATGTCTGACTGATCGATAATGGTTACTTTACAACCTTCTTTATGTAGATAATAGGCAGTACTCAAACCAATAATCCCTCCTCCTATAATGACGATTTCTTTACTCATTTATATACGCATTAATTCTATTTTCAAGCATTGGTAAGGTAACCGTACCTTGTTCAAGAATGACTTCATGAAATTCCCTAATATCAAATTTTGCACCGAGTTCATTTTCAGCTTTCTTTCGTAATTCTCTAATTTTTATCTCTCCTATTTTATAGGATAGTGCTTGACCAGGCCATGAAATATACCGATCTGTTTCCGTATTAATTTCGTGTATTGATAATGCGGTATTTGAAGTCATATAATCTACAACTTGATTACGAGTCCACCCTTTTGTATGAATTCCGGTATCCACAACCAATCTACATGCACGCCACATTTCATAAGTCAATTTTCCAAATCTTTCATAAGGTGTTGTATAAATTCCCATTTCTTCTGCCAAAAATTCACAATACAATCCCCAGCCTTCGCCGTAAGCAGATAAGTACATATCTTTTCTAAACTGTGGAATACTATCACCAAGCTCATTATTTAAACTTCCTTGTAAATGATGGCCCGGTACCGCTTCATGCACAGTTAAAGCTGGCAATGTATATAAAGTTCTACTTGGTAGATTATAAGTATTCACCCAATAATAACCTGGGTCTGTACTATTTTTAGATGTTCCTATATAACGACCTGTTGTATATTTAGGAGCAATAGCGTCTGGCACTGGAGCTACTCCATAGGGTTTACGTGGTAAGGTCTTAAAAAATCGAGGCAGTTGCGCATCTACTCGTTTAGCCATATCTCTAGCAATCATTAATAATTCAGCACTTGTTTTAGCATAAAACTGTTCATCTGTTCGTAAAAATTTTAAAAAATCAGCAAAATTCCCTTTAAAACCAAGCTCTTCAATAATTTTTAACATTTCTGTTTTAATACGAGTAACTTCAGTCAATCCAATTTGATGGATTTCATCTGCCGTTAAATGTAATGTTGTATAATAATCTATACGGTTTTGATAATATTCTTTACCATTTGGAATTTCTGATACTCCAATCGTAGTTCTGGTTTTTGGCAAATATTCGGTTTCAAAAAAAGTTTTTATCCGTTTAAATTGAGGTATCACTGTTGATTCAATTACTTTTTTTGCGGCATTTAAAATTGAATCTTTTTGAATTTGTGTTAAATTTTCAGGTAATTTTTTAAAAGGTGAGTAAAAGAAATTATCCTCCACAGTTGCGTTTATATGTGTATCGTATGTTGACTCATACCCTTTAAAAATAACTTTAGGTTGTGATACTCCTTTCTTTAGACCCTCTCTCATCAAGAGTAAATTCTGATTCACATAACCTGGTATTGCATTCAATTTATTTAAATACTTTTTGGTTTGTTTATAATTTGTCAATGGTCGAACCATATAAGGTAAGCTAACATGAAAGCCAGCATCTGAAAGTAACGGATTTAAATATCGTTCGTAATCGTTATAATCGATCGTTTCTTGCAGTTTAAATTGTAATAATTCTAATGAAATGTTTTCTGTTTCAGTTAATGATTCATTATCAATTTCACCCAATGCTTGTAATTGTTGTAAGGAAAAATCTGCTTCAGCTTTAAAATATTCTTTTGTAAATAGACCTATTGGATACTCTCCTTTATCATACCCTTTATGGTCTTGAAAAGTTGCAATTATTTTATTTAATTCTGTGGATGAACTATCGCTTTTATTCTCCTTACATCCTATAATGAATAGTAATAAAAAAAATAAGACTGGTTTTAGAGATTTTTTCATAATTTGTTTTAATAAGACAGATAAAATTACTAAAAAACTTTCGGGTCTGATTCTTATTTTAAAAGAAATATCTCCTCTTTTTTAAAGAAAAGTTTGGAATATTAATTTTTTATTCTACATTTGTAGAGTTAATTCTAATTTTGTAGAGCAATGCAATTATCAAAAACTGAAGAACAATTAATGCAACACCTTTGGAAGCTTGAAAAAGCTTTTATGAAAGAACTACTTGAAGTGTATCCTGAACCCAAACCCGCAACTACTACTGTTGCTACGTTGCTAAAACGAATGACTACGAAAGGATTTATCAACTATAAATTGTATGGTAAGTCCCGTCAATATTATCCATTGGTAAAGAAAAAAGATTATTTCTCTAAACATGTAAATGGATTGATAAAAACCTTTTTTAACGATTCTGCTTCACAATTTGCTTCCTTTTTTACATCGGAAACAAACCTTAGCAAAGAGGAGTTAGAAGATTTGAAAAACCTAATAGATGATGAACTTAAAAAGAAATAATTATGTTAGTTTATATTTTAAAATCTAGTACTTGCCTAGCTATTTTATTTCTTTTCTATAAGCTGTTTTTAGAAAAGGAAAATATGCATGTATTTAAACGGTTTTATTTATTGAATTCGGTACTTATTGCTTTTATAATTCCTTTAATCACTTTTACTCAATATGTGGAATCTACGGGTGAATTCGTGCTGGAAAACTTAAACCAAATAGCTATTACTTCTCAACAAATTCAAGAACCTTTACCTTATTTAAATATATTATTATGGAGTGTTTATGCTATAGGAGTATTGTTTTTCGGAATCAAATTTGTATTAAATCTATCGAAAATAATTTATAATATTAATAACAATCCAAAATATAAACACAAACGTTTTACCAATATATTGTTACAGGGTTTAACAATTCCACATACTTTCTTTAACTATATCTTTTTGAACAAATTCAAATTTGAAACACAACAGATACCTAAAGAAGTTTTATTACACGAAGAAACACATGCTCAACAAAAACACTCTATAGATATTATCCTAATTGAAATGTTACAAGTGGTATTTTGGTTTAATCCACTCATCAATTTTTTAAAACATGCTATAAAATTGAATCATGAATTTTTAGCGGATCAGGCTGTTTTAAACCATGGAGTTCATAAATCATCGTATCAAAAAATACTACTTCAATTTTCATTAAATAGTGAGCAACCTCAATTGGCAAATGCTATTAACTAT
>Ga0256847_1001094_pt1 | contig 14711 bp, 18 predicted proteins | sample TeddybearmetaG_FD_189099 | JGI IMG/M metagenome (GOLD analysis project Ga0256847, IMG submission 189099) | Hydrothermal vent microbial communities from East Pacific Rise, Pacific Ocean - Teddybear | ecosystem: Environmental > Aquatic > Marine > Hydrothermal vents | place: Pacific Ocean: East... | reverse complement strand
ATGAACAAACTTGAGCAGCGTTTTGTACGCTTAACTGGTTTAGAAAAGTGGTTTATCAAAATACCCATAAAAACCTAAAAATGCTTGTTTATTTCTATGGGGCAGCCTAAATAAAAATTGATAATTACCCTGATTATCACGAATTAAATAATGATCTTTCACTAAACCAGTTAATAATTGAATGATTAAATCCCGATCTTCAATAGCATGAGTTGTTTTAACCGCTTGATGGCAGTTATTAATGGATTGCGCGGTGGTAGCAATGGCACAATGATTTAAAATTTCTTTGGCAATGCGCGCTTTTGATATTTCTTTCTGATTATTATCAATTAGCGTGCCTTTGTAGTAAATCTTAAGACGTTTTCTAAAATGCTCCAATTCCCATTCATCCATCGCATCTGTTAAAATAGCTTCAACTTCCTCTTTAACAACTTTTGGGGTTATTTTTTTTCTTTAAGGCTTAGCCGACGGATCAGTTTTTCAATATAAAACGGAATATAATCACATTCTTTGGCAATTATATTCATGCATAGCATACTGGCATTTTTTATATTTTCATTGTCTAAATGTACTTTAATCATTTCTATGGCAGCTTCCTTCGTTAAAGGGGAAATGCTAACTTTATCCATATCATTAACGGGTTCAGCAGAAAGATGTTCTCCCGTTATTTCATTTAATACATGATGTAAACCAATAGATCCCGTAAATATCATACGTAATTTTGGCTGTTCTTTTCGCAAGGTGCGTAAGGTATCCAAAATCTGTAGACTTGTTTTAGCCGTAGAGTTATTCGCAATTTCAAGGACATTGATTGTTTGTAACATATAGGGCATTTCATCCCATAAGAAGACAATTGTATCATCTGTATTGTTACAAATAGCGGCAAGGGTTGTTTGCAATAAGTCCTTCCACTCTTTTTCTTTGGCTTGAGGAATTTTAATTATGCCGCCAACTTCTACCCCACCAACAATACCATGAAGTTTTTCCAACCAAGATTTAGCTTGATCTTTATTATTAAATAAATATTTGGTTTTATTTAAAATATCATTTACAAATTCAAGCGGTGAATCAACTTTTTCAAGATCAGTATAAATAACTTGCGTATTTTCTGGTGGTGTTTTAACTAACTCATCCAGTACAAAGGTTTTACCAACCCGCCGCTCGCCTGTAAAAAGAATTGATTGATGTTTTAAAATATTATAAAGTTGTTTAACTAGTTTTTCCCTACCAAAAATCATTTATACATCTAAATTATCGTACGATGAAATTATCGTACAACAATATTATCGTATGATGCAATAAGTTTTTTCTTTTTCTTGCTCAGTGGACACAAAAAGAAATCTTCGGCTACCTGATTATGTATCTTATTGATTTAAATTTCTATTTTCTTTTAAGTGCAAGATTCAGGAATTTTAAGGTAGAAAAAAGAATAAAGGTAAAAGCAAATATAGCCCCACTTACTGCGATAAACCAACTTAAACCAATTGGTATCAAATTATTCCAATGTATTAAATTTTCAGTATGAAATTCTTGTTGTGGGTTATGTTGCCAAGCAATATACATCATAAATAATGAACCAACCAGCCCCAATACAAAAGCAATAATAAGTGACATTCTTGTGATTCGTTTAATCCCTAAACTCCAACAATCCGAATAAAAGCTTGTGCTATTTTTCCTGTTTGATCTTTAACTTTAATTAATATTTTTCGTTCGCCCTGTTTAACCATCACCGTTGCATGAAATTGTCCTTTTTTATTAATCGTAACAGCTTGACCATCAATCTTTAATAAGCGAGTGCCTTTTCCGCCTTCAATGCGTCCTTTAACCATAATTTTGTGCTCATCAGAAACTAAATAATTACCTTGAGTTAGAATAATTTTAAGAGCTTTGGGTGCAACTCGTTTAATATTTAATTCTCGTTGAATTTTATGTCCATTTTTATCCTTAACATTGATTATAAATTGATTAAATCCCATTTTAATTTTAAGTTGATGGGTAAATTGACCTTGTCTATTGGGTTTAATTCGATACTGATTGATAAAAACAGCAAGTGGTCCATTACCCCCGCTGACTTTCGCCTCTAAAAACAAGGTTGACTCACTTGTTTTAGTATCTTGCTTGGGTTCTTGAATACTGAGTATAATGGGTTTTTCTGTTATTTTTCTGTGAGTTCGAGTTCGACTAACCCAACGTGATAGTCGAATCTTTTTACCTAAAATATCTTCTACTTCTAAGTTTAGTTTAGTATCCCCTGAATTGATCTTTAAAAAGGTATTAAATCGACCATATTTATCAATATAAATTAATTTATTATTGAGTTTAAAAGTGCCTTTTTCCCAATTTCCACTGATAAAACCCTTAACTTTGAGTCTTTTATTTTTTGTTTTATAGCCTTTTACGGGTTGTTCTAGATGCAAAATAACCGCTTTATATTCTTCTACTTTATTTTTAATAATAGGGGCGGGGTTAGGTTTAGTCCAAACTTTCTTTTTTGGTTTGATAATCACGGGTTTTTGGTACGCATACAAACGACCCGTTGAAGAAAACATAAATAAAACTCGTAGATTTTTAGGTAATTTTTTTAAATCTGTTTTTTTGACGACCGCAAAAGCTCCCTTTGATTTTGCAACTAAACGCATTACGACTCGAGATGATTTAATTTCTTGGGGAGGGCTGTCACCAAAACGTTGTTTACGAGTAATCCAATATTTTTTTAATTTTGCCATTGGCATTTTTAAAACAAATTGATTAAACGCCCTTTGTTCAGAACTATTTGAACCACGACAATAACGTTTGACTTTGCCAATATTATGAGGCCATTTTTTATTTTGTTTTAAAAATATCTTTTTAACTTTATTTCGCATCTGACTTAAATTATCTAAATAAGCATTACGATGATTAACAATTAATGCAAATTCTTCTGCAGATACAATTTGTGTGGTACTTAAAAAACTAATAATAACCAGAAACAACCAACCATATTTATTCGCCATACTTCCCCCTCATATTTCAACCTAAATCATTAAAAACTTAAGGTTGCGGATAATTGATAAATTAATGAATTTGCTGAATTTAATGATTGAGTCCTATCAATGTGATAATGAGTCACTGTGCCTCGTAATCGAATATTAGAATAAGGTTTGTAATTTAAACCAAAGGTATTTTCAATACTATCACCTAAATGTTTTCCTTTTGCTAAGAAATCATAACGATAAAACAAGGTGAATTGGGGTGATAAATGCCAAGCGGGTTGGGTGTAATAAGCCAAGCGATCTTCTCCTAATTCTTCTTCTGTTTTAAATATTTCACTTTTCCATAAAAAATGCCCTTTTTCAACCAATAAATCAACCCCGTACATATTATAAGTTGAATCTGCACTGGCAATGCGCCCGCCTTGAGCATAATTAAGTCCGATTGTTGAATTTAAAGCATTGTTGGTATAAGCAAATCTAAATCCCGAAACAAAATCTTCGACATTACTGACTATTTGTGAAGTATAGGCATTGTAAGAAATAGAATCTTCATTTTCTTCAAAAAAGTAATTACCATAAAAATGAATGCCATCAACGAAGTTTGGAAAAATAGTTTGTCCTGAAAATGGACGTAAAAACTGAGGCTGTTCTGGATCTAATAAGGTACCAGGAAAATGTTCAATATTAATAATGCCATGCGGGGTACTAAAACGTCCAAATTGAATATTCAAAGCATCACTATAAGCATAATTTCCCCATGCAATAATAAGTGGCGTTGAATTACTCATTGAAAAGACAGGATTACGACGTTCTGAGTCAGTAAAAAGACCATCATCATTATCATCATACAAAACATTAGATTGACGACTAAACCCTTGGGCAATAAAAGCAGACCAATTATCAGATAATTGTGCTTTAATTAGGAGTTCAAAAACTTGTCGATTAAAGGCGGTTGCGCTTCCATCTTCCCCGCTAACACTGGTCAAAGTTGAATGTAAAAATCCACCAATATCTAATTTTTTAGCTTCAAAGGCGTTAATAACCGCTCGACTTCCTAATTGTTCAGATAAATCTTCAACGGTTGTTTCTAGTTCAGTAATACGTTCAGTATTTTCTCCAGCTTCTTTTTCTTTAAATGAACGCTTTAGGGCTTCCAGCTCTACGGCCATTTGTTCTAATCTTTGTTCTAATAGCTCAATTTTTTTTTGTTCTGTTGTACTGTCTGCAAGAACGGATTGACTCAAAAAAAGGATACTTAACAATATGATTATTGTTTTCTGAAAAACCCAAACTTGATTTATCACTGACATAAAAACCTCTATTTATAAAAATAACACTATGTGAGGAACATAGACCGCATAGGTTGATTTTTTATTTCAATGGCTTAATTTCTGCATAAGAAAAGTAGGTGAAATATTGATCATGGATATTATACAAACTTTAAAAAAGCTATTTTTAATTTTAATGATTCTGAATAATCAGGTTCATAAATAATTGAGGTAATAATTTCTAGTAATAATGTTTTATCAATGATATTAGAAGCAACCCAAATAGTTATATTTTCCATTCTATGTAAAAATATTTTAGAACAATAATGATACCCATTTAACTCTAAAAAATAAGCACCTAAAACAATACTAGAACGTTTATTGCCATCTAAAAAAGCATGCTTTTTATTAACAGAATAAACTAAGTGGGTCATTTTATCTTCCATTTTAGGATAATACTGATCATTTTTAATATGCTCCAACGGACTTTCTAATAAAGCTATATTATTTATCCCTGACATGCCCTTCGAATGTTTAATAATCCAATCATGTACATCTATTGCATGAGCGACATCAAAATATAAAAACGATTGATTCATTTAGCAATCCTTTAAACGTTTTAATATTTCTAGTGTTTCAGGATCTGATAACTGCTCTTCCAATGAACGGCTGGTTTCTCCTAAAAATTTATTAAAATCATTGCTAGAAACAGCTTGAATATAGTGCTCAAGCCGAGAATGTAAGGCATCTCTAAAGCTCATGTCTCGACTCGCCATTGTAGTTCGAGCATTCTCAATAAATGGTTGTAAATAGGAATTTTTGCTTAATTCATCAATTAACTGATCCAGCTCTTTGGGATGCAATTTCCGCCCTAATTGCTCAAATTTAGATTTCATTTCGTTGGCTAACCCATTTTCTATACTAGAAATTGTGATTAATACTTCACTATACAAAGTATCTCTAACCCTATCTTGAGTCGATAATCTTAAAATTTGTTTGTATTCTTTTGCATTTTCTTTAAATACTAACTGATAAATTTTATTAGTATATATAGCATACTTATAATTACCCATTTCTAAATACTGATTTAGAGCAGAAGTAAACTCTTTTCGGCAACTGTATTCCTGATAAGATGAGCTTAAATAATTAGCATCTCGTTGATTAATAAATTTTGGATATCCACCTGTTTTTTGGGCAAACACATCAATCACAATATCCAAAATACGTGAACGCATTTCTTGTGCTTTTTCACTTTCAACCAATAACATAGCTAAATTTAATGTGGAACGAAAATTAAAAACACCAATGACCGTTATTTTGCTACCCTCATTAGTAAGGGTATCAAAAGCTAAGCTTTTAAATAGATTAAGTTTTTTTCCTCTTAAAACTTGATAACCATTTAATTTTAATTCATTATTAAATTTACTTATATAGCGTTCAATGGTTGCGTTGCTTACTTCAAATAGATCCATGAGTTGTTGTTTTGTAAAGAAAACATCATCCTCAAAATCGAATCCACCTAAGGCTAAATGTTCATTGATTTTTTCTAATGCAACTTGGTTGTTAAGTACATTTTGACGTTCAATAGCTGAATTAGTTAAGTTTTTAGTCATTTTTATTATCCCCGATCAATAGCTAATAATTGTAAATATAACATGACTAACGACTTTTATCTGCGCTCTTAACTTAATGGCGGTGCTACCACATAGGTTGATTTCTTATTTCAATGGCTTAATCTCTGTATAAATGTTACAACCAAATAATAAAATAATATCCTATACTAATACAAAGAGGTCGTAATTATGAATTTATTATTTATTTTAGTTATATTATTGGGTATCATTTTAAATCTAATAGTCACAATTATTGTTGTTCAACGTGATGATTTAGATAAGATACAGAAGAAGATTCAAATTTTTATAATATGGATTATTCCATATGTCAGTTCAATCGGTATTTGGTTATTTTATAATAGTATGGATAACGATTTTAATAGAAAAAAATCGGTGGGTAATTCAGGAGGGCTTGATAATTATACTATTGGGGGTGGGGGTGATTAATATGAAATTTATTAGTATAATCAAGAATGTATGCATTCCCACGCAGGAGCGATGGGAACGAGTATATACTTGGTAAACGATTAGGTAACATTACTTCTTAGGATTACTAAACCGCATTCGAACCCGCTCCTTCCCTTTAGCACTCGCCCCCGCCTTAACCGTTGCAGCCACTCGATTATAAAAAATCCGATCACTGCGCATATTAATCTTTCCTGGTTGACTAATAAAAGCATTGCCAATCAGTTCTAAATTATCACTGTCTATTTCATAATTCATGCGATTTGCTTGGGCTTTAATATATTGCTTTTCGCCATCAGGTCTTTGTCGAAATCTAGCAGGATAACCTGTAGCAACAAAACGCGTTGATTTCTTTTTATCAGCATATTGATAAACGGTAACTTTATCCGCTTTTAATTGAATCGAGCCTTGATTTAATTCAACATTGCCCGAATAAACACTAACGCCTGTTGCTTGGTTTATATCAACCGAATCTGCTTCTAAATCAATGGCTTGATTTTTATCTGTGGAAAGTGCCCAAAGTGCGGGGGTTAAAGCAAATAAAGCCAAGATACAAAGATTAGTTAATATTTTCATAATGTCCTCTAACACGAGAAAGTAATTTTATTTTATTGGGATTGGTAAACCAAACTTGCATTCCTGTTGCATTTAACCAATCTTTTTGACTGGATATTTTAATTGGTTGATCCGTTTCAGCATAATTTTTTTCAGGAAAAATACTTAATTGTTCGGTAATAAGATGAAAAGGGCGAAAATTTTCAGCCGCTTCTCGATCAATGTAAACGGTTCCTGATAATTTAATTTCATCGCCTTCTTTAGATAACCAACCTTTACTTGCTTTAATAATAGTGGGCGGAACTTTGCCATCATAAGCGATATATTGCGGATTTTTAAATTCAGTGGTTTCATCATCTAAAAATTTAATCATGCGTTCGGCAATGAGTTTTTTTTCTGGTTGACCTTGCTTATTCATTGTGACTAATTGCATATTGCGACTATAAAAAGTCGGGACATGCGTTTTTTCAACGACTTGAGGTAAGGCAGCTTGTTTCTCTATTTGTCCGCTAAACCACCAGCTTGTTAAGCCAATAACGACTAAGAAAAGGACTAAAAACCATTCCGATCTTTGCATTTTAAGTGCCTGTTAAAAAATATTTTCCCGCCTTTGCCACAATAATGGTAATTATTCCTAATGATAAATTAAGCGCAATTAAAATCCGAATTTGAGCCAAGGCTTTGCCACCATCAGGCCATGTTTTACTATTAACCGCTTTTTTTAAACGTCCATAAGGTGCAAAAAAGACATGGAGAAAAATAACCACCATGAGTAAGCCAAGCCCATGCATAATATGAATATATAAGGGTAAGTTTTTAAAGCCTCCAAATAACCCCACCATATAATAACCACTGACTAAAATAGCCAAAATAGACAACCAAACCCATGGAAAAAAGCGTTTAAAAGTAGCCGCCCATAAAGGTAAACGATGTGGAGGCTCTAGCGTGGCAACAGCAGCGGGACGTAATGCCATGTAAGCAAAGAACATGCCGCCAACCCAAATGACAACCCCTAAAATATGTAACATTAATGATAAAGCCATAGACATTGATTTTCTCCTGTTATTTAACCGCTAATTGTGCAAATTTAGCTAAGGCGGATGTTATTTTTTTTAATTCAGTTTTACAACCTGTTAGAGCATGACGTTTAGCAAGATAACGGGGATTATTATAAGCCAGCCATGTTTGTTTGTTTTTATCTTGCCAAATTAAGGCTTTTTGTGGTAAATCAATGGCAATGGTTTGTCCGCATTTCATTAATAAAGACCCTATTTTAGGATTACCAAAAATAACCACCGTTGTTGGTAATAATTCAATATTAACTTGGCTGGCACCTTGTTGATGATTAATGGTTTTAAAAACGGTCATGCCTTTGCCTTTCAATATCGCAATTAAATGTTGTGTTGTTTGTTCAACCGTTAAATTGCTTTTAAGTTTAACCAGCCCATTGTCTGCATGGCTTGCTGTTGCTATAAATAAACAGCACAAAATCATCAATTTTTTCATGTAATAACCCTCTTAGTCATGCCTGTTACTTTATAAAAGTGTTTCATTTTTTCTCCCCGTTGTTTTTGACTTTATTTATTGATTTTAGTTTAAAATTAAACTGCCTGTTAATTCACTTAAGGTCTGAATTTTATGGTTTTCCATATAAGCTTTAATTTCATGATTGATTTTAGTACATAATAAAGGATCATAAAAAAGGGCGGTGCCAATTCCAATCGTGGTCGCTCCTGCAATAAGAAATTCTAAGGCATCTTCGCTTGAAGTAATCCCGCCTTGTCCAATAATGGGAATTTGATGATCTTTACACACTTGATAAACTTGATGGACTTTCAAAAGAGCGACAGGTTTAATGGCGGGACCTGATAAACCCCCTTGATTATTGCCAATAATGGCTTTTCTACTTTGGCTGTCAATCGCCATGCCCATCAGAGTATTAATAACGGCAAAAGCATCGGCACCTTCTTCAATACAGCCTTTGGCATTGCTGGCAATATCGGTTTGATTGGGAGATAATTTAATAATTAAAGGTTTTGATGTGGCTTTTCGACAAGCTTTAACCACTCGGGCGGACATTAAGGGATCATTACCAAAGGCAACCCCGCCTTCTTTTACATTAGGGCAAGAAATATTGACTTCAATCGCATCAATGGGTGAATCATCAAATTTTCGGGTGACTTCATAATATTCATCAATAGAAGACCCCGAAACATTGGCAATAAAACGCGTTTCAGAAAAATCTAAGGCAGGTAATATGTCATTAACCACCACATCCACCCCTGGATTTTGTAAACCAATGGCATTTAACATGCCCGCAGGCGTTTCATAAACACGATGGGCTTTATTACCCAAGCGTTTTTCAGCGGTGGTGCCTTTTAAACAAATCGCCCCAACGTCTGTATTGGAAAATCCTTTAATTCGGGTATACTCTTCTCCGAAACCAACACAGCCCGAAAGCAACACAATTGGGGAGTTTAGTTTAAGACCACAAAAATCAACTGCTAATAAATTATCTGAAGCTACCATTATATTATGTTTAATATTGTTTTATTTGAACCTGAAATCCCGCCAAACACGGGCACCATTATTCGTTTATGTGCTGTTACTGGTTGTCAACTGCACCTTATTCATCCGTTAGGTTTTGATATGGATGATAAAAAATTACGCCGTGCGGGTTTAGATTACCATGAATATGCTTGCGTTAAAGAATATCCTAGTTTAGCTGATTTTTTAGCTTTAAACCAAGAAAAAACAATTTATGCCTGTACAACCAAGGGAACCATTAATCACAGTCAGGCAAAATATAAAGCAGGTGATGTTTTATTATTTGGTCCAGAAACCCGTGGCTTGCCTGAAGACGTTATTTTATCGGTGCCAGAACAACAACGGATGCGGATTCCAATGCAACCTAAGACGCGCAGTCTTAATTTATCCAATGCGGTTTCTATTGTGGTTTATGAAGCTTGGCGACAAAACGATTTTCAACTTTAAAATATTTGTTATTTAGCAAAGTATCACATACTGATAGTCTAAAATACTAATAAATGGTAAGCTCCGCTCAAAAATTAAGCCTTTTATTAAAATAATAGAGTATCCAAGCCATGTCTGAACAGAATAATGAAGTCCGTAAAATCCGTAATGTTGCGATTATTGCCCATGTTGATCACGGAAAAACAACCCTCGTAGATGAATTACTTCAACAGTCAGGCACTTTTGGCGATCGGTTTGGGGAAGTCAATCGGGTAATGGATTCTAATCCATTGGAAAAAGAGCGCGGCATTACCATTTTATCTAAAAATACCGCCCTTGAATGGAAAGGTTATCGTATTAATATTGTGGACACACCTGGACATGCTGATTTTGGTGGTGAAGTGGAACGTGTTTTATCAATGGTTGATGCGGTTTTACTATTGGTTGATGCGGTGGAAGGTCCGATGCCACAAACTCGCTTTGTAACACAAAAAGCCTTTAAACATGGTGTTAAACCCATTGTGGTTATTAATAAAATAGATCGGGATGGTGCTCGTCCTGATTGGGTGGTTGATGAAACCTTTGATTTATTTGATCGCTTAAATGCCACCGATGAACAAATGGACTTCCCCATTATTTATGCTTCGGCCATTAATGGTTATGCTTCTTTTGATCAAAATAAACGCGACGGCGATATGAATGAATTATTAGATGCCATTATTGAACATGTTCCCGCACCTGATGTGGATCCTGATGGACCTTTTCAAATGCAAATTTCAAGTTTAGGTTTTAATAATTATACGGGTGCGATCAGTGTTGGTTTAATTAAACGCGGTAAAGTTTCGCGTAATATGAAAATTACGTTAATTGATGACAATGAAGTCACTCGTTCAGAAAAAATAGCCCAAATTTATGGCTTTCATGGACTTGAAAAAGTTGAAGTAGAAGAAGCTCAAGCGGGTGATATTGTTTCAATTACAGGGATTGCAGCGCCTAATGTATCCAATACATTATGTGATCCTGAACATGTTGAAGCTCTACCCCCAATGACAGTAGATGAACCCACGGTTAATATGACATTTGAGGTTAATTCTTCGCCTTTTGCGGGTAAAGAAGGTAAATATTTAACTTCTCGCCAAATTAAAGATCGCTTAGAGCAAGAACTTATTCATAATGTGGCATTACGAGTTCAAGAAGGCACCAATCCTGAAAAATTTAAAGTTTCAGGGCGGGGTGAATTACATCTTTCTATTTTAATTGAAACCATGCGCCGCGAAGGTTATGAATTAGCTGTTTCACGCCCAGAAGTTATTTTCCGTGAAATTGATGGCATTGTTTGCGAACCTTTTGAGCAATTAACGGCTGATATTGAAGTTGAACATCAAGGCAAAGTAATGGAAGCTTTAGGCGAGCGTAAAGGACAACTTAAAAATATGCTTCCTGATAGTAATGGACGGGTGCGTTTAGATTATATTATTCCTTCTCGCGGTTTAATTGGCTTTCAAACTGATTTTATGACGCTGACTTCTGGAACTGGATTAATTTATCATGTGTTTGATCATTATGGTCCGAGTGATAATAGCCCGATTGCCAAACGTAAAAATGGCGTTTTAATTTCTAATGGCACAGGCAAAGCATTGGGGTTTTCTTTATTTAATTTACAAGAACGCGGGCGTTTATTTAGTGAAGCCAATGATGAAGTTTATGAAGGACAAGTCATTGGAATTCATGCGCGTGATAATGATTTAACCGTTAATCCTTTAAAAGGTAAACAGTTAACCAATGTTCGGGCTTCAGGTACTGATGAAAATATCCAATTAACGCCTGCTATTAAACTTTCTTTAGAACAAGCGTTAGAATTTATTGAAGATGAAGAATTAGTTGAAATTACCCCTAGTGCCATTCGGATTCGTAAACGTCATTTAAAAGAAAATGATCGTAAAAAAGCCTCTAGATTAGCCAAAAAAGCGGATTAATTATTTGGATACACCCCTTTATTTTGCTGTATTTGGCGATATACATGGTCGAATTGCCTTAATGTATACCCTCGCTAATTTATGGCAAAAAGAATCTAAAATATCACTGAGTGGTTTATTACAAGTTGGGGATATGGGCGCTTTTCCTGATCCTAATAAATTGGATCGAGCCACCATTAAACATGCTAAAAAAGATCGAGATGAACTGGGTTTTTCACAATTTTGTCGAATAACCCCTGAAAGTAAACTTTATTTTGATTCGCAACCCCAACCTAAAACATATTTTATTCGGGGAAATCATGAAGATTTTGATTATTTATCATCTTATGTAACTCCGACAGCCCTTGATCCTTGGCATAATCTTTGTTTTATACCTGACGGTTGTTATTATAATATTGCAACTCATGAGCAGCCTTTGTATTTAGCGGGATTTGGCGGGATTGCACCAAAAAATAGTGAACCACATCGTGGGAAACGTCACCGTTCAGCTCATCGTAAAGGCAGGCAACAAGCCAGTCATGATCCACGATTTTTTACCAGCCAAGCTATATCTACTGCTTTTTATAATGATTATATCCCGCCTATTGATATTTTAATGACTCATGGAGCGCCTGATACGCCAGATTCTCCCTATGGTTCAACATTAATTACTGCTTTATCAAATAGATTGGCGCCTAGAATTCATTTTTTTGGACATCATCATGTTTCTCTTGAGCCTTGTGAGATGGCGGATAATCAATTATTAGTGGGTTTAGAGCATTTAGAATTTAAAAGAGATGGATTTTTAAAAGAAGGATCTTGGGGCATTTTAAAAATAAATAACCAAAAAGCGGAGTTTTCTTTTTGTAATAATAAGGAAATGCCTTGGTTATATGAGGTGAGGCAAGCGAGTTATCGGGAGTTGATTTAATAACTTCACTATTTTAATAAATAACTTCCTTTAAGATATTGTTTCATATTTTCACATTGCTTAGGGTTATCTTTAATGCCTTTTAATGTTAAGCGTATTGCATCAGCATTCATAATAAGAGGTTTACCTTTAAGCCATTTTATTTCTTTAGTTTTTGGTAGTAAAAATTTTCCTGTATTATATTCGTATACAAAAGGAAACCAACAAGCCGACCAACCAAAACTTATAAAATAAACTGCAAAACTATATTGACCTTCTTTTAACTCCCCCTCGAAGATAAGTTTTTTTTCATGACCATAAACTTGATGTTCGCCAGACTCAATCATGATATCAACAAAACCACTCCAAGAGGAGTGATATTTTTTTTTATAATTACGATCAATTGAAACAATTTGTTGTGTATAAATAGATGCTAAATCAGTATCATGATGTGCCCATAATTCACTAGTAGTAGAAACTCTTAAGCCATATTGCTTTTTTAATGCAAATTTACATTCATCATTACATTTAGAAATAATATTAACCTTACCGACAGGTATTTCGCTACTTTGCTTTACTTGATGATTACTACAGCCAGAAATAAGAAATAAGCTAAATAAAGTTAAGTATTTTATATATTTCATTATATTATTAATAACTCAAAAATTAAAGGTAATTAGGTATGATAGAATGCATACAGTAGTAAAGCCCCCTGCCCGATTATGTGCTTTTTTTTCGTAAACCCTTTGATTCCAATATTTGAGTAAACAATGATCCAACATTAAAAAGAACCGTATTTCCATTATAAATACCAAGTTTACTTACAACGATTTTAATTTTTATCTCAGCCTTTTTCTTAGAATCAAATATAGTAAACATTCCTCTTGACGGGCTACTTCCTGTTAATTTTACTCTTGCAGGATTTTCAGAAAATTCGATTGAACACGCTTGTAATATATAATTTTTTATAGTTTCACTAGCAGATATATTTAAATACTCTTTGGTAACAAAATCATTTCCAAAACAATCAATTTTTGTCAATATAGAAAAACTTTCTTCTTCATCATGAGAAATAACTTCAATACGCATAAAAAACTTACCATTAATAGTCCCTGACTCTATTTGATAATCTAAATAATAACTATCTTCTTTAGATACTCTCCCTGAATTATCAATATTATATTTTTTATTCAAAGCTGATAATAGCTTTTTTAACCCTATATCGAAATCACCTCTAAAATCAGCATATATTTTGTCTCGAAGGAGGAGTGGTATCTTACAATTATCTATTACAACGGGAAGAATTGATAAATTTTTATCCTCAATTTCTCTTAATAACCCAGCGTTAAGTTCCCTTTTAACCCATTCAGATTTTATTGAATTAGAAGAGAATACAACACAAATATAGCTTGCCTTTTCAAGACCATCCTGAATTTTATCAATAAAGGAATCGCCAACACTAATTTGCCATTCATCTTTCCAAACTTTAATATTGTTGGATATTAGTGCTAGTGATAGCTTATTAACAAATAGCTTATCTTCATGATTGTAACTTATAAAAACTGACATCGATTTTCAGATTTCCATTTCGTAAAAATGTTATTATGTTTAAACGATACTTCCACACATAACGCCTCAAATAACCCGCCTAGAAAGCGGCACAATGAAAGAAGAAAATAAAGCAAAAAATCTACATCATTTTTTAGGTTGGAGTTCATTTGAATTGTTTACTTCTTTCTTTTTATATCAACGAATAAACGCTAATTACATGGAAAATTTTAGCAGAGAAAACAAAAAAAGCAAGAAATAAATAAAAGGGGCTGTCTTAAATTTAAATATTTAAGCTATTCTTTTTTCTTCAATCGAATTCAACTAAGGCTACTCAAGTTAAAAAAATATGCATAATTATGGTAAACTATTTGCAATAAATTTCAATTAAAAATTTGATATGAGAAAAATTAGTTTAGAAGAAAAATCGATCTACACAGAAACAGTGAAGA
>Ga0256847_1001093_pt1 | contig 14723 bp, 15 predicted proteins | sample TeddybearmetaG_FD_189099 | JGI IMG/M metagenome (GOLD analysis project Ga0256847, IMG submission 189099) | Hydrothermal vent microbial communities from East Pacific Rise, Pacific Ocean - Teddybear | ecosystem: Environmental > Aquatic > Marine > Hydrothermal vents | place: Pacific Ocean: East... | reverse complement strand
TTGGCACATTCTCCCAATCAAAGGTAGTGTCAACGTGGGTTGGCGTGCTTGCGATAAGCTCGAGCACTTCCTCACCCTCGGAGACAATCCCAAATACGGTATAACCCCAACTTTTGCCAGGATCTAGCCCTTCATTATCCGCTAGATTAAAGTAAAATTGCCGCATTGCGGAATGAGGATCGCTTTCCCTAGCCATTGCGATTGTAAAAGCTTCATTCTTTAGGCCATTCCCAGATTCGTTGAAAATGGGCTCTATTTTCTTTCGTTCTTTAAATCGCTCATTGTAGCCGCCACCTTGCACAACGAAATCTTTTTCCACTCGATGAAAAATCGTACCATCATAAGATTTATTACTCACATAATATAAGAAATTGTTAGTGGTGATAGGTGCTTTTAGTCGATCTAGTTCGACTTTTATTTTCCCTGCCGATGTTTGTATCTCCACCATAGGGAACAAGTTATCTGGCTGGATCAAAGCACCCGGTTGATCTTGATCCAGTGCTGCACTGTAGCTGGATAGCAAAACTAAACCAATGAAAATAAAATAGCTTGTTTTCATGCTAACGATGCGTTTCATAATCCTGAAATTGCTTTTATTTCTAAGAAATCAGCAAAGCCATGCGCGCCCCACTCGCGTCCATTACCCGATTGTTTATACCCACCAAACGGCGTTAACATATCACCACTTTGACCATTTATATTGATATTACCCGCTCTAATTCTTGAGGCCACATAACTTAAGGTATCTTGGTCTTTACCCTGAATATAACCCGCTAGTCCATAGGGTGTATCATTCGCGATTTCTATCGCTTGTTCAATATTTTTGTAGGGCATGATCGCAAAAACAGGTCCGAATATTTCCTCTTTGGCAATCGACATCTCATTGTTAACATTTGAGAATACGGTTGGCTGGACATAGTAGCCTTTAGCTAAGCCACTGGGTTTTCCTGCGCCACCACAAACCAAGGTAGCACCTTCATCGATCCCTTTCTGAATTAATACTCGTATTTTATTAAACTGAACTTCGCTAACCACCGGCCCCATAGTCGTTGATTCGGCATCAGCCGCCCCTACCACAACCTGACTTGCTACATTTGCAGCAATCTGTTCTGCTTGTTTCATTTTATCTGCAGGTACTAACATTCTGGTGGGTGAATTACAGGACTGCCCGCTATTTACAAACACCGTTCGGGCCCCTTGCTTAACTGCTTTTTCGAGATCAGCATCGGGTAAAATGATATTCGCTGATTTACCCCCTAGCTCTTGAGCAACTCGTTTTATTGTAGGCGCAGCGTTCTTCGCGACCAACGCTCCAGCTCGTGTCGAGCCGGTAAATGAAACCATATCCACCAGGGGGTGCTCAGACAACGCGGTACCAACTCCGACACCATCTCCATTAATCAAATTAAATACACCGGCAGGCAAGCCAGCATCATGCATCACTTCGGCAAAAACTAAGGCTGATAATGGTGCAACTTCTGACGGCTTTAATATAACAGTGCAGCCTACCGCGAGAGCAGGTGCTACTTTGCAAGCAATCTGATTAATTGGCCAATTCCAAGGAGTAATCAACGCACAAACACCTATCGGCTCCTTAACCACCGTACTTGCACTAAGTTTTTCAGTAAATTTGTAAGAAGCTAACAAGGCCAGAGCAGTTTGAAAATGGCCTAAACCTGATCCGGCCTGACCTTTTACAGCCAATTGGGTTGGCGCGCCCATTTCCATTGAAATGGCATCTGCAATATCGTTGTATCGGTTTTTATAAGCTTTGATAATCGCTTGTAAATAATCTTTTCGTTCTTCAATGCTAGAATAACCGTAGATTTTGAATGCTTGGCTAGCCGCAATGGCGGCTTTATCAACATCGTTCGCATTACCAATTGCAATTTGTGCGCAAATACTTTCATCGGATGGATTGATGACATCTATCAGCTTTTTGTCGTCTGGTTCAACCCATTGGCCGTTGACGTAAAATTGGTCATATATTTTCATTGTTGTTTCCTTTTCAAGATTAATTCAGGTATTTGCTAAAAATCATCGTCTCATTGCATTCAACCACACTCACACGCCACATCTACAAGCCCATTGCTTTTTTTATAATCACATCTTTCACGAGAGGCATTCCGTTCAAAGCTGACATGGCAAAATTACGCAATAAAGTCACCGGCATAGTTTGATTGGCAAAAATACTCTTGAAGCCACTCATTGCGTTTTGCATAATCATATTTTCTGCTTTTCTTTCTCTTTCAAACGGCCTCAGGTTTTCTCTAACTCCATAATCTCTCCCCTGATCATCTAATGATGTGATTAGTTTTGATAAACAGGCGACATCTTGAAAACCTAGATTAACACCTTGCCCTGCTAACGGATGGATCGTATGGGCGGCATCTCCAATCAGTGCAACCCGATGGCTAAGGTAAGATTGTGAATGACGTTTTACTAGCGGAAAACCAAAGTGTTTTGAAACAGCCGATACTTTTCCTAGTTTTGACTCGAAAGCGTGTTGTAACTTTTCAACAAATTTTTCTGTTGTTAACACTTTTAGTTGATCGGCCTTATCGATATCGATCGACCATACAATCGAGCACAAGTTATTGTTAGCCAGTGGTAAAAAAGCAACCGGACCAAAAGGTGTAAATCGTTGCCAAGCGGTATTTTGATGAGAAAGTTCCGTCTTAACATTGGCTACATAGGCGATTTGAGAATAATCATTTTCATTCGAATCAATACCAACTAATTTTTTTACAATCGAATGCGCCCCATCCGCGCCAATGACCAACTTGCTTTGATAACCCTGTCCATTACTCAACACAAGATCAGCGTACTCTTCTGATATTATTAATGAATCTAGTTCATATCCAAATTCACATTTAACATTGGTAGAGGACTCGATCCGTTTTAACAAAGCGAGTTGAATCAAACGGTTTTCAACGATAACGCCTAAATCCGCTTGAGCAATTTTTGCAGCGGAGAATTCGATTTTTCCTGTGCCATCACCATCCCATACTTTCATTTGCTCATAGCTGGCTTGACGTTGCTGGGGAATAATTTGCCAAGCATTTAAGCTTGATAGGAAGGAGCGATTCCCTGGGCTGATTGCACTGACTCTCACGTCAAACTGATCGTCTTTAACCGCTCTAGATTCAAGCAGATCACTATCCAACATTTGATTGAGATGTTGTTTTTCAACTAACAAAATAGAGATGCTTGAATCCGCCAAAGATGCGGCCATCGCCAATCCGACCATGCCTCCACCAACTATGGTTATGTCATACCTCAAAGCTATTTCTCATTTGGTTCATTCGCTAGAATTCACTTGCTCAAGGCCACTGGTTCTAGATGCAAGTCCACGGGTCAATTCTGCTGACTCCCCGCTCAAACCCATAGCGACCTGAGCGATTTTTTTCTTAAGGAATGGAATTTTATCCACCAACGCAAGTGCCGGAGCACGTAGGTCTGCGAGCGGTAAGAACTGATTACTAAATATTCTTACCAAGGAATCTGTGGCAAATATGGTTTGCTCCCAATCAGCCTCTCTTTTTTGTAGATAGCCGTCAAGCAATGCTGTTCTACCAATATCCTGCCTTTTATCAATAGCTGCTCGGATAGTATCGACTAGCGCCGCAATATCTCTAAGCCCAAGATTAAACCCTTGCCCCGCGATTGGATGAAGCGTATGCGCAGAATTTCCGATTAGCAATAACCGCTCTCCGAATGTTTTTTCCGGCAAATGCAAAGCTAGCGGATATTCAACCCGGGTTCCGACTTTGACAATGCGCCCAAGTCGATATCCAAATGCGAGCTGTAGCGCGTCTAAAAACGGCTGGTCCTCTAAATCCATCACTACGTGAGCATTTTGTTTACTCTGACACCAAACCAACGACATTCTATTTTGACTAAGCGGTAATAAAGCGAGTGGCCCGTGCTTGGTAAACCTTTCGAAGGCTCGATTGTTGTGTGGCTTTTCGAGAGTAATATTCGCAATGACTGCGTGTTGATTGTAGCTGGTCCTTATGGTTTCAATATGCGCTAATTGTGCCAAGTTAGAAAAAGTTCCATCCGCCGCTAACAGTAATTTTCCTTTGATATTGACGTTATCTCTTTTGTCGATAGGAACTTGCCCTTGTCCATTCTTATGCCCGTCGTATCGCTTGATTTCAAGCTGGATAGTTATGTTATTTTTGTTTTGCTCTCTGGCATCAGTTTCTATTATTTTCGTTGGACAAAATAATGAAATATTAGGCCGGTCTTTAATTGCTTTCCATAAAATAGGTCCCGTTTGGTCGAGCGGTATAACTTGACCTAACGCGTCCATCGAATGATCATCGACATTAAGCCGAGTAAAACCAAACCGACCTTTATCAGAAATATGAATGCTTTTAATGGCTGTAGCAAGCTGTTCTATTTGCGGCCATAGCCCCATGCTTTTGTATATGGAAACCGAAGCTGCCGACAAAGCCACCGCCCTTTGGTCATAGCTTGAGTGCGAGCTATCAGTAGATCCTATGGTTGGATCTATCGACTCAATCAAGGCTATTTTTATCGGTAAATTTGCCAACGCCAAAGCGGCTGTCGCACCCACCATTCCGCCTCCAGCGATGACGATATCGAAACTATTTTCAGCGTTGGTTAACGAGACAGACACAATTTAGCCGTCAGCCATTAAAGTTTCGATTTGATTAACTTCTTTAATCGCTGCTTTTGACAGAACCTCACGGCCTTTTTTGGTGACTAAGACATCGTCCTCAATTCTAATCCCAATACCCCACCATTTTTTATCTAGGTCTTTTGTATTGGGTGCAAAGTACAAACCTGGCTCTACGGTAAGCACCATTCCTTCCTCTAAAATTCTTGGCTCTTTATCGACTAAATAGTCGCCCACATCGTGTACATCTAAACCTATCCAATGCCCGGTTTTATGCATATAAAAAGGTTTATAGGCCTCTTCATCGACCAGCTTATCTAACTTACCTTTCAGGATTCCCATTTCGATAAGTCCCTTAGTCAAAATTTTAATCGCGACATCATGCGGTGCAGTCCATGGGTTACCGACTTTGACTGCCTTAATCGCTTTTTTATTTGCCTTTAGTACCCACTCATAGGCTTGCCGTTGCTCGCTAGTAAATTGACCATTAATGGGGAACGTCCGAGTAATATCAGCGGCATAGCCTTCTAACTCACCACCCGCATCTATCAGCAACAATTCTCCATCTTGTAACTCACAATTGTTCTCAACGTAATGTAGAATACAGGCATTTTCTCCACCGGCAACAATCGAGCTATAAGCTTCGAATCGAGCACCCTTGCTGGCGAACTGAAATTTAATTTCGGCTTCAATTTCCATTTCGTTCATCCCCGGACGACATTTCCTCATCGCCTGAACGTGGGCTTCTGCGGAAAGCTTGGTTACCTTTTTCATTACCTCTATTTCAGCGTTACTTTTAAATAAACGCATGTCATGCAAAATGTGACTAAGATCTATAATTTCCCCTGGTGGCTGAGCGCCGGTTTTAACCTGCTCTCGCAGTGAGCTGACCCAAGCCATGATGCGATTGTCGAACTCGGTGTGACCAAATTCGTAGTAGATCCGCTCCCTTCCTTCCATTAATCCCGGTAAAATATCGTCAATATCATCTATCGGAAAAGCATCACTACAAGAAAAATGCCTGACTGCGCCCGCTTGCCCATAGCGTCGACCATGCCAAGTTTCCATCTTTTCATCTTTTTCTCGGCAAAACATAATGAATTCACCCTGTTCTCTACCAGGCAATAAGACCAATACGGATTCCGGTTCTGGAAAGGCGGACAAATACTGAAAATCGCTATGTTGCCTAAACTGAAAATTGGTATCTCTGCTGCGCAATTGTTCAGATGAAGATGGCAAGATCGCAATAGAATTTGCACCCATAATATTCATTAGTTTGCGGCGGCGGCGGCCGAATTCTGCTTTCTTGATCATAATATTCTCTACGTTGACCTAGTGGTAAGTCGCATTATTATCAACCTGACTAACCTTTGCCACTTGATGCTTTTGAACAATTTCGAGGTAAATGACTTTTACCGCGACTTTTACATGTTCAACTAAAGTGATCAACGCAATTTGCGCTTCCTCACTGTCCTCGGAATCTAATTCTAATTGAGAAATTTCACTAATATCAGAAATCGCTTCTGCGATTTCCGCATTCTCAATTTTCTCCTGGCCTGACTGCAAACCAAAACCCAGTAAATAACCCTGACACCATAAACCTAAAGATTCTAAGCGATCGATTAATGGATAGTCTTCATTTGGCAAGAGAATGGGGGCCAAGCTATCTTCATGAGTAAATGAGCTATGACTTTCCAGCAGTATTTTTTTCAATATCTCACTCGCTGAATTTGAGAAAGATCGATTATCATTGATCGCCGCGACTAGGTTACAACTCCAGTGAGGATCATCGGGCTGTAAGCCCGTGGAAATCATCCCTGCGATCGCGCCTTGCAGTTCAGATGCACTGATTTCGCAGTCTTCCTCCACTAACTTTTCCTCAAGAGTTTCGTAAAGCTCCCCAGATATTTCTTCAAAATTACACATTTTGTCTACTTAGGTTGTGTTAAATCGCTAAATTTAGCTAATTTATGGCATTTTTATCCATTATACCATTGACCAATGTGGAGATGCGCTCTATATTAAAATCATACTAAAAAACAATAGTTTGCCATGACAACCTCAAATCTTTCGCAACTTGAGAATAGTGTTTCTAAGCTTTTGGAAACGTGCGACTCACTTAAATCAGAAAATCAGAAGTTAAAAGCTGATCGCCGAAACCTGCTCGACAAAAATAAAATGGCTAGCGGGAAAATCGAAGCGATGATTGGTAAGCTGAAGGAATTAAGTTAATGGCAGACAGTAAAGCAGAAAATAAATCTGTCAGCATCCACATAATGGGCAACGAGTACCACGTTTCTAGCCCAGAAAATGAAATCGAAAAATTGCAAGACGCTGCCCGAGCTCTCGATAAACGAATGAGAGAAATTAAGGAGGGTGGCCGCATAATGGGTTTAGAAAGAGTCGCCGTTATGGCCGCGCTTAACCTCTCATACGAACTTATGCACGGTGAATCCAGTTCCGCTCAGGAAACCGCTGAAATTGATCAACGACTTCAAAAACTTACTGACCAAGTAGATTCAGCATTAGCCGCGAACGCTCAGTCTGAGTTAATTTAAAGTCTTCTCTCGAGCAATTTTTTCCCTTAACTCGCCCCCGGTCGTTGCTCTGCCTATCCAGTAAACCGTAGATTTCAAATTTCTTTTGTGCAACATAACTTCAATAACGAAAAACAATTGGAATTTCGCCATATCTTTCCTATAATCATTACTCTGCCTGTTTTGTTCGCAAAGCTGATGTAGTCCTTGAGCCGATAAACTCCTCCTAGGGTATTTTGGTTGATTTTTGGTGAGCATGCCCGAGTAAGCCTTTTAGGTTTGGAGCGGGAAGCCTAATATTAATCACGAAATTCCCACCTGAACCTTCGGGTTCTTGGGCGAGTCCAGTGAACGGCAACGCGGGTAGAATTTTATTCCTAAACGAAAAACTCATTTAGCTGTGCCAAGACCAAAACGAGCCACAGCAAAATAATGGCTTTTCTCAGTAAACAGTATCAATGTTCACAATCTGATTGACTACGCCGGTACTCACTTGGCGTCTTAGAAAAATGACGGTGAAAAGCCTTAGACAACGTTCTTGCAGTTGAATAACCTACTAATGTAGCGATCTCTTTGACAGATTGATTGGTTTGTTTCAAATAATAAACCGCTTTACTCATTCGCCAGTTTTTCAAATAGGCCATAGGCGAAACACCCAAATTGTTTTCGAACATCCGTATCATGGAAGCCCGTGACATATTTATCCGCTCGGCCAAAATTTGTAATGTCCACTGGAAGTCTGGTGTTTTATGAATTAATTCTAAAGCATTAAGAATTTTTTGATCATTAAGAGCGGCAAAAAATCCGAAAGATTGCTCGCTCGAATCAACGAAATTGGTTAAAAGTTGCATAAATAAAACTTCCGATAACCTATCTACAATAGTGCTCTTAAAGGTTTTACCTTTATCCAATTCTAGGTTCAGCAAAATAACTGTTTTCCAAATAGGATCATTCTCATGGATACTTCGAAAATGAAGAATTGAAGGCAATGATTCTATTACGGGATGGGAGCTATTTTTTTCATAATCAATCAGACCGCAAATCACCTTTTCCGTGATTTCCCCCATTTGAAAAAGAGGGCTATCCAATTCACATGCTCTAGCCGCTTGTTCGCTTTTTATTAGTTTACGACCCGGTTTATCCGCAATCCAATGTTTTTCTCCATGGGGAAGCAAAGCGATTTCCATATGCTGTAACTTCAACGGTTGTTCTTCTAGGTTTAACCCAATATGACACGTTCCTTTTAGCAGGATGTGAAATCTCGGTTTGTTGATGCTCGGTAATTCCATACCCCACGGGGATGCCAAAGCTGAACTAAAAAAAATGGTCCCCCGGAATCTCAGGGTATCGAATATGTCAGAGAGCACAAATTCAGTCCGCGGGCTGTTATTGATACGTTTAGCTACCTTTTTGATCATCACAAATACCTCCATCGACGCAGACCAAGAGTATACTTGGCGCTTACTTTAGTATTCTTTTCTATCAGGCAAAAAAAGGAACAATAACTATGAACTATAAAAATAACAAGCTATTTAAATCGTTTATTATGATAATTTCAGTTCTGTTTTTTACTGCGTCCATGTCTAAGATGGCAATAGCCGAAGACGCATTCACAATTAAATCTGGAAAATTAGTACGCCCTACCGGATATCGTGAATGGGTATACGTTGGCACGCCGGTAACACCGAATGACATGAATCAAGGTAAAGCCGCTTTTCCAGAGCACCACAACGTTTACATTGATCCGAAAAGTTGGGCACACTGGAAAGCTACAGGAAACTTCCGAGATGGAACCATATTAGTAAAAGAATTGGTAAGCGTTGGCAGTAAAGCTGCCGTGAGTGGCCTTGGCTATTTTCAAGGCGAGTTTATTGGCTTAGAAGCTACCATTAAGAGCAAGAAACACTCTCCAAATGAGCCTGGCAATTGGGCATACTATAGTTTTTCGAGCAAAGACCATAAAACCCTAACCGAAACTGCTACCGCTTTTCCGGCAGAATCTTGTAACTCTTGTCATAAGATATCGGCTGCAGATGATTTTGTGTTTACACAATATTACCCCGTACTAAGCACAGGGAAAGGAAAGGGCGAAAAAGCAACAGGCGGTCATTTATCTGATTTAAATAACCAGTACGTTGAACCTCAAGGTAAGAAGTAATGAATATCAGAAATCGTCTCTGTTTGTTTGCAATACCTTTTCTCTTAATCTGCAGCGTGAATGTTTGTGCCAATGATAGTTTCTCTCCTTATGTGAGTAAGGCAGGCAATATTGGCTTTCCTAAAGATTTTAGACAAACCATGGTTCATTTAGGATCATGGTTTGTCCCAGAAGGTGGAGCGAGTGGTTTTCATGACGTGTTTACTGAAAGGGAATCCGTCGAATTCTTTATTAAAACTGGCAAATTCCCGGATGGCGCGACAATAGTTAAAGAATTGAGAGCCTCAGATTCTGGGGACTACACAACAGGCCCTGGAGTTCATCATGCGAATCAAAACATTAAACAATGGTTTGTAATGATAAAAGATAGTAAGAACCGATTCACGGAAAATGCTATTTGGGGAGACGGTTGGGGATGGGCGCTATTTAAACCTGACAACAAAAATGTCAATATTGCCACTGACTACAAAAAGGATTGTTTAGGTTGCCATGTTCCAGCAAAAAAGAACGATTGGATCTATACGGAAGCATACCCGTCTCTAAAGAAATAGATGTTTAAGTAATTCTAAACTTGCAATAATCAAATAGAACGCTGTTTTGACAAGACTTTTGCCAATAGAGTGCAAAAGTGAATGGATTAAACTGATAGTTTTTTCTATAATCTATGGGCTGGCATATTTCCCACAAACAAGATTATTTCCGGTTCGTCAAATCAAGCTAAACAAACATGCAAAACAATCAAGCGTTAAAATCCAAGTTCCGACAAGAAATTCGCGAAGGAAGAAAACGAGTTGCCAATCACAATCGAAAACAAGCCGAACATCAAATTTCTACTCAATTAAGTTCAAACATTAACTTTGTAGATAGCCATCACATCGCTTGTTTTTTATCCTTTGATGGCGAAATATCCACCAATACGATCATAGATCGAATAATTTGTAGTGGTAGGCACTGTTATCTACCTAAAATCAAACCATTGAAACCGAACCAGCTTTGGTTTATGCCCTACCATTTATCGTCTGAAATGAAGAACAACCGATTTGGTATCGCCGAGGTCGATCTTAGAGCTAATCATGCAAAAAGACTGTCAGAACTTGATCTGGTGTTAGTACCGCTTGTAGCGTTTGATCTAAATGGAAACAGGCTGGGTATGGGGGGAGGTTTTTATGATGCCACCTTCGCTCATCTTAGGAAATCGACTAAACGACCTAAATTTATTGGCTTAGCCTGGCAAAACCAGTTACTGGACAAACTACCAAGCGACCCATGGGATTTGCCTTTAGACGGTGTTTGTACGGAGCAACGTTTTTATTCCTTTACTTAAGAACAGCGCGCTCCTACCACTAAAAGTATTTCCGACGAATTACACACATCGTCCAATTACCTTCCATGGCTCTTTTCGACATTGCCTATATGGAGGTAGGTACTTAGGATTTGTCTGGAACAGAATCCTGACAGTCTATTTTTGGACATCGTCGAACCACCTTCCATGGTTCTTTTCGACATACAGTCCATCCCTAGACATAAAAAAGCCCTCACTGAGTGAAGGCTTCTTTTACCATCTGCCGATGGTGTCTTGCCGGTTATATAGTTCTTGTAATTTCTGTATCTTGGCTTACATCCGCTGCGTTTGCACCGCCGAAGCTTGATAAAATCATTCCAAGTCCCAATAACGCTGCCAGTACAACTAAAATATCTGGTTTACGTTTCATTTTTGGTTCTCCAATTATGTGGCCACTAGAAAATAGCTCACTTTTTATTATTAGCTGGAGTCCGTAGCCAAATCATTGGCGTCCGTGCTACCTTAGTCGAGACAACTTAAATCGACTGGGTCAATCAGCTTACTACTAATCTAGTGATGGATCAAGTATAGGCGTATACTGGACAGTTCGTGGTGAATAGTTCACAGAGTTTGAGTGCACTGTGTCTCATTTAGTGCATGAATCGCTATTAAAATAGTGGTTTAATGAAATTCCTACTCTCTAGATCCAAATCCACCACAAAAAGAGTTTTTCTATGGACAAGCAACAGCAACTTAAAATTGAAGCCGCTAAGGTGGCACTAAAATATATTCAAGACGACAGAATAATCGGAATTGGAACTGGCTCTACTGTTAATTGCTTTATTGATCTACTCGAGCAGCATAAACAGCGTATTTCAGGCGCAGTTTCCAGCTCGGTTGCCTCAACGAAAAAGCTTGAGGCTTTAGGCATCGAAGTAATCGACTTGAATGATGCTCACGATATACCCGTGTACATTGATGGGGCGGATGAATCGAACCACGACTTAGAACTTATTAAAGGCGGTGGAGGAGCGCTTAGTCGAGAAAAGATCATCGCTGCTGTCGCTGACAAGTTCGTTTGTATTGCGGATGAGTCGAAGTATGTGGAGACATTAGGCGAATTCCCATTGCCGATTGAAGTTTTACCTATGTCGCGCAGCTATGTTGCGAGAGAATTAGTGAAATTAGGCGGAGATCCCGTCTATCGGCACGGTTTTGTAACCGACAATGGGAATGTAATCCTTGATCTATTTAACATGGAAATTAGCCAGGCCAAAATACTAGAAAATAGGATCAATCAAATAACAGGAGTAGTCACAAATGGTTTGTTCGCAACTCGACCTGCGGATCACCTAATTTTGGCCACAGCAAACGGTATAGAGGAATACTAACTCGAGAGCCCTGCAACGCGTTTCGTGCAAGGCTCTTGGCTTACTTTATCCCTTAGAAAAACAACATTTGAGTGATTTACCGTTCGCGCCACCGTTCGGCTAATGATGCCAACTCTCGCCCAGCTCTGCCACTCCAGCTCTTCTTTTTTGATCAACCGATTAAGGCTTCTGCATAACGCCTGAAACTCAACCAAGTCAATCACGTAAAATATTACCCATGCGACTGGCGCCAACAGAATTAAATTACTATGAAATTTAGGTTTTGAATCACACAGAATCTGCATCCAAATGATGCTTGCGGTGAATGAAATCATCAGCGCTAAGGGCCAATAGTCGTTCGCCAAAATAGTATAAACATAAAAAATAGTTAGAAGAATCGGCTCAAGCAGCAATATCAACTCAACATAAAGAGCAACAGGCAATATCAGAAAGGTTAAATAGGGGTTGTAAGACTTGCTTGGATTAAAAAACAATGAGCTGTGCTTTGCATAGGTTTGCAATCGGCCAAACTTCCATCTAAGTCGCTGTGAGCACAAGCTTTTCCAGTCCGAAGGGCCCTCGGTAAAAACAACAGCGTTGGCGGCATATCTAGTTTTGTAACCGTGTGCCAGCAATCGAGTTGAAATTTCAACGTCTTCGGTGATTATTTCATCATCAAAACCACCGACGTCTAGCAGTGCGCTTCTACGGTAAGCTGCTGCTGCGCCACCAATTACATGGACCGAATTAAAGTTAGAATCCGCTCTTTTAAAACAAAACCCATGCAAATACTCTAGCTGCTGTAATAATTCAATTGGCTTTTTGCGATTACCAATCACCACGTTGCCAGCAACTGCCGCAACTTGCTCATCAGTAAACCGGTGAAGAATATTCCGGATCATATCCTTATCCATGACAGAGTCTGCATCTATGGTAATTATGAATTCACCGGTGGCAATGCTAAGACCTTGATTCATCGCTAGCGCTTTTCCACCATTGGGTAACTTGAGGTATTTTAGTGTGACTAAATCCTTTGAATCTGCATGTTCTCTTTCGTAATTTTCAATAAATTGGCTAACCAGTCGATGAGTACCATCCGTTGAACCATCATTGATGACGATAATTTCCAGCAACGAATAGTCGGTGTTAATCACCGAGTTAAGTGTTTTGATGATCCCTATTTCTTCATTCCACGCTGGGATCAATACGGAAACTGCTCGGGCGGGGTTTTTCGTTCTATTTTTGCTACGAAGGCCTTCAAGAATCGGATATAGCGGCAAGGACAACAATTGAACCGCGTACTTGAATAAAAGAGGAGACAGAAGCAAAAGGAAGACAGCTTTGGTTTCAATAAAACCAGCTACCGATTGAAGTTGAGTTGAACTAGCTAAATTAAAAACAATATAGGTTGCAACATAACATAGGCATAATAACAGTGCGCTCTGCAGAAGCGATTGTATTTGCTTTTTCATTGGCATAATTGAGTCCCCAAACTCGTCTACCTAGATTTTTTTCATTTTTATCTTCTAGGCTCACACCCGTATACAACTCAATTCAGCGGACATATTTTTCAAGCGCGCGATTATCCCATTTGTTGGTCATTTAATAAACAACTTGTTCGCGATAATGGCCAAATTCCCTAAAAGTGTTAACTAGTGCACACTATTTATGGACCAAAACTAACCAATTTAACCGAAAATCGAACCTAATTTTCGTTTTTTTGTAGGCTTTGTGAGAGTAAAGTGAAGTAGAACTTCTCCATATGCAGCTCATTTAACTCTCTTTTATTGGAGTAATCAGATAACTTATCCCAGACTAACCAAGGAATTTGATACAAGCTGTTACCATTAAGAGTTTGATGGGCACCCGCATCTAGCATAAGGGCTATATTGATTTTGTTATCCAAGGCGTAATGCGAATTTGATCCTAATACTGAAGGTAAATGATCAGATGTTATTACGATGATGGAATTTGGATCAAGTTGGGTTAGTTGCTGTAAGAAATTTGCGATCGCGATGGTTCTATAATAAAACTGATTAGCGATACGATTTATCCGCTCATCTGGATGTAGCTTAGAAACTACATCAGGGCGAGCTTGCAGGTTTCTTTTGAAAGGTAAGTGGCCGTACATGCCTAATACATAATTAAGCAACGGTTGTTTATTTAGTTGAATGTGAGCTCTGATAAATTCTAAGTTGTAGTTAAGCAAATCGCCATCAAACAGAGTCTCATCGAAGTTGTTTTTTTCGATTAGGTTGCCTTCCTGCAAATATCTTACCTGATCAAACCCTAAGCTCTGATAGGCACGTTTGGAATTAAAATATTCTGAGCTTGGGGCGATGGTAGCATGGGTAAAATAATTTTGATCTCGTAAAATATTTACGAAAGATTCAGTTTTTTGTCCTTGCATAACATTAAATTCGATTTGATTTACTTTTGCAAGCGCCTTGATCCCTGTTAATAATTCAAACTCAGACTGAGCAGTTCCACCACCATATATGGGCGCAATTACGTGGGAAAACTCTCTCTCAGGGCCTAGATATTGCAAAAGTTCTGACGCGATAAATGAAGCATCAAGATCGAGCTCTTCAATTAACCGAGGGTCCATAAAACTTTCAAGAACAATAATATGGATATTTTTTTTATTGATTATTTCTCCAGGAAATAAAGTGTTTTTGATCTCGTTTTCTGGCATTGTGCTTTCGGCGAATTCGACTAAAGCACAATG
>Ga0256847_1001092_pt1 | contig 14724 bp, 12 predicted proteins | sample TeddybearmetaG_FD_189099 | JGI IMG/M metagenome (GOLD analysis project Ga0256847, IMG submission 189099) | Hydrothermal vent microbial communities from East Pacific Rise, Pacific Ocean - Teddybear | ecosystem: Environmental > Aquatic > Marine > Hydrothermal vents | place: Pacific Ocean: East... | reverse complement strand
TCCAGAATTAAAAAAGGCAAGATAGAAACTGCATATAAATCAAGGGTCTTATATAGCAATGAAACAAAAGAAATTTGGGTTTATGGTTTAGACGACGACGACCGTTTTGAAGTTAAAGGAACAGGAACAAATCCTATATTTATTCGAATTATAGGAGGGCAAAATAATGATGTATATGCTATCGATAATGGTAAAAAAGTAAAAATATATGATTACAAAACAAAACCAAATACTATCGAAAAACGGGGCGGAGCAAACTTTAAGCTAAGCAATCGTTATTCGTCTAACACGTATAATTTTAGAAACTTTATTAATAAAACAAATTCGATTTTACCGTCAATAGGATTTAATCCCGACGATGGAATGATTTTGGGGTTAAGTGATGCCTATATAATAAAGGGTTTCGAAAACGAATTATTTAAACAAAAGCACCTTGTAAATGCAGGCTATTATTTTGCAACCCAAGGATTTGATATTAAATATAGTGGCGAGTATACAAATGTTTTTGGACGTTGGAGTTTGTTGATTGGTGCTCAGTTTGCGAGCGAAAGTTTTACTCAAAATTTCTTTGGCTTCGGAAACGACACTGTTAATTTTGATGATTTACTCGACTTAGATTACAATCGTGTAAAAACAGGAAAAAAAGGGCTGCGTATTGGCTTCGCAAAAAATGGATTCTATGGGAGTAGATTTACAGCTGAAGTTGTTTTTGAGGCTGTTGAAATTGAAGAAACACCCAATCGTTTTATTTCCAATTTTTATGGGTTAGGCACAAATGATTTTAAAACAAAAAACTTTGGCGGACTTGATTTTATGTACAAATACGAAAGTAAAGACAATTCAGTAAATCCATCTAGAGGAATGACCTTTATTGTTGAAACAGGTTTTCGTACAAACTTTGATAATACTTCCCGTAGTATAGGTTTCTTAAAACCATCGATTGAGTTTTACAATACACTTTCAAAAAATAAAAGATTAGTATTGCGAACAGAAGCACAAGGCCACTTTATATTAGGAAATAGTTTTGAAATTTATCAAAGTGCACAAGTTGGTGCCAATACAGGATTAAGAGGCTATAGAGCACAACGTTATGCAGGAAATCATGCACTCGCTTTTAGCGGCGATTTAAGATATAGCTTTAAACAATTTAAAACAGGATTTTTGCCTTTGCAAATGGGTATTTTTGGGGGCTATGATTACGGAAGAGTTTGGTTAGACGATGAAAGTTCGAGAACATGGCATGATAGTGTTGGAGGAGGTTTTTGGATTAATGCTATCGATACACTTTCGGGACAATTTGGGGTTTTTAATAGCGATGAAGGACTTCGATTTTCTTTTGGATTTGCAATGGGCTTATAGACGCTTTTGTTAAAGAGATTTATTCTTTGTTTTTTAATGTTCTTTTAAGAGCTTCATTTTTAATTAAATGCTGTTTAACATTATTTTTTTTATTCAAAAATTTTAGAAACTAATAATGTATATTTGCGATTATTTTTTAGATTAATATCAAACCAATGAAAATACGATTAACATTAATTTGTTTAGTTTTTACAATACTTTCTTCACTAACCGTTAGTGCACAAGATATTCAAAACATCGATGTGTCTACGCTATCTGATACCGAAGTTGCCGATATGTGGCGTAATGCACAAGAGCAAGGGTTTACTATAGAACAATTTAGAACATTGGCAATAGCAAGAGGTATTCCACCTTCGCAAGTTCACGAACTTGTGTTAAGAATTAATAGTTTAGGAATAGGATCAGGAGATGCAGGAGTAGCTGCAAACGAAGCCGATGATAATTCTGAATTTCTTGGAATCGATGAAAATGCAGATCCATTGGGATTGACAGGATTAGAAGTTAAACCAAATAATGAAACATTTTTTGGTGGTTTAGAGGATGATGATGAGGGCGACGTTTTTGGTTATGATTTTTTTAATAACCCAAATATTTCTTTTACACCAAACTTAAACCTTTCGACACCGTCTAATTATATGCTTGGACCTGGAGATCAATTAATTATTAGTGTTTGGGGAGCAGCAGAAAATAGTTATAATAAAGAAATTAGTAGGGAAGGAGCAATTCGCATACAAGGTGTTGGTCCAATTTATATTAGTGGTATGCCTATGGAGGTTGCTATTAGTAAAATTAAAGGGAAGCTAAAAAATATTTATGCTGGAATTTCGGCATCACAAAACAGCCAAGCTAAAATATTTGTTGATGTTTCATTAGTTAAAGTTCGAACAGTACAAGTAAATATTATTGGCGAAGTTAAGGTTCCCGGAACCTATTCGTTAAGCTCATTATCTACAGTTTTAAATGCCTTATATGCATCAGGAGGACCTACAAAAGATGGAACCTTTAGAAATGTAAAACTTGTGCGTAATGGAAAAGAAGTAGCAATATTTGATATTTATAATTATTTACTTGCAGGTTCTCAAGAAGGAAATTTAACGCTACAAGATCAGGATGTTATTATTGTATCGCCGTATATTTCGAGAATTAAAATTAGTGGAAGCGTTAAACGAGTTGGACTATACGAAGTGAAACCTTCTGAAACTTTAAAAGATTTAATTCGCTTTATGGGTGGTTTTAAATCTGATGCATATAAAGACCGAATTGTTTTAGAACGTATTGAAGGAGATAGAAGAGTAATAAAAGAGTTATTGTTTTCTAATTCATCGAATGAATTTTTGAAAGATGGAGACGTACTTTTTGTGAATATGATTATTGATAAATTTGAAAATAAAATTAGTATTGAAGGTGCTGTTTTTAGACCTGGAAGTTACGAACATACAGCAGGAATTACCTTATTTGATCTTATAGAGAAAGCTGCTGGAGTAACCGAAAGAGTATTTCTAGATCGAGGTTTATTGTTTAGTACAAACGACGGATTAACCAAAACAGCAGAACCCTTTTCTGTGGCAGATGTTTTAAATGGGACTAAAAATATAACTCTTAAACCAAATGATGTTGTTAAGATTTTTGATAAATTTGATTTAAAAGAATCAAAAATATTATCAATTGATGGAGCCGTAAACACGCCGCGATCATTTAGGTATATGGAAAATATCACTATTGAAGATCTTGTAATTTTGGCTGGAGGATTTAAAGATGGTGCAGATGTTGGAGTAATTGATGTATTTAGAAGAATAAAAGATAACGAGTTTGAAACATTAAGTAAAACGTTTAAAGTATCTAGTAAAGGCGACTTAACAATCGATGGAGATCAAAATTTTATTTTGCAACCAAATGATAGAGTTTCAGTTAGATATTTAAAAGGATACTCCGAGCAAATAATTGTAAAGGTAGATGGAGAAGTAAATTATCCTGGAGCTTATTCGGTAGAATTAAAAGGTGAACGTATTTCTGACCTTGTTAACAGGTCTGGTGGCTTATCGCCTTACGCTTTTATTGAAGGCGCCACGTTAATTAGAAGAAACCCATATTTTAAAGATGAGGCAATCGATAATGTTTTTGAAAATTTAAAAACAGAAGATTCAACAACAACAAAAAAATATAATGATTTGAATAATCAGGAAGATTTTAAAGTTGGGATAGATCTTCAGAAAATATTAGAAGACCCAAATTCAAAATTTAATTTGGTTCTTAAAAATGGTGATAAATTAATTATCCCTTCAGTTAAGGAAACAGTGAAAGTACAGGGAGAAGTGCTAGCGCCTTCTTTAATTCGATTCGATAAATCAAATAGTTTAAAAGATTATATTAATAAATCTGGTGGCTTTTCGTCAAAATCCAGAAAGGGAAAAACGTACGTAATTTATTCGAATGGAGACATAGCTTCTACAAAAAGCTTTTTATTTTTTAGAAGTTATCCTAAACTAAAACCTGGAGCAATCATACTTGTACCTAGAAAACCTGATGCACGTAATTTATCTGCCCAAGAAGTAATTGGAATTACTACGGGTATTACGACTTTTGGACTGCTAGTTGATAGATTGTTAAGATAAATTAATAAGAAAAATTAATATTTAATTTTTATTTAAGTGGAAAAAACAAGAGAAGAGGATTATATAAGTTTATTAAAGATTTTTAAAAAACTTTGGAATAGACGCCGATTTTTAATGAGGATTGTAATAGCGTTTTTTTTATTCGGTTTATTTATTGCAATTTTTAGCCCTAACGAATACACTTCAAAAATTAAATTTCTTTCTCAAACCAGTTCTGTATCTAAAGTAAGTGGTAAATGGAGTGGTATTGCTGCGCTTGTGGGAGTGAATCTTAGTACGGGTGTCGATAACGAAGAAATTCCAACTAATATTTATCCTAAAATTATTAGTAGTATCTCTTTTCAAAGAGATTTAATGGAAACGAAATTAAATTTTAAGAACAATGATTCTGCCATTTCTTTTAAAAATTATTATAATGAGCATATAGAAACAGATGCAGTAACAGTTTTAAGAAAGTATACGATAGGATTGCCAAAAACAATTGTTGAAGCTATTAAAGACAAAAAAAGTCCAAGAGAGCAAGTTCTATATTTAAAAGATTCGTTAGTTTTTATTGATTTTGAAGAGCAAAAATTAAGAAAATTACTAAGAGAATCACTCATTTTTTCTATTGATGAAACAGATGGTGTAATAAGCATAGCTGTAACTTTGAACGAAGCTATTCCTGCAGCTCAATTAGCACAGAGTGCCCACGAATTACTACAAAAAGAGATTATTAGTTATCGTACTGCAAAGGCACAAAACCAAATGGATTTTATCCAAAAACAATTTGATGAACAAATTGTGAATTTTAAAACAGCGCAATATGATTTTGCAAGTTATAAGGATCGAAACAGGTTCAATATCACACAAATTTCACAAATTGAATATCAAAAATTACAATCTGAATACGATTTATCTTATACTGTTTTTTCAGAATTACAACGTCAATTAGTAGCTCAACAAATACAAGTAAATAAAGACACACCGGTTTTCACAACGATTAATGAAGCCATTGTTCCTGTTGAAATATCAAATCCAAAAGGAGTGAAAACCTTAATTACTTTTATTGTATTAGGATTTATGTTTGCAGTCATGTATGGATTAGCAACTGAATTTTTGAAGAAGTTTAAAGCTACTTGGAAAAAAGTAGTTTAAGTTAAGACCCCTTATTTTTTTTTAACCAAATAACCAACAACCATTGAATTTACTTGAACCAGCAATTATTGCATCTCTTGAAGCAGGAAAAGCTATTATGGATGTATATTCATCCGAATTTGATGTCGAAATTAAAAGTGATGACTCGCCTTTAACTTTAGCCGATAGAAACGCAAATACCGTAATTAATTCGTTTTTAATTCCCCTAGAAATACCTATTATAAGCGAAGAAAATAAGCAAATAGATTTTGAAACTCGGAAAACATGGAATCGGTGTTGGATAGTTGATCCTGTGGATGGTACAAAAGAATTTATAAAACGAAACGGTGAGTTTACCGTTAACATTGCATTAGTTGAAGATGGAATTCCGGTTTTGGGAGTTATTTATGTTCCAGTTTCAAAAACATTGTACTATACAAATGTTGGATTAAATAAAGCATATAAAGTAGCCTTAAATTCACACGATACTAGTTTTGAAGAGGTATTATTGAATGCTAAAGAAATTAATGCAATTCCGCATCCATCAAAAGCAAGAATTGTAGGGAGCCGATCTCATCTTAATGATGATACTAAAAACTTTATTTCTGAAATTGAGAAAAACGAAGAAGTAGAAATTGTTTCAAAAGGTAGTTCATTAAAGTTTTGCCTGGTAGCCGAAGGGAAAGCCGATATCTACCCAAGATATGCACCAACAATGGAATGGGATACTGCAGCCGGACATGCAATATGTATGGCAGCAGGAGTTTCAGTAATTGCATTGCCTTCTAAAGAACCATTGATCTATAATAAAGAAAACCTATTAAATCCTTGGTTTTTAGTTTCAAACCGAAAGTAAACCCCATGGAAAAGTTTACTCAAGAATCACATTTACGTAGCCTAGTTAAAGGTATATCTTGGCGTTTAATAGCCACAGTTGATACGATTCTTGTAGTACTTCTTGTAACGTGTTTAAATGGTACTTGTAGTATTGAAAGCGCTATTAAAATAGGGCTTTATGAGTTTTTCATTAAACTTGCGATTTATTATGTTCATGAAAGAATTTGGCAAAATATATTTAGAGGTAAAACGGTAACCTCTAGGCATACACTCTTTAAATCTATTTCTTGGCGATTGGTAGCAACTACGATGACATTTATTATTTCAGGCTTTGTTTTAGATGCATTCGATGAAATTGCATTATATGTAGCCTTAACCGAATTGTTTTCGAAATTTATTTTATATTATATTCACGAACGCCTTTGGTTAAAAATACCAACCGGTAAAATTCGAAACCTTTTTTCTAGAAAAAAATAAAGAGTATATGCAAGAAAATATTATTCCACATAATTTTAATATTTCAAAGTCTGAAAGAATCAAACTTAAAAAGCACAATGCTTTTTTACTTTGGTTTACAGGTTTATCTGGTTCAGGAAAATCAACGATAGCAAACGCTGTCGAACAAGAATTATATAAACAAGGAATACATACCTATACATTAGATGGCGATAATGTTAGAAAAGGATTGAATAATGATCTTTCTTTTTCACCTAATGATAGGAAAGAAAACATACGCCGAATAGCTGAAGTAGCCAATTTGTTTGTCAATTCGGGAACCGTAGTTTTAGCTGCTTTTGTTTCTCCTTATAAAAAGGATAGAGAAATGATTAAAAATACTGTTAAAGATGCTAACTTTGTCGAAATTTTCGTTGACACATCGGTTGAAGAATGTGAGCGGAGAGATGTTAAGGGATTGTATGCGAAAGCTCGAGCCGGACTAATAAAAGATTTTACAGGAATAAATGCTCCATATGAAGCACCCGAAAATCCAGATATACGAATAGATACAACACAAGTTTCTGTTAATAAGGCAGTTGAAATTATATTAAAAAATATTAAACCCAAATTAGAACTAAATAGCAATGAGTAAGTATTATTTAAATTATCTAGACGAATTAGAGTCGGAGGCAATATATATCCTTAGAGAAGTTTGGGCACAATTTCAAAATCCAGTAATATTATTTTCTGGAGGTAAAGACTCAATTTTAGTAACCCATTTGGCAAGAAAAGCCTTTTATCCAGCAAAGATTCCATTTCCTTTAATGCACGTTGATACAGGTCATAATTTCCCTGAAACAATACAATTTAGAGATGATTTAGTTGAAGAATTAGGAGTAGAATTAATTGTTGGTTCTGTGCAAGAATCTATTAACCAAGGACGTGTTGCCGAAGAAAAAGGAAAAAATGCTACCCGTAATGCGTTGCAAATTACAACACTATTGGATGCAATTGAAAATAATAAAGTCGATTGTGCTATTGGTGGAGGTAGACGTGATGAAGAAAAAGCACGAGCTAAAGAACGTTTTTTTTCGCATAGAGATGATTTCGGACAATGGGACCCTAAAAATCAACGCCCCGAATTATGGAATATATTAAACGGAAAACATTTCGAAGGAGAACATTTTAGAGCTTTTCCGATTAGTAATTGGACCGAAATGGATGTATGGAATTATATTAAGAAAGAAAATATCGCAATACCATCTTTGTATTATGCACACGAAAGAGATGTTGTGTGGCGTAGTAATTCATGGATTCCAGTTTCAGAATATTTAAAGCTTGAAGAAGGAGAAGAAGTAATTACTAAAAAAATTAGATTTAGAACACTAGGTGATATAACCATTACTGGTGGAATTGAATCGAATGCCGATACACTCGAAAAAATTACAGAAGAAGTAGCGGCAATGAGAAAGACCGAACGAGGAGACCGATCTGACGATAAACGTTCAGAAAGTGCAATGGAAGATAGAAAAAGACAGGGATATTTTTAATAGTTAAGAAGACAAAAGAATGCATTTAGATACAAACCAATTATTACGATTTACCACAGCCGGAAGTGTTGATGATGGAAAAAGTACTTTAATAGGAAGGCTATTATACGACTCTAAATCGATTTTCGAAGATCAACTCGAAGCAATTGAAAAAACAAGTAAAAAAAGAGGTCATGATGGAGTAGATTTAGCACTCTTTACAGACGGTCTTAGAGATGAACGTGAGCAAGGAATTACAATTGATGTTGCCTACCGTTATTTTACTACTCCAAAACGAAAATTTATTATTGCCGATACCCCTGGACATATTCAATATACTAGAAATATGGTTACAGGAGCTTCAACTGCAAATGTTGCAATTATTCTGGTAGATGCTAGACACGGAGTTATCGAGCAAACCAAAAGACATTCATTTATAGCCTCTTTGCTTCAGATACCACATCTTATTGTTTGTGTAAATAAAATGGATTTGGTAGATTTTTCCGAAGAAAAATATAATAATATTATTGCTCAGTTTGAAGAGTTTTCTTCAAAATTGCTAGTAAAAGACGTACGATTTTTGCCAATTAGTGCCTTGTTAGGTGACAATGTAGTAAACCGTTCAGAAAATATGGAATGGTTTCAAGGAGCGCCGTTATTGCATACTCTTGAAAATATGCATATTAGTAGTGATATAAATAAAGTTGATGCACGTTTTCCTGTACAAACTGTCCTGCGTCCACAAAGCGAGGGTTTTATAGATTATAGAGGATATGCCGGAAGAGTTGCTAGTGGTATTTATAGACCTGGAGATGAGGTAACTATATTGCCTTCAGGGTTTACTTCTAAAATAAAAACAATAGATACTTTTGAGGGCGAAATAGAAGAAGCTTTTGCTCCTATGTCGGTTTCAATTACCCTAGAAGATGATATCGATATTAGTAGAGGCGATATGATTGTTAAAACCAATAATAGACCTGAGCCAAAACAAGAGTTTGATGCGATGCTTTGCTGGTTAAATAACACTGCAGCAAAACCTCGAGCAAAATATACAATTAAGCATACTTCAAACGATCAAAAAGCTATGATTAAAGAGGTACGTTATAAAATAGATGTTAATACTTACAATCGTATAGAAGACGATAAGGAGCTTAATATGAACGATATTTCTCGTGTTACAATTAGAACTACTCGACCTTTAATGATCGATGAATATAGGGATAATAGAGTTACGGGAAGTTTTATTTTAATAGATGACACAACACATGAAACTGTTGCATCGGGAATGATATTATAAGTTGTTTAGTAATATATTTATTTATTAAAATGAAAAAAATACTAATTACTTCTATTGGAAGGACAGGAACAACAAGCATATCTAGTTTTTTGAATAAAATTCCTGGAGTAATATGTGAACATCAAAAAATAGGAAGGCGAGATATACCATATCTTTTTTATTCGCAACTTCAAGATTTTACGAAGCTTGCAAAAGGATATTTTGAAAAAAGAGATAAAGAAATTTCTAACCTAGATTGTGATTTTTATATTGAAGTTAATCCATATTTACGTTTTGCAGATGCTTCAGTTTTAAAATCGTTGGGTTGGGATAAGTTTTTTTTAGTTCGAAATCCTAAAACGTATTTAGAAAGTGTTTTTGTTAGAGACACTTTTTCTGAAAATGAATATCTGTTAAGTCAAATACCTAAGGATAGCGATCCTTTTTCAGATAAATGGTATCAAACCACTCGGTTTGAAAAATTATGTTGGTATTATTCTAATTTTCATGAATATGTGTTAAATTCAGATCAGTTGTATTACCGATTTGAAGACTTTATTAAAAATCCAGATAGTTTAAAAGGCTTTTTGAATGATATGGGTATTGATACGAGTGCGATAGACACTTTTGTAATGCCAAAGCAGAACACATCTTTTGATTATAAGCTTAGAAGTAGAGTGAAGTCTATTATTAGAAAAAATGAAAACTATACTGTTTCTTCTCTAGATTGGAGCTCATTAAGCGAACTAGAAAATGAAACATACCAAACTCTTTGTGAGAGTTTAGGTAATAAAATGGGATATTAAGCTATGTTTTATAGTAAATGGTGGTTTTATAAGAATGTTTACTTACCAGAAGTAAAAAAACAACAAATAAAAAAGTATTTAAAACAAGTTCGTAATAAAACAAAACCACTTTTTATTCATATAAATAAAACTGCAGGATCTTCTATAGCAAAGAGTTTAGATATAACCGAAACACATCTTACCTTACGTGAATATGAAGAAAGGTATCAAAACCTTTTTAATGAAGAACTTCCGCTTGATATAGAAATTTGGACTGCTATTAGAAACCCTTTCGACAAAGTTTCATCTGAGTATTTTTACAGAATAAAGCATAACCAAAATAACATGAAAAGTGAGCCTATCGAGTTTGATGAATGGATTAAACAGGCTTATGATGAAAAAAACATTCTCTATCGAGATAGAGAAATTATGTTTAAACCTCATTTGAATTGGATTGATAGCGATAGAGAATATACTTTTAATTTTATTCGTTTTGAATCACTTTACGATGATTACAATAAGCTTCGATCAAAATTTGATGGTAAGCCTTTAGTTTGGAAAAAGAAATCCTCAAATTCAAATTATAAAGAAATGTATTCCGATTATTCGAAATCTGTTATTGAAAAAGAATTTAAGATAGATTTAGATAGATTTAATTATTCGTATTAATTAGTTTTGAGTAAATAGATTTCTTAAATTTCATAGTTTTGTTTAATTAAAATTGTTACAAGTAACATTACTTTGAAAATACTTTATATAGGAGAATATAGCGAAGGCACAACTTCAAAAATGAGGGCTAATAAATTGGCTCGATTATTTACTTCTTCATCTTTTCAAGTTATTGATACACATATTCCTTTTTATAAGTCGAATAAGCTCTTTAGATCTTTAGCTGCTCGATTTAAAATGGGGCCACTTATTTCAAAAATTAATAGTTTCATTTTAAGTGAATTGAAAGAAAACTATGATTTAATTTGGATAGATAAGGGCGTTTTTATTACTAGCAAAACACTTTCAGTATTAAAAAATAAAACAAAAAAACTTATTCATTTTACTCCAGACATGGCGTTTTACATTAACAAATCTTCGCTGTTTATAAATAACATGTCATTATATGATTTTGTTGTGACAACAAAAACAGCCGAACAAGTGTTTTATAAAAAGTATATCGAGGAAAATAAAATTATTGTAGTGCATCAAGGTTTTGATAAAAAGATTCATAAAAAGTATTATAACTTTGAAGAAAAAGAAGATTATATTTCTTTTGTTGGACATTTTGAAACGTATAGAGCAGCAATTATAAAGCAATTAATTGAAGAAAAAATTAAAGTAAAACTTGTAGGAAAAGGATGGGCAGATTTTGTATCTAATAATAAAAACAATCCATATTTTATTTTTGTAAGTGAAGGGCTTTTTTCTGAAGATTATGCACGATTTATTTCTAAATCTATTATGAGTATTGGCTTTATAATGAAAAGAGTTCCAGAGTTGCATACCACCCGTACGTTCGAAATTCCTGCTTGTTATACTGCACTTTTAACTGAAAGTAACGCAGAAATTGATAGCTTTTACACTCCAGAAGAAGTTATTTTTTATGATAACGAACTAGATTTAGTTGAAAAAATTAATTATTATATGACAGATCTAACAAAATTAAAAGAAATAACAGAAAATGGTTATCATAAAGTGATAAGTGGTAGGTTTGAATATCAAGATATTATTTCAGAAATAATTAATAAAATTGATGGATTATAAAATTAAAAATGAAAAGCCTAAAATTGTTTAAATTATATTTTTTCACATGTTAATTTCAGAGTATAAAGCACTATTTGTTCATGTCCCAAAAGCAGCTGGGCAAAGCGTAGAAGATTTTTTGTTAAATACTCTTCATAAAAACAGAAAAGAAAACGGTAGTGAATACTTATTGAGATATAATGGAGATCCGTTAAAAGGACCAGAACGTTTGGCTCATTTAACAGCTTTAGATTATGTTAAGTACGAATATATTAGCGATGAATTATTTAAAGAATATTATAAATTTTCTATAATTAGAAACCCTTGGTCTCGAATGTTTTCCTTTTATAAGTTTAGAGGGTATAGTAATTTAATGTCATTTTCTAATTTTATTTCTCATCATTTGCCTTATTGTTTCGAAAATGAACATTGGTTTTTTAGACCCCAAAGCGATTTTATTTATGACCATAATGATGTGTTATTAGTTGATTTCGTTGGAAAAATGGAAGATATTAATATAGATTTTTCTGTAATTGCAAATAACCTTAATATTAAGTTTAATACGCTGCCAAGAAATAATCATTCTGTCTCAAAGGGACTAATTTCTAGAAAAAGTTTACATTTAATTAAAGAGCAACCGAGTGTTTTGAAACATATTAATTTTATGCCTTCTAAATATTCTAATTATAAAGTTGCTTATACAGATAAAACTCTTTTGATTGTGAAAAAATATTATGAAAGAGATATTGATTTACTTAAATATACCTTTTAAATGTTTATTTTTGTTTTAAATTAAAATTAATGCAGCAGAGAATATTTTTATATAGTATTCTATTTTTATTTATCTTAAAATCCACTTTTTCTTACTCACAAATTGAAATTACTAGTGATGTAGCGAAAGAATTAGGAGCAACAATAATTTCAAAAAAAATTAATGTCAACAAGCCGTTAATTTTAAACGATGAAGGAGGGATTTTTGTCGGAAACAAGGGAGGTTTTGTTATAAGCGAAAATACAACACTCACTATAGATGCAAAATTTCTACCCTTTACAAATCAGCAAATATTTTTTGGAAATGGAAAAGTGCTATTTAGCTCTGGTTCTGTAAATCAAATAGATGTTACTTGGTTTGGAGCTACTCCAAATGATGAAACCTCAGACGTTGATGCAATACAAAAAGCGATGGATGCTGCAATTATGAGTACTAGTGTTTCGGTGGTTTATTTTCCTCCTGGAGAATACTGTATCGATAAGCCTCTGCTCGCTATGAGAAGAAAAAGTAACTCTAATTTAACGGGAGTTAAAAAAAACTATAGTTTTTTTAACCTCACGCTTTTAGGTCATCAATTACCTTTTAACAATCCTAAAGATAAAAAGGGAGGGGTTTCAGTATTAAAAGTAGATAAAGAAATTCCTTTTGCTTTAGGCATACAAGGAGCTAGAGGTGTTCATATCAAAAACATGGTTTTTGATGGGTATATATCTTCTAAAATGGGTATTGAAGATTTAATCTATAAAACTTCAAACGAGCTATACAAACAAGATCGCTTTGCTCCTTTAAGTGCAATTGTTATCGATCCGTTTTCAATAAAAAAGCCTGAAAAAGGAACTTATAAAGGGCTTGAACATTTATACGATAATAAAACTAATAGTACGAGAGTTCTAATTGAGAATACTGTAATAGAAAATTTTCCAACAGGAATAGCTATAAGCCCGAACGGAACTACACAGCAAGGAGATTCGGTAGCAATTAATCATACACGCTTTTATAATTTAGTTCACGGAATTGTTATTTGTCAAACACAGTCTCGAAATATTGTTGTTGATAATTGCAGTTTTCATAGAATGAAATTTGCATTTAATTCAGACGATTTTGGAGAACAACAAGGTATACTTCCAGAAGTAAATAATATTAAAGTTGCCGATGGTGTTGCATGGTTATTTAAAGCCAATGGAAATGTAGCTTATGGACATTTTAGAAATGTGTATGCTGAAGCGTTATATGGAATAGGATATTCATTATTAAACAAACAACCCTTAAATTTTGATAGCTGTGTTTTTAGATTTCGTCCATCAGAAGACCCCAAGAAAGGATATTTAAACCCTTGTATTTTAAAAGCCGATAATGCTTTATTTATGGGTTGTACATTTACTATTGGAGGAAACCCAAAAAAAATTAGAGAACCTTTATTAATGAATGTAAAACAGGTTACCTATGTTAATTGCTATTTAGATACGAATCCTATTAATATAGGAAATAGTTTAACTAAACAAAATAGTTCAAACCTTATTGATTCAAGTTTCAGAAAAATTAAAATTAGTTCGAGTAACTGGAACAATGGTAACTTTAATGAATCTAAAAATACAAATATTACATTTCATAAAGAGTCAAATAATTTTTCATTTTATAGTAATAAATCATACAAAGCTGGAGATTATGTGTTTGGACTTATAAAATTAGATAGCGAACCTTTTAATGGAACATCGATGTATTCAGCAATTGGAAGAGTTTCACAAGTTAAAGAAAACCGTATTTATTTTACTTCAAATACCTTGGAGCCAAAAAACGGCTTTATTAAATTAGTGTTGAGATAAGATATGATAATTTCTCATAAACATAAGTTCATCTTTATTAAAACAAAAAAAACAGCAGGCACATCTATTGAGATTGCTTTAAGTGCTATATGTGGAGATAAAGATGTCATTACTTTAATTGAAGTTGAAGATGAAATTTTGAGAAAAAAAATCACTGATAGAAACTTTCAAAACATAAAAATTCCTTTTTCGAAATACCGTTTTAAAGATTGGCTTCGGTTTTTTAAGAACAGAAAGAGATTAGCTTTTTATAACCATATGTCAGCTAGTACGATAAAAAGATATGTAGATGAAACTGTTTGGAGTTCGTACTTTAAATTTTGTTTTGAAAGAGAACCAGCCGCAAAATGTATTTCTCATTTTAAATGGAGAAGTGAAAAGAAAAAATATGAAAATTTTAAATCGTACCTAACTTCATCAGATATTTCGCGTATTATTGGCGC
>Ga0256847_1001091_pt1 | contig 14726 bp, 14 predicted proteins | sample TeddybearmetaG_FD_189099 | JGI IMG/M metagenome (GOLD analysis project Ga0256847, IMG submission 189099) | Hydrothermal vent microbial communities from East Pacific Rise, Pacific Ocean - Teddybear | ecosystem: Environmental > Aquatic > Marine > Hydrothermal vents | place: Pacific Ocean: East... | reverse complement strand
GCTACACGAGTGAAGAAATATACCATGGCGGCTATAGACGTTGTTTCACTCGAAACACCAAGAAACTGAACCATTATTGCGAGTGGCGCGAACAAAACTAGATTTTCGACAGCATTTTCATGAGCGTACATCATTCGATTGGCCCATTGAGATTGTGGTCTCGCATCACGGTTTGGGTTTCTAAGAGCCGGAATAAGTTGGTGTTCAGCTATTCTGTTAAGAATGTAGGGCACCCAAAAAAGTGCGGTGATTACAATTGTGAGTGTCAGCCAGTATATTTCAGTTTTCATTTTCTATTTCTCCTAGTTAATATCAATTGTTATTCATTGAAGTTGTATGTACAACATTATAATTATAAAAAAAGCACCAAGATCGTGCTTTTGATTTGTTCTTCTTTTCTACAACAATTCTGTTGTCGTTTTCTTAATATTCTTAACCAATTGATCGCGTGTACTTGCACCAACAGTGTTGCCTACTTTTTCAAACAAAGAATTACCGATCTCCTCTAATTGATCGCTAATATTCTTCGCTTTGTTGGTGGGGAAAATGTTCTGCGCCTTAGTGTTTGATGAGTGTGTAGATTGGCGTTGCAAGTAGCCTTGATCCACCATTTTGTCGATAAATCGAGTTATTGTCGATTTTTCTAGGTTCAACTCATTGCTGATTTCTCTTTGAGCTATTCCCGGTTGCTGTAATACCAATCTAATTAGATAAGCATGTGCAGGGGCTAGTCCTACTTGATCAAAAGCATCTCGCCAGATCTTGCCCACTGTGCGGGCTAGATGGTTGGTGTTGAAATATAAGCATCTATCAAACATGGAGTGAGAATAGCATTATATAGTTGTACATACAACAACTAAGAACATTGTTTATTCATACGGCCATGATGATGTGTTGAAATACTAAATAAGTGCTGTGTTACTATCTTTACAAATTCAGATCTTTGATCAGAGCCCTCATAGTGCAAATTTCTATTTATCAAATTGACGCATTTACCAATGAGACATTTGGTGGTAATCCTGCGGCGGTATGCCCGCTAGATGCTTGGTTGCCAGATGAAATGATGCAAAAAATTGCGGCAGAAAACTGTGTTGCTGAAACAGCATTTTTTGTTGCAGAAGAAGATGGCTATCGTATTCGTTGGTTTACGCCAAGAATAGAAATGGATTTGTGCGGTCATGCGACACTCGCATCCGCTTATGTTATTGTGAATCATTTGAACAGGGACGTCTCAACGATAAAGTTTTATTCCCACAGCGGTATTTTGAACGTCTATGTTAGCAACCAACTATTTACCTTAGACTTCCCTTCTCGCAAGGCGAAAATTTGCGAAGCACCGCAAATCATTCTCGATGCGTTTAAAGAAAAGCCTATTCAAGTATTGAAGTCGAGAGACTTTTTACTAGTTTACGAAAATGAATCAGTAATAAAAAATATATCCCCCAATCAAACGTTACTTGATGAAATCAATTTGGATCCTGGTGGGATTATTGTGACGGCGCCGGGAGATAGTGTGGATTTTGTCTCTCGTTTTTTTACCCCTCAAGCTGATCAGTTTGAAGATCCTGTTACTGGTTCGGCACATTGTTCATTGATTCCCTATTGGAGTGAAAGACTAACCAAATCCAATTTAACAGCATTGCAAATATCGAAAAGAACAGGACAGCTTATTTGCGAACAAAAAGATCACAGAGTGTTAATTGCCGGACAAGCGGTTACTTATATGAAGGGTTTCATACTAGTGTGAGTTGAGTATTCTCTAATCTCTATTTCTTTAGTTTCTTGAATCCATCAACTATTGCGGATATAGTGGTAAGGATATAAATACCCTGTAAATCAAAGGATTCGCGTTAATATGTTCCTCATCTCTATCGCAATTAAACAATTAATTCGGGTCGGTTTTATCATTTGTGTCTTTATTTCATCTGCGCAGACGGCAAAAGGTGATCTCACTGATGAAGAATTAAAGCGAATAAATCAATTAACTCTTAGTTCCACTATTCCTGAACTACAAGAAGCGATGAAAACGGGTCAGATAACATCCGTGGCATTGACACAGTTTTACCTGCAACGGATTGAGTCTGAAAACCCTAAGCTAAACGCTATTATCGCAGTTCTTCCCAATGCGTTGGCAAATGCAAGAATGCTAGATAAAGAGCGCGCAAACGGAAAAATTAGAAGTCCGATGCACGGAATTCCTATTGTGATTAAAGATAATATTGAAACAAAAAAGGTAGCAACTACGGCAGGTTCACTCGCATTGAAAGACAATGTTACTAACCGTGATGCAACTTTGATCAAAAAGCTAAAGCGAGCGGGTGCTATTATCTTAGCTAAATCCAATCTGAGTGAGTGGGCAAATTTTAGAACTGAGCGATCTTCATCTGGATGGAGTGGTGTTGGTGGTCAAACTCGAAACCCACATGATATCAATCGTTCAGCGTGCGGATCTAGCTCGGGCTCAGCGGCGGCAGTCGCTGCGAATATGGCTGTAGCAGCAGTAGGAACCGAAACCGATGGCTCTGTTACCTGCCCTGCTTCCGCAACGGGTATTGTCGGCATTAAACCTACCGTTGGACTAGTGAGTCGGTACCGAGTAGTACCTATTGCAGAAACCCAAGACACCGCAGGACCCATGGCAAAGTCAGTGCTTGATGCAGGAATTTTATTATCCGCAATGCAAGGCGTCGATAATGCCGATCCAGCAACCAAGGCCCGTAATTTCGATTTCTTAGAAAATTATCAACCAAAAGAAATTACTCACCCATTAATCGGGCTTAGAGTCGGGTTATTAAAATCCCGAGTCCACTCACATGAAGCGGTAGAGGCGCTCTACGACCAAACGGTGGAAAAATTAAAGGGGGCTGGAGTGGTTATCGTTCCGGGGTTAGAAAATAAACGATATGAAGGATTTGGAGATGATTCTTATAGCGTTTTATTGTATGAATTTAAACATTATATCAACAAATATTTGAACTCTGTTCCCACTAGCGCGCACGGACTAACGCTAGAAAATTTAATCCAATTTAATATTGATAACGCTGAAAAAGAAATGCCCTATTTTGAACAGGAAATTTTCGTTAAAGCCCAAGCAAAAGGATCGCTAAAAGATCAGGAATATCTCGACGCTTTAGCTAGACTAAGAAAAGCAACACGGGAAGATGGTTTAGACAAACTGGTTAAAGATAATAATTTGGATGTGATTATCACGCCTAGTTTGGGGCCTGCGTGGTCCTTAGATCAGATAAATGGTGGAAGCTACACGGGTGGTTATTCAAGTTATTCGGCGATATCCGGTTATCCCTATTTGACTTTTCCTATGGGAAAAGTGCACCATCTTCCAATTGGTTTGTCTGTGATTGGCCTTGAGTTAGAAGACGCAAAGATTATTGAGATTGCGAAGCAGATGGAACTCGTTATTGATGTGGATGTATCGATTAAATAGCCATATACGACATCACTCCGCACGGCAATGACGGCGAGAACCTCTCTTCATTTTAACCAATCCCCAGTAGCTTGAATTGGTTGTTGGCGATCCGTTGTTGAAACCCAAACCGCTATCCCTAGTGAGTCTTTTGAATTAACAAATTGTTTTGGAATATTCATTGTCCACTGATACATAGCACTATTTGGTTCTGTTAAGATAAGATCAGCTTTTGCTTTTATATGCGCTAAATTAACAAATTCATGTTTAAGCGTCTTGCCGCGGTTTTCACCGCGTTTAATCTTGCTGGTGAGATCAAAACCAAGAATAGAAATATTCGCTTTTAGTTGGCTAGGGGTCTTCACTTCTTGTTGGCTGGAAGTATATTTAATTTCTACTACATCACCATTAATACTAACTGATAAGTCTCCAACCTCAGACCAATCGATGCTAGGGATTGTTTTTTCATAATACCAAGTACGCCATTCTTGCCCCATCAATATTAAGCCGGGGGTATAAACACTTTTGATATTTCCTTGCTGGTTATAACGCCTTTGTCGGGTTGAGTTTTCTCGTTTGGCAAATGGATCTTTCCAGCCAATGTAATCCCAATAATCGACATGAAAAGCAATGGGAACAAATTCCTTCCATAGTCGAGTATCGTCTTTGAATTGACTAAGCCATTGATCGGCGGGCGGACAACTACTGCATCCTTCGGAGGTATAAAGCTCAATCAACGGGACTTTTTTCAGTCCACTAGAGAAATTCTGAGCCGCAGTGGCGGGTATTTGATATGCACTAACTAGCAGGCAGAGAGAATAGATTATTGGTTTCATCTAGCTATCGACTCAAGTCATTGCCTAATTGTTACAAGGAGGCAATGATTTCCGTTGGTCTATACCCGTTATCAATCAAGATGCAGGTTTCAGTGTTCAGCTAGGAAACTTGAACAAAGCACAACTCGAAGGGAATGACTAGCCCAAAAATTACTTGCCTCAAATATGGCTGTTTTTAGCCTCGCTGAATCCTGCATCTTGATTGATAACGGGTATATAACTAGCTAACTGAGATTACTTATACATTAAATGCTCTAGGCCCTTACGCTCGAATTTTTTCCACTCGCCTTCTGCTTGAGCAAGGCGATCGGCTATTGCCCACATAACAAATGGGTGATGGCCTAGACCACAGTGACTACTCGGGACTTCTATATTTTCGGTGGTACTATCTTCTACTTCTATACAACATTCCCACGCGGTAATTCCGTCAGTCTTTGAGAAAAAAGAGGTGGTTGGTACTGGCGGCGGTTTCGCCATTTTTTGTCTTAGTGTACTTTCCATCTGTTTGATTTTGAATCCACTAGTCTTTTCAAATAACCAAGACACATGATTGGCTCGCATATCACCAGCAAAGGGGCTGCCTAAGGTAATAACTGAGCGTACTAAATCAGGTTGAAGACGTGCTAATTCGCGCGCATAAACGCCACCAAGACTCCATCCGATCAAGCTGACTTTTTCACCGTGTATTGCGTGAATTTTTTTCAGTCGATCAACAATTTTGTCATTACAGCCGGTTTGTGGATCAGAAAATTGACCAAGATTTCGGCCTAAATCCCAACCATAAGGTTTATAATTTCTGCTCTTGAGAAACGTGCGCAGTAGCTTAGTGGTGCCATCCCCGCCCATATAGCCTGGTAGCACCATAACCGGGTGACCATCTCCTTTGGCGGCAGCTTGAAGTATCGGATAACTGAGGGCAAATCCACCGGCCTCCAGAATGGTTCTAACTTCTAAAACAACTTTTATTAATGAAGGCGACTTATGTTTAGTTTTCTCTACCATTGTTGTTAATGTTCTCATATTATCACTACCCTTATATGGACTTCGTAGTTACTATTTTTCTTCTGCCTTGTTTTTTTCAAGCGCTAAAATCGCTTCTTCTAAGGTGTTGGCTGACTCGCGTAAATATCTTGAAAACTTAGAAACGTCCGGCATAATATTATCGCTACTTGTGGGACTTATCGATAGTACACCATTGTAACTAAACACCGGTAGTATCAACCCCATGCCGTCAAATATTGGAGCCATCCCCATGTGCGCTAGCATTTTTTTGCCGTTCATATAGAGGGGTATTTGTGGACCTGGAACATTGGTAATAACCAGATTAAATATTGGCGCGTGATACTTGGATACATTCATGCGGGTGTATAAACGTGCGGCTTGCGCGCCTAAACCAAAAGGCACAAAGTCGGCATAATCTGTGAGTTGTTTAGCGCCGATCGCGCCTTGATACTGTTTTCCTCTTTTGGTGTTCGCTTGTAGTCTTATTAGCTGTTTAACCGGATCTTCTTCGTCGGTCGGCAATTGAATTAACATCGCAGAAACTTGATTGCCCATATCTTCTTTTTCATCTTTGGTACGAGTTGAGACAGGAACCATAGCAATTAACGGCTTATTAGGCAGTTCGTCTTTTTCGAGTAAATAACGGCGCAACGCACCAGTACAAATAGCCATTACTACATCATTAAGGGTGGCACCCTCTACAGCATTTTTTAGCGCTTTTATTCTCGGAAGTGATAAAAGTGCGGTATCCCATCTTCGTTGTGCGGACACCGGTTGATTTAGAATACAGCGAGGCGCATTCATGATGGTACGGGGTACATCGCTAGTTTGAACGCGAGAGATTTTTCCAGCCGCTAAAGTTGATTTTGCGGTTTCATAAAGTAAACCCGGCAACTTAAAGGGGCGCTTAACGTAATTCATCGTGCTCTTATAGAGTAAGTTAATATCGCTAGGGATAGGCTCGAGCTCTCTCGGTGCTTCTGGTTTAATTTCTCTAGGTTCTTTTGTGGCATCAAACAACAACCCGAGCATTTCAGCGCCTGAAGCACCATCTATTGCTGCGTGATGTATCTTACTGATCACAGCAACCGAACCCTTGGGAACCTGCGCGATATTGTCTAAACCTTCCACAAATACGAATTCCCACAATGGGCGAGAGCGATTCAGTGGTTGGCTAAACGCGTGGGAGGTCAGTTTTCTAAGCTGCTTCCAATCACCAGGCTTAGGTAATGCCATGTGTTGGATATGTAAATCAATGTTGAAATCAGGATCATCAATCCAATAAGGGTGATCGATACTCATTGGCACTTCGATGAGCCGTTGTCTTAAGCGAGGAGCAAGATGCAGTCTTTTAGCTAGGAAATCGCGAAACTCTTCAAACGTGAGTGAGCCCTCATAAATATCAAGACCGCCAACGTGCATTGGGCTATTGGGCGTTTCTAAGTAAAGAAAGGATGAATCTAGACCAGTTAAAGCCTGCATGTGTGTTCCTTTTATGTTTGTTATGGGAGCACTCTAACAGCTTAAATTAGAATTGGCACTCTAATCGCCGGAACCCATATATCCCCATGGTACAATAAATGACACTACCTCTTAGTCTCCATCTATCCAGCAAATTTGTTGTTCTCCTCAACTTATATAGAATATGAACTTTATCCATGAGTGAACCATTGGCAATATCTCTATCAGACCAGTTAAGACAATGGATAACCCGCTTACTCGTCCGTTTTGGTCGCGTAAAGGATTCGCCAATGGAAATTATAGAAGTCAGTCGGATGATTAACGATTGGTTGCCTGCTGACTTTGATATACCGGTTGCGGCTAGTCGAGAGCCGTTAGCTGCGGTTAATCTGGAATTAGTCAATCTGGACTTAACAACGGTCAATATTGATGGTGATAGCACTCATGAGAGACTTGTTGCGATTATTTATTGCCATTTTGAGGTAAAAATGAACCACGCGGTTATTTTTAGAACCAATTTGGAACTCGAGCTTCACGCAGATCCAAACTACTGCCTAAATAGTAAGAGTATAGGAATTTGCAATGCTAAGCTGAGTAAAGTTACTTTGGTGGATGGTAAAGACTCATTTATAAAAGATGTGAGTACGTTAGCCAACGGAATCTTACCATCACCTTTAAAAGGGTTGTTTAACGTAGCAATGGCATCCACCTCGGCTATTTTAGGGGATGAAATCGTTAGCGGAATGACAAAATATTTATCGCTGTATAATTTTGGAAACCAGCAAAGAATTGTCGACTATCATCAAAAAGATATCGAGGATAAAATTATCGAATTGACTCAAGATGCCTATTTTCGCTATCAACTCAACATGGTTGAATTCGAAGAAAAATTATTTTCGGACTACGGTAAAAAAATCATTCTGCGGGAAGGGAAATTGGTATTCGTTTTTTAGCAAGGTAAAACAATTTTGAGGTTAGGAATAAGAACTTGCTTCAACAATATCGGACTGGTTTTTTACACTAACGCACTCTCCAATATCGTCAATATTTAGATCAACATCATCGACTGATTTCTCCAAAAGCTCAAATGCTTCTTTAAAGTAAATAGCAAGCGGGTCAAGGGATTTGATATTTTTATCACAACAAACAATACCGACATTAGCAACATTATTGTAGGTCATTAAGGTTATATTGACCCCGCCGCCCGCCGTAATAGTTGAAATAGGATAGATTGATTTTAATGCGCAATCTTTAAAATACATTTTTTCTCTCGGTCCCGGGACGTTCGAAATTAAAATGTTGGCAATTGGATTAATAATATTCGATAAATGTAATATTTCATAAATTAATGCAATCGACTGAATGAAAACAGTGTAATAAGCAAAGGCACCAGGATGAGAGCCTTTTGCGGCTTTGAGAACAGTGCGGTGGTTTTCAATAATTCTCCGCAATCTTAAATAGGGATCTTTTTCTCCGTGGGCAAGCTCTACGGGTACTATTGCGATCATATTACCACCAGTGGTATCGCCGGGTTTGCGCAGATTTATAGGCATGTTGGTATACAATGCCTTATCAAAAGATTGTCCCAACTCACTTAAAAAACGATGAATACCGATATCAAAACTGCACAGTAGAATTTCATTGACCGAAGCCCTTAATCGTTTTGACAATGCTTTAATTCTGTCGAAGGGAAGATCAAGAGTGGTGACGACGCGACCACTTTTAACCTGTCCGGTAAGGATGGTCTTGGTTCCTGTAAAAGGTACCGGCATATAATGAGTATTAATGCGTAGTAGCTTTAGAATGACTCGAACCAGAACCCAAATAAAGTCTTTAGTGGCAAAAAGAAAAGAAAAAACATTCTTAAAGAATGTAACTGTTTTGCTTTGAGGTTTATCGCTTTTTTTCGAGAAGCGGCTAGAGTTTGTTTTTGCCCAGACAGGAACAAAACCCTCTGCTTTATTTTCCTGAGAATAAGCCGCCTGCAGCCAACGAACTAAAGTCGCCCCATCCCCTAACATATGATGAATTTTAATATAGAGTGAAAATTCGTTACCTCTTTTACTTTCAATGACATGAAATTGCCAGAGTGGTTTATCGGTATCCAAACGGGCTTCATGAAGTTGCGCTGCTTTTTTATGTAATGCTTCTCTATCACCTATATCATCCAATTGGTGCAGCTGGAGATGATATTGCATATCAAGCTGTGCAAGTGGAACAAGCTTGACGGGATAACCCAGAAAACTTTGAACCCGGCAATTGAATGGCGGTATTCCCGACGTAACACTTTGCAGTTCGGTAAATAGTGTTTTTATATAATCTTTATCGGCATGGGAAGGCAGTTCTAAGATTTGTAACGATGCGACATGCTTCGGATTATCGTCGGACTCGGTTAACCAAAAAGCCTTATCCAGAAACGTGAGCTTTTTGACCGTATCTACTGTTTGTGATTCTCTTGAAGATTCTGCCATTAGGCCTCCTTACAAAGATTTCGAACGGTTTCATCTAATTCTTGATAAGCTTCTTTAGACATCTGCATATAGGGTGTTAGCGCAAACAAAATGGTCGCTAAAGATTGGAATATGTAATCGCCATCATTTATTTCCTCACCTTTTAGCAAGTGGTAATTGGGCGTTTGGGTGGCGATAAGCCCTATCAATTCCACAATCTGTTGTCTCTGCTGTGTGTCGCCGAGTAGCAAATCTTGTTCGTAAAAGGATTTCAGACAGGTATCAAAAACATTTTCTTTCTGTTTTAAAATACGTCTAAATCCTCTTGCGATCTTGGCGTATTTTTCCGCAATTTCCGAAGGATTACGGTACAAAAACCGATATTCATGGGAAACCTGAAAGACCAATAATAAATAATAGAAAAATTCCTCCAGGCTAAGAGAGTCGTTTGCTGGTGCATTTAAAATCTTGATCATACGAGATTGGTACATAGCGAATAAAGCGGTAATAATGCTGTCTTTGCCTTTATAGTGGTAATAGAGATTGCCTGGGCTGATATCGAGTTCAAGCGCGATATCCACGGAACTTACATTAGTCTCTCCTTGTTGATTAAAGAGCTCTAGAGAGACTAGTAATATGCGTTCCGCTGTTTTCATAGAAGCTAATGGTTGAAAGTTTACTTAAGCCAAATTTACCTGTTTTTATTCTTAATGTACAGATACCCAATTATTCGCTTTTAGTCGCAATCAACTAAATACAAAATAAAGCTGCATAAAGCCTGCTCCCATACCGAGAATTGCGCCGGCCAGGATCAATTTCCATTCATCTTGTTGATAGGCGGGTCTTAACACGCCTTCAAATTCTTCAGGGGATAGTTTTTCCATCTTTTCGCATAAATCATCGGCGACTCTGAGCGCTTCGGTGGTATATTCATGCGCATACCCCAGATATTTATCCGAATCTTCAAATAGTAGCTTGCTAGAAAGTCTCTTCATTTTGTAGTAATTCTCAGTGCCTACTCCCAATACAAAATAAGGTTGGGCTACCGAGATATAGCGATCAATAGCATCGTTAATATTAAGCTCCATCAACTCCAATAGTGCCGATGAACCGGGTCCGTGTAGTAACGCGTTGGTAATATTCTTAGATGAAAGCAGCTTTTTTTCAATAATTTCTGAGTAAACGCGCGAAACTTCTTTTTGCCGTTTATGAAACATTCCCTGAAAGGTCATTCCCAAGAACCTAACTGGATGCCTTGGTTGGAAAATGAGTTTTAAGGCGATTTCATTCGTTAAATAACCGACCAACAGGCCGCCCAAAGGCAATATCCACCATAACGGGAAAAAATGCCAAAATAACATCGTGGGAATACCGAATAAAAAACCGAAATAAAACCCAGAATGTTCTATAAAAGGAAATTCTTTTTCACCGGACTTTAGAAAAATTTCGTTGATTAACTCAGGTTCTTTTACAAGATGACCAATAACCAACTCTTTAATATCGATTATCTCTGAAACATTATCTTGAAAATCCTTAACCATTTTTTCAACAACGTTTGGAAGATCACATTCAATACGTTTGTAGACTAAATCTTTACCTTGAACAGGTAGCGATGCCCATAGTGTTGGAGCCGATTCTTCCATGACGTCATTAACTACGCGGATCAATACTTGATTTAAACGTCTTTCTATAACCTCGGTTAATTTATCAGGCTCAATACGGGCAACAATTTCTTCAACGCTCAGCAGTTTTCCTAACACCAAATCGACAGAAATCTCAGCCATTTTTTCGCGCTTGGCGGGGATTAAGCCTTGCCAACCAAAAATCGGCTTAATGCCAACAAACTCAATTGGGTAGAACATCATTTTTACCGCGAGGAAATTCGTCCACCAACCGACAAAGGCGCTAATTACGGGGATAAGGATTAAAAACCAATTGATGTTGTTCCAGTCCATTTATCGCATCTTTTTGTTATTCTTCTCCTAGATTTTGAAAAAATCTACCTTAGTTTTCATAATCCGCTCCCCCTCAGGGAGAGGGCTAGGGAGAGGGATGCCTTTACTTTAACCTAGTTTAATAGGCTTGTAACCTGAGGCTAACCATTCGGGTTAGAAAGCGCAACCTAAATTTAATCTGGCTTTGATCAAAAAAAAGGACCGACCTCATAGAGATTGATCCTTTTGACTGATACGCCGATTGATTCAGGTTTAGCAAATCCGCAGACTAAACGAGTATGACCAAATCTGATTAAGCCTTAGAGGCCGGTTTTTTACTAGCGGATTTGGCTTTCTTCGCCGCTTTTTTGGCCGTGGGTTGCTCGGCTAGTTTCGCGACAGCGCTAATCAAATCATCAACCTTCGAATCCAGCTCCGCTAAACGAGTAGCATCAGATGATTCATTGAGACCAAGCTTATCCTTGAGCGCATTAATCTTACTATCTAATACGAATCGTGCTTTTAGCTTGTCTTGAAGATCTGCCTCAAGTTTTTCGCCTTCAGAGACTAACTCACTCATCAGCGAATTGGTTTTAGTGTAGGTCTCGTCCAGCTTTTCAACCGCATATTTCCACGCTGTACCGTAAGCACCAAGGTTAGCTAACCAAGCTTGACGCCCTAATTTTTCGACTTTTTCAAATGCACTCATGATTTTTCTCCTCTAACTCTCTCTTACTTGTTCAGCAAATAATTTATTATTTCGCTGACAATTTTTCGATAGATGCTGCAAGTGCTTCAATTTTTGCACTTAAGTCATCAATTTTTTCGCTATTGCTTTTGTTGTTCATACCCAGCTTTTCGCGAACTTCTTCTACTCGACCTTTAATATCAAAATCAGTTTTTTCTTTGATTTTCGTTTTTGCTTCAGCTTCTAATGCTTCGCCTTTGTTAACTAAATCTTCAAAAACTTTAGACACGTCGAGGTTCTCAACACGTTCTTGAACTTCATCGTAGCTTTTACCGTATGCACCTAAACCGGCTAACCAAATTTTACGTGCGAAGTCTTCTGCTACAGATACTCTTTCTTTAATTGAATCTAAGTTACTCATGGTATTTCTCCTAAATGTGAATGATAGTTTTCTTAACTGTTGCCAAGGTTACGCAGATAAATTAGAAAGGGCATACTAAAAACGGGAAATAAATTAAATTATTTCCCGTTTTAGTTCTGGAGTCGTTGAAAGGCGCCAGAAGTGGCGCCTATTTTCAATTATTTTTATGTTTTAAGTTCTATTCCTGCCCATTTCATCATGACTACTGACCCAATCTCCAGCAATAACAGCACAGCCAAGTGATATATCGCCAGCCAAAACAGTTGCCGCAACAATTTCAGCAAACTTATTAGCTTTGCCTGTTCCATAACAATCCATGATTTCCAAGCATTCCCTTTGAGTGGGTAGACCTGTGCCGCCGCCGTAGGTTGCACAAATGAGAGAAGGGAGTGTGACAGCCATGTAAATATCGTCGTTATCAAGTAATTCTGAGGATAGTAAACCAGCGTGCGACTCAACAACGTTGGCTTCATCTTGCCCTGTGGCAATAAAGATTGAGGCTATGCCATTGGCTGAATGAGGACCGTTATAAGCAGCTCCAGCCATCATGGCTCCGGTGTTGGCTAACACGGTGGCTTTGGCTAACAGTCTTGTATCTACCTTCATGATCGCTTTTAAAACTTCTTTTTTGATGACTATTTCAGCTATTACGCGTTTTCCACGGGTGTGTAACATATTAAGGTGTGAATGCTTTTTGTCAGTATCCATGTTGCCTGATAATAAGTACTTAACGCCCGGCAGTTGTTTTCGAATCCATTCACAAGCCATTAATGTGGCTTTACCCACCATATTTTGTCCAGCAGCATCACCTGTAGTGAAGTTAAATCTCAAATAAAGTGTTTTTGCAACGCTCCACTGCTGTATATGAATTAGTTTCCCGACGCTTGTGGTGCTTTCCGCCGCTGCCTTTATTCCAGCAAAGTTATCTTTTACCCATTGACCAAATTCTCTCGCTTGACGAGCATCTTCAAATATAAAGGCTGGTGCACGTTGCATATATTGCTCAACAACCGTGGTCTTTACACCACCACACTCATTTATTACCCGCATTCCACGACTATAGCTTGCTACCAACGTGCCTTCAGTCGTCGCAAGAGGGATGTAAAACTCACCTTGTGCCGACTCTCCATTGATTTTTAAAGGACCTGCGAGTCCAACAGGCATTTGTAATATCCCAATAAAGTTTTCAACATTGCCAGGAAGTATTTTGGGGTCGATTGAGTACTGACCCGTGTGTTTAAGATCGGCACCGGTTTTTGCCTTGATGAATTGACGACGGTTTGCAGCCCATTCGTCACTGTAGTCGTTCAATTTATCTCTGGGTATACGGGTATCTTCGGTCATTTTCTCGGATCCTTTTTTGTTAGGTTTGTTTTTCTCTTGCTCAAAGCGCTCTTGTTGGTTGACACACTTTAGCGCAATATGGGGCAAAAACCAATCTGTCTGTAGGCCACCCAAAGAGGTGAACACTCGATTGGCTAGCAAAAAGTCATTCCTCAATCTACGCTAGAACTCAATATAATTGTATCGGTTTTGTTTCCTTTAACCACTAGATGGAAAATTTGATGGTAGACGCTATCTGCCATGGGTCCTTGCGAGTTTCCACCTAACAACGCCACAAGTTCCGGTGTTGTATTACTATGTCCAACGATTAGAACGTTACCCTCGCCTAACAGCACTTGTGTGGCGAAGGTCTCTAATTGGTTTGGGTCATAAAGAGTTAGATCGATTGCCAAAGATTTCGATAAAGGCAAAGCGGTTTCAACGGTTCGTTTGTAGTTGGTCGAATATATGGTGGTGATGTTGCGATTCTTTAGCTGCTTACAAATATTCTTTGCTCGTAGCACCCCCTTTTCAGTTAGCGAAGGATCGTGAGTTCCGTCATGTTGCTTCTCAGCATGCCTAATCAGATAGATGCTTCGGTGCTCTTTTGCGCTCAACATTGGACAAACTAGCAGTAGGCTTAATATAGCTGTAGCGAGAAAAGCTTGTCTTAAAATTGAGCAGAGCGTCATAGCAAGCGAGACCAAAAAAGAAATACGAATTAAAATCTACTGGAAAATATGGTTTAAATCAAGTAAATCAGATGGTTAGATGTTGGCCGTGGGACAACTCCGGTAAAAGACAGTTTTAGAGCATTGATTATTGGTAATTCCCGTTTTAGAATGGATTGGATAAAGTACCGGTTAGCTGTTCAACGTCGAAATGTTTGGGGCTTAGACACTTCAATTGGAACAAGGAATAGCTAGCTAATAGGCGGAAATGCCACAAGAGAAGGAATTAATGATAAGAAACGCAAGTATAATAGCGGTCACTAGCGGTAAGGGAGGTGTGGGCAAAACTCATATATCAGCCAATCTAGGGATCCTATTGGCAAAACAAAGCCGAAGAACTTGCATCATTGACGCGGATCACGGCCTCGCGAACATCAACTTAATTCTCGGAATTCCCGCTAGCCGCCAACCTGCTAACCTATTTGAATCGGACTTTGATCTCTCTAGTGCGATGAT
>Ga0256847_1001090_pt1 | contig 14734 bp, 12 predicted proteins | sample TeddybearmetaG_FD_189099 | JGI IMG/M metagenome (GOLD analysis project Ga0256847, IMG submission 189099) | Hydrothermal vent microbial communities from East Pacific Rise, Pacific Ocean - Teddybear | ecosystem: Environmental > Aquatic > Marine > Hydrothermal vents | place: Pacific Ocean: East... | reverse complement strand
ATAAAATAGTTGAACTAGAAAATGATGAATTCAATGCCAGTACAGATGTACATTTAACATTTGCTGATAATTCTGAGTATGAAGACTCAAGATTCCATGAAATATATAGAAGTTGGTTACCAAATTCTAACGGACTTCCCAGATTGAGAGTAATCATAGATGCAGATGGTAATGTGACTATGTTAGGATCTAGAACAACAACGTCAACAGCATTAGAAGAAATAACAACAGAGGACGGTTCATTATTTAATACCATCACTTTTTTACAAGATGAAAATATATTTGATATAACCAATATTAACGAGCCAGGTCAAGACGGGTTATCAGGTAGGATAAATATATTTTGTAATGACCCCGTTCCAGAAGAAGCCTGTGTTTCAAATACTTTTGTAAATGGAAATAAAGGAGGAATGCATGAATTTATTTATTCAGATGTAAATTCAACAATACTAGATTTTGAATATTTAGACAATTCATTTCAACTAGAGATAAATGGTACGCTAATTCACAACAAGATTGTTGAATTAGAGAATGATGAATTCAATGCTAGTACAGATGTACATTTAAAATTTGCTGACAATACAGGCTATGAAGACCTAACCCGTTTTCAGGAAATATATAGATGTTGGTTGCCAAACACTAACGGCCTCCCTAGATTGAGAGTGATTATAGACTCAGAAGGTAATGTGACCATGCTTGGAACAAGAAGTACAATAGCAACAGAGTTAGAGGAGATTGTAACCGAGGATGGTTCGCTATTTAACACGGTAACCTTTTCATCAAATAACAATGTATTTAGGATAACCAATATTGATGAAGTTGGCAAAGATAAGATGTCAGGAGTCATAAACATTTTTTGTACTTCAGCAGAGAATACTCAAGATGAATACGTTTCATTGTCAAAAAATCCAGAAACTATTGCTATGTATCCGAACCCAGCAAAGAATAATGTTACAATTTCTATAAATGAAGAAGCAACCTACTTTTTAGTTAATTTAAGCGGGCAAGTATTACGAAAAGGAAGGTTGACAGTTGGGACAAATGAATTAAATATTTCTCGATTAGCGAGTGGGCTTTATTTTTTAAATATTAAAACCGTTAAAGGAATCACTTCTAAAAAATTAATAAAGCAGTAATAAATAAAAAAATCCCAAGTTTACTACTTGGGATTTTTGTTTTATACATTTCCCTTCCCGAGCCTGTATTGAGCGAAATCGAAGTAGGAAGGAGGAGTGGATTAGCCTTTTAAACTTGCCGATAAATATTCTCGATTCATTCTAGCTATATTTTCTAGTGAGATACCCTTTGGGCATTCTACTTCACAAGCACCAGTATTGGTACAGTTACCAAAACCTTCTTCATCCATTTGTTTTACCATATTTAAAACCCGGTCAGTTGCTTCAACTTGTCCTTGAGGTAATAGTGCATATTGCGAAACTTTAGCAGCTACAAATAACATGGCACTTGAATTTTTACAAGAGGCCACACAGGCACCACAACCAATACAAGTTGCCGCATCCATGGCTTCATCGGCAGCATGTTTTGAAATCGGAATTGCATTCGCATCTTGTGTATTACCAGAAGTATTTACAGAAATAAATCCACCTGCTTGTTGAATACGTTCAAAAGACATTCTATCAACAACCAAATCTTTAATTACCGGAAAAGCATTTGCTCTAAATGGCTCTATGGTTATAGTGTCACCATCTTTAAACGAACGCATGTGTAATTGACAAGTGGTAATTCCACGGTCTGGACCGTGAGCTTCACCATTTATATACATAGAACACATACCACAAATTCCTTCTCGGCAATCGTGATCAAAAGCAACAGGTTCTTGGTCTTTTGCTACTAATTGTTCATTTAAAACATCCATCATTTCTAAAAATGACATATGTTCAGAAATATCATTGACTTTATAATCAACCATTTGACCTTTGTCTTGAGGCCCTTTCTGTCTCCAGATTTTTAATGTTAAATTCATAATGTCTTTTTATTTGTATGAACGAGTCTTCAACTCAATATCCTTAAATTCTAATTCTTCCTTATGTAAAACTGCATCACTTGGTTCTCCTTTATATTCCCAAGCAGAAACATAGGCATAATCTTTATCATTTCGTAATGCCTCTCCTTTTTGTGGACCATCAGTTTCTACAGATTCTTCTCTAAAATGACCTCCACAAGACTCATTTCTATCTAAAGCATCTAAAGCAAATAATTCTCCTAATTCTAGGAAGTCGGCTACTCTACCCGCTTTTTCTAACTCTTGATTGAATTCATGTAGGCTACCAGGAACTTTTACATTTTTCCAGAAATCTTCACGGATTTCTTTTATCTCGGCAATGGCTTCCTTTAAGTGTTTTTCATTACGAGCCATCCCTACTTTGTCCCACATTACTTTTCCTAGTTTTTTATGGAAATAATCAACAGAGTGTGTTCCTTTATTATTAATAAAGAAATCCAACCGTTCTTTTACCGCGTTTTCTGCTTCTTCAAATTCAGCAGTATCAGTAGGAATCTCTCCTGTACGAATATCATCCGATAAATAATCGCCAATAGTATAAGGCAACACAAAATAACCATCAGCCAGTCCTTGCATCAATGCGGAGGCACCTAAACGATTGGCGCCATGATCTGAGAAGTTAGCTTCTCCAATACAATACAGCCCTTGTACAGTTGTCATTAAATTATAATCTACCCAAACACCACCCATTGTATAGTGAGTTGCAGGATAAATCATCATGGGCGTTTTATATGGATTTTCAGCAATAATTTTTTCATACATCTGAAATAAGTTTCCATATTTTTCTTCGACTACAGCTTCTCCTAACTCTAATATTTTTTCTTTAGAAGGATTGTGGTCTCCATGTAATAAGGCTTGTTCTGTTCCGTAACGTTGTATTGCTGCTTTAAAATCTAAATAAACAGCTTCTCCCGTTTCGTTTACACCGTAACCAGCATCACAACGTTCTTTGGCTGCTCTTGAAGCCACATCACGAGGAACTAAGTTACCAAACGCAGGATAGCGCCTTTCTAAATAATAATCTCTATTTTCTTCGGGTATTTCAGTTGGTTTTAATTTCCCTTCTCGGATTGCTAGTACATCATCCATGTTTTTTGGAACCCAAATACGACCATCATTACGTAAAGACTCTGACATCAGTGTTAATTTTGATTGATAATCACCAGAACGTGGAATACAAGTTGGATGAATTTGTGTATAACAAGGATTTGCGAAATAAGCACCTTTTTTATGAATTTTCCAAGCAGCTGTAGCATTAGAACCCATGGCATTGGTAGACAAGAAGTATACATTTCCATAACCACCAGAAGCTACCACTACAGCGTGAGCTGAATGCCGTTCAATTTCGCCAGTAATTAAATTACGAGCAATGATACCACGTGCTTTCCCATCAACCAAAACAACATCTAACATTTCATGACGGTTGTGCATTTCAATTTTACCACGCGCAATTTGTCTGTTCATTGCAGAATAGGCGCCTAATAATAATTGTTGCCCTGTTTGCCCTTTGGCATAAAAAGTTCTTGAAACAAGCACTCCGCCAAAAGAACGATTGTCTAGCAAACCACCATAGTCACGTGCAAAAGGAACTCCTTGCGCAACACATTGGTCAATAATATTACCAGAAACTTCTGCTAAACGATGAACGTTTGCCTCACGAGAACGATAATCACCACCTTTTACAGTATCGTAGAATAAACGGTAATTAGAATCACCATCACCCATATAATTCTTAGCAGCATTGATTCCACCTTGAGCGGCAATAGAATGTGCTCTACGAGGAGAATCTTGATAAGCAAATGCTTTTACATTGTAACCTAGCTCTGCTAAGGTAGCAGCAGCCGAACCTCCGGCAAGACCTGTACCAATAACGATAATATCAATATTACGTTTATTAGCAGGGTTTACAAGGTCAATATTGTTTTTATAATTTGTCCATTTATCGGCAAGATTATCGCCTTTAGGTACTTTAGAATCTAATGTAGCCATAATTTAAGATTATGATGTGTGATTGAAATGATGATAAAGAGCTATAAAAATAAAGAGTAATGGAATAATAATCGCATATGCTTTCGCTCCTTTTTCAAAACTTTTTGTGTATTTGTTATTCATTCCCATTGATTGGAATGCCGATTGAAATCCATGTAATAAGTGCAATGCTAAAAACACAAATGCAAGTACGTATGCTCCCACCCGCCATGGATTTACAAATTTATGCTGTAACTCTCCAAAATATCGAGTTGGGTCTTCTGGTAGCACTTCAATATACTTGTGATTGATTTCAGGAATCCAAAAATCAATAAAATGAAGTACAATAAAAGCTAAAATTGCCAATCCGCTATAAATCATATTTCTACTCATCCAGGTAGAATTGGCAGCTCCATTATTCTTAACATAGTTAACACTACGTGCACTTTTGTTTTTAAGTTCTAATACAAAGCCCATTACAAAGTGAAAAACAACTCCTAAAATTAAAATAGGCTGCATTGCAAATTGAATTAATGGGTTAGTTCCCATAAAATGAGAAGCTACATTAAAGGCATTTTCACTACAAACAGATAATAAGTTTATCGTGACGTGCATTAATAAGAAAAAGATTAAAAAAAATGCCGAAAGTGCCATAGCATACTTTCTGGCAAGCGATGAAGATAACAATCCGCTCATTTTGATTCGTTTTTTTAGAAACACAAAGGTAGCATTTACTTTTTTCTTGTTAAAAGCGATTAAGAGTTTTTTTACTATTTAGAATGATTTTATTGTAAATTTAAAAACTGTTAAGAAATACTATTAAAGTAAGTTAATTAGTGTTTTGAGACTAACAGACAACAATTAATTATTTATGTACAGTAAAAAAATACAATTTAAAAACAAACAAGGGCTCCAGTTGACAGGTGAAATTGATTTTCCGATTGATAAAAAACCATTGAGTTATGCCTTATTTGCACATTTTTTTACAGGAAATAAAAACTTTACAGCTGTACGAAATATTTCTAGAGCTTTGACCCAAAATCAAATTGCAGTAATGCGTTTTGACTTTACTGGATTAGGAAAAAGTGAAGGAAAATTTGAAGATTCAAATTTTACTACCAATATTGATGATTTGATTTCTGCAGCAAAATTTTTAGCTGAAGGGTATCATGCTCCAAAAATTATGATTGGCCATTCGCTAGGTGGTGCTGCCGCCATTTATGCTGCAAATGCGATTGATTCTATTGAAACGGTTGCTACTATTGCGGCGCCTTCAAATCCGAGTCATGTAGAACATTTATTTTCTGAACATATAGAAGAAATTGAAATAGATGGTGAAGCTACTTTTGAAATTGCAGGAAGACAATTTACTATAAAAAAACATTTTTTAGAGGACATTCATTCAAAAGACTTACCAAAAATATTAAAAGATTTACGGAAACCTATTTTGGTATTTCATTCACCACAAGATAAAGTGGTTGAAGTTAGAAATGCACGCGAAATTTACAAAGCGGCACGTCATCCTAAAAGCTTTATTTCATTAGATGGTGCAAATCATTTATTAACCAATAAACAAGATTCTTTTTATGTAGGAAAGGTAATTTCTAGTTGGGCACATAGATACGTGAATGCAAATGAGGAAAAAGAAGAATTATCTACAGACAAGTCGGTTGTAGTAAGAGTTGGTAGAGAAAAATACACAACAGAAATTGTAGCAAGAAGTCATTCAATTTTGGTAGATGAACCTAAAAAATACGGAGGTAAAGATGCAGGAATGAGCCCTTATGAATTATTACTAGCAAGTTTAGGATCTTGTACAGCCATTACACTGCGGATGTATGCAGATCGAAAAAAATGGGATTTACGCGAAGTAAAAGTACATTTAGAGCATTTTAAACAGCATGCAACTGATTCTGATTCTTGTGAAAAGACATCGGCAAAAATCGATAAATTTATACGCGAAATTAAACTAAAAGGCGATTTGACTGAAGAACAAAAACAACGATTGCTTGAAATTGCGAATCGATGCCCGGTTCATAAAACCTTGGAAAATAAAATTGAAATCGAAACGGTTTTACGACAATAAGATATCATACGAAGAAAAAGATATAAATTTTATCGTCTGTTTGAGCCTGCCTGCGATAGGCAGGTGAATTTCTTGGCGCAGGAAAGACCCCGAAGTTTCGGGAGTATCGAGAACTTGTTGATGTGCAAACAAAAATTTCTCGTTACACTTCGATTTAAAGCTCGGCACTCGAAGTGACAAGACATATAATATTAGGGAATTTAATACTATGAAAATATTTATACTATCTGTAGGAGAAAACATTTATTCAACTCAACGATTGGTTGAAGAAGCTGAACATAGAGGGCATTCAGTACGAGTTATCAATCATACCAAATGTTCTGTAAAATTAGGTAGTGGAAGACCTCAGATTATTTTTGAAGGAGAGAATATTATTAACAATCCAGATGTAATTATTCCTAGAATAGGAGGTTCTGTAAGTCGTCATGGTGCTGCAATTGTAAAGGAATTTGAAATGAATGGTGTTTTTAGTACGGCACGTTCTTTAGGAATTCTAAGAGCACAAAATAAAGTACGGACACTGCAAATAATGAATAGAAAGAACGTACCCATACCGCAAACTGTTTTTTCTATCAATCCAAAAAATATTGACGAACAGATAGAGTTATTAGGAGGTCCACCTGTCATCATCAAATTACAAGAAGGCACCCAAGGTTTAGGCGTGATTTTGGCAGAATCAAAAAAATCAGCAAAATCAATTATGGATACTTTTTATAATATGAATGCTAGTTTTATGTTGCAGGAATTTATTGAAGAATCTAATGGCGAAGATATTAGAGCTATTGTTGTTGGTAATAAAGTGGTGGCAGCTATGAAACGGAAAGGAGAAGTTGGCGAGTTTAGATCTAATATTCATAGAGGAGGTACAGGTGAAATAGCTGAACTTACAAACAAAGAAATAAAAATAGCATTACAAGCCACAAAACATTTAAGTTTGCCTGTAGCAGGTGTGGATATGATTCGTTCAAAAAAAGGATCATTGTTGATAGAAGTAAATGCCTCTCCTGGCTTGCAAGGTGTTGAAGCCTACACTAAAATAAACATAGCAGAACACATTATTAAATATTTAGAAACCAATGTTCGAAAAAAATTTCAGAAACGAACCCGTTGAAATTAGAGGTCAAAAAGTTGAGTTAGGAGAAGATAAATTAATCAAAATTGAAATTGACCGGCTACCTACAGGAACGGCAATAGAAATTCCAATTTATGTTTTTAATGGAAAAGAAGCAGGTCCCACTATTTTATTGCAAGCTGGTTTACATGGAGATGAGGTAAATGGGATAGAACTAGTTAGGAAGATGCTAGCTAAAAATCAGTTCAATATCAAAAGAGGTTGTGTAATTGTGGTTCCGTTATTGAATGTTTTTGGATTTTTACATTTTTCCAGAGATGTTCATGGAAAAGACGTAAATAGAAGTTTTCCGGGTTCTAGAATGGGCTCTTTAGCAAGTAGAATAGCCTATGTTTTGATGCAAGAAATTGTAAATAATATTGATTTTGGTATTGATATTCATACAGGTGCAAATCAGCGAAGTAACTACCCTCAGATTCGTTATACACCAGATAGTGAAGAAGGTCAAAAATTGGCAACTATTTTTAATGCACCATATCAATTTGCATCTAAATTGATTCCGAAATCGTTCCGTAAAGAAGCACATAAACACAATATTCCTATCATAATTTATGAAGGTGGTGAAGCGTTGCGTTTAAATAAGTTTGCCATAAAAAAAGGGATAGAAGGAGTGTTAAATATTTTAGAATTCTTTGAGATGATTGATACTAACAGAGACGAATCCGAAACGGTATCCATTCAACTTTCTCAACGTAAATGGATGAGAGCTAAAATAGCAGGCATGTTTAATACAAGAGTTAAAAATGGAGAACAAGTGACTAAAGGACAAACGTTAGGATATATTACTGACACTTATGGTGAATCAACCCTAAGAGTGAAAGCCCTACATGATGGTTATATTATTGCGATTAATAATTTTCCTGTCATAAGTAGAGGTGAAGCAATTTTTCATATAGGTAAGGATTCTTAAAAATAGGAATATAAAAGATGGGTTGATAAGATCAACCCGTCTTTATTTTATTAAGACCTAATTTCTACCGGCCATTATACCTCCATCTGTGTCCCAAATGACTCCTGTTATCCAAGACGCTTTATCCGATAGAAGAAAAGAAATGCTATTTGCAATGTCTTGTGGTGTTCCAATTCTACCTATTGGATGAAATGCATTAAAACCTTCCAATGCTTTTGACGCTTCCTCTTTCCCACCAAAAACTCCGTGATAAACCGGTGTGTCAACTACAGCAGGAGAAACGGCATTCACTCTAATATTAAAATCTGCCAACTCCATTGCTAAATGTTGCGTCAGTGAATGTAATCCTGCTTTTTGCATAGAATATGCAGATGAAGGAGTTGCTTTAATAGCTTGTTTTGCCCACATTGAACCTACATTTACAATTGCACCACCATTCGTTTCTTTCATTTTTTTGGCGACTGCTTGTGTAATAAAAAAGAAGCCTCTGTTTAAATCTAGATATGAATTATAGTCTTCAATAGAATGATCTAAAAATGGTTTTGGAACAAATATGCCAGAAGCATTTACTAAGTAATCTAATGTACTAAATTTTTCTATCTCAGAAATTAATCGTTGTATATCATCACTATTTGAAATATCTATTTGATGTTTTAGTTGGTTAGGTGCATCTGCAATTTTATGAATGTTTCGTCCTACTAAATGGACAGTTGCCCCACCCTCTAATAAAGTTTTTACAGTTGCATACCCAATACCGCTTGTGCCTCCAATAACTAAGGCTGTTTTGTTTTCGAATTTTTTCATTTTTAAATATTTAATTATTATTTATAAGATAGACCAGTCTATCTGTATGATTTCAAATTTTTTTATAACATTTTCTTACAAAGATCCATAGCTAATTCTATAGGCCAAATTTCTTGATGTAAATGACTTTCTGATAATGCGGCTTCATATAATAAATATATATGTCCGGCTAACAGTTTATTTTCATTTTCAGGTTGATGTGAGAAATTACTTTCAACCAAAGTTTCAATTAAAGTTTTAAATTGACTTTTTTGATGTTGAATTTCAGTCCTAATTTTTGAATTTGCTTTTGGAATTTCAGACACAGTATTGATTGCCCAACAGCCATTAAAATCTCTACTTCTAAAAAATAATTCAAGAAATTTAAATAAAGAGAAAACTTGTTCTTTTCCTTTTGGTGCTTTAAGAATAAATTCTTTTATATCATTTATAAAGTTTGAGTTCTTGTATTTTAAATAAGCTATACAAATATCCTCTTTAGATTTAAAATGATTGTATAGTGTCGCTCTAGCAATCCCTGCTTCTTTAATAATCTCATTAATGCCAGTAAGACTGTATCCGTTCTGATAGAAAAGATAGGAGGCAGTCTGAATAATGTTTTCTCTTACCGGTGAATGTTTCATTGAGCAAATATATAATAAAATATTTAAGTAGACTGACCTGTCTATCTAGTAATTTTTAAATCTTTACTAGTATTGATTTATACTGTTGATTATAAGCGTCTTAAAAAGATGTTAAAAAACGTGTATTTTAAAAGATAAACGGAAAAACCAATTATAATTCTACTATATTTACATTTTTAAAAAAAGAGGTACTATTTTTCAATGCCAGAAACTTCCAAACATACTTTAAATCCTAATAATTGGGTAGCTGCTCATTCAGATTACTTGTTTAATTATACAATCACCAGAGTTGATAATGAAGAGTTGACGAAAGACATTGTACAAGAAACTTTTTTTTCAGGTTTAAAAGCACAGCATAATTTTAGAGGACAGGCTTCTGAAAGAACCTGGTTAATTTCTATTTTGAAACGTAAAATAATTGACCATTACCGTAAAATAAATTCTACAAAAGGAAAAGCAGAAGTTAGAGTTAATTTTTATCAAGATGGAGATAGGAAAGGATCATGGTTGGAAGAACGTGTGCCTAAAATGTGGGATAATGAAGCTGAAAAGAATATTGAAAATGAAGAACTTAAAACCGCATTAGATAATTGTATTGCTAATTTACCAGAAAAGTATAGAATGGTATTTGTAATGAAAAATGTACAACACTATGAAACTGAAGAGATTTGTAATGAGTTAGGAATAACGGCGTCTAATTTGTGGGTAATAATCCATAGAGCAAGGCATCAGCTAAGAAAATGTTTAGAAGATAATTGGTTTGCTAAGTAAAATGTTATGAGTATGAATTTTTTAATTAATTGTGATGAGGCGACAGCTATTTGTAATAAAAATCAATACAAAGAGGCGTCGATATGGGAAAAAATGAAATTGATGACGCATCTTTTTATTTGTAAAAACTGTGGGCAATATTCTAAACAAAATACGACCTTGACTAAAGCATGCGACCAGCATTTACACAAGTGCGAAGAAGAACAAAAATTTTCTAAAAAAGAGAAGGAAGTATTGCAGAAGAAAGTCAATGAAAGAATAGAATAAGTTGAATTACCTTATATTTACAAGCAGAACTTAGGTTCTGCTTTTTTTGTTTAAAAAATTAGACCTCATGGATTTCCTTCCCAAAAAAATAGATGAATATGCAGTTGCCCATTCGCAAGATGAACCTGAGCTATTACAACAATTGAGTAAAGAAACTTGGCAAAAAGTCTTGGTGCCAAGAATGTTAAGTGGACATTTTCAAGGACGTATACTGGCAATACTATCGAAAATAGTGCATCCTAAAGTTATCTTAGAAATTGGTACTTATACAGGTTATTCAGCTTTGTGTTTAGCAGAAGGCCTTGACAATAATGGAATCTTACATACCATAGACCATAATGAAGAATTGGTAGATTTTCAACGAAAATATTTTGACAAATCCGCTTATAAGAACCAAATCAAGCAGTATTTAGGAAATGCAAAAGAGATTATTCCAACAATTAACGACACTTTTGATTTGGTGTTTATTGATGCCGATAAAAGTAATTATTCCATTTATTTTCATTTGGTAATAGACAAAATGAATAAAGGAGGTATCATCTTATCTGATAATGTGTTGTGGAGTGGGAAGGTAATTGAAAACCTAAACCCTAAGGATGAAGATACCAAAGCATTGATAGCTTATAATAAATTATTAAAAGAAGATACTAGAATTGAAACGGTATTGTTACCTATACGAGATGGATTGACAATAAGCCGGGTTAAATAAGAGAATAATAAATTCACTTCTTTTATGTTTAAAAAAACGAACATGATTCTCTTTAAAATGATGTCAAAATATATAAATGACATATAGATGACACCTAAATGTCGTAATAAAAACCAAACACAATTGATAGCTTTGTTCTGTAATAAAATATAAAATAATGGAAAGCCAATCACTTGCAAAAAACCTAATCTATCAACGTAAACTTAAAGGCTATTCTCAGGAAGAACTATCTGAAAGAACTCAAGTTGCTGTTCGTACCATTCAACGTATAGAGAAAGAGGAAGTGAATCCACATCTTCAAACAATAAAACTATTGGCGATTGCCTTAGAAATTGAAGTAGAAGACCTATTGGTTTTAGAAAACCCAAAAGAAGAAACGATTCAAAAGAAGTGGTTATTATTAATGCATGCTACTCCAATTCTAGGCCTGGTAATTCCTTTATGCAACATATTATTACCTCTGTTTCTTTGGATTCACAAACGGGAAGATAATACCATCTATGAAACTCATGGAAGAGCCATTGTAAACTTTCAAATTACAATGACCATATTATTTATCCTTTCACTGATTGCATTAGTTACCATTGAAGGTTACGGATTCGTTATGTTTATAATAGTAATTCCATATACCATTATTGTTAGTATTATAAATATCATTTCTGCAATGAACTCTCAAAAATGCTATTACCCCTTATCTCTTCCATTTTTAAGAAAGAATAAAAGAAGTATAACTAATACGCTAAATACCTTGATTGTCCTATGTGTTTTTAGTTTAAGCGCTTGTACAAATAAGGCTACTCAAAATATAACACGCCTTAATGACTCTACTATTTCAAAAGATTCTCTAACTTCTAAAATTGAACAACTTACTAAGGATGCTGATGTTCATGGAATGGCTGTTACTCTTTTTAGTAATAATGAAATAGTTTATCAAAAAACTTTTGGGTATAAAAACTATAGAGAAAAATTAGTATTAACAGATTCAACAAATATATATGGAGCTTCTTTTAGTAAAGCCATTTTTTCTGTTTTGGTAATGAAATTGGTTGAAGAAAAAGTAATTGATTTAGATGTTCCGTTAGTATCATATCTTCCGAAGAAAATATATGAATACAAACCATTGACTCGATGGCATGATGATTATTCTAGCTTAAAAACCGACACATTATATCATAAAATTACTGCACGAATGTGCCTCAATCACACTTCAGGTTTTCCAAACTGGCGTTGGGATGAATTGGATTATCAGCTAAGAGTTAATTCTGAACCTGGAAGCCGATATAGTTATTCGGGTGAAGGATTTGTATACTTACAAGTTGTTTTAGAAAAATTATTAGGGAAAGAGTTGGAAGAATTAGCTCAAGAGAAAATTTTCAAACCCTTAAAAATGATAAAATCTAGTTATCAATGGAAGACTTCCTTTGAAAATGATTTTGCCTATGGTCATAACAGTTCAGGCAAATTGTATAAAAAAGATATTGATAATGAACCAAGAAGCGGAAGTACTTTAGAGACAACCGCTGCTGATTACAGTATTTTTTTAGCAGCAGTATTACAACATAAAATTTTGAGTGAAAATTCTTGGAAGGAACTCTTTAAACCCCAGATTTATTTACGTTCGATAAAACAATTTGGACCGATGTCACGTAAAGATTCTTCACTTAATGATGCAATTAAATTGAGTTATGGATTGGGCTGGGGATTGTTAGAATCGCCTTATGGAAAAGGTGCTTTTAAAGAAGGGCACGGTAATGGTTTTCAGCATTATTCAATTCTTTTCCCTAAAGTTAAAAAAGGAATTGTAATTATGACCAATAGTGATAATGGGGAAAGTATTTTTAAAGAATTATTAGAAGTGGCGCTGGGTGATATTTATACACCTTGGGAATGGCAAAATTATATTCCGTTCAACTTAAAAAAATGAAAGCAACCTTAATTGGTCGCTTTCATTTCATTTATTTTTGCCCTATTTTGAAAACTTCTGTCTTCAAGCTTTTGCCTTCCAATATTAATACCCTCTTACGGCTCTTAACGCATCAATATTACCATAACCAAAATCACCATTTTTAGAAGGGTAAAAGTCAGCCGATTCTTTTAAACGTTGCAGCACTTGACTTCTTGACCAAGTTGGGTATTTAGCCCAAACTAGCGCAGCCATGCCAGCAGTAGCGGCAGTAGCAACTGATGAACCACCAAAGTATTTAGATTCACCATTATAGAATCCTAATACAGGTATATGATGATTGTTTCCTCTTTCCATCACTACTGTAAAATCAATTTTACTACCTGTATGACAAACGTCACACTCATCGTAAGTACTTTGCTCTTCTACACCGGTTACAGCAACAGTTTCACTCATGGTAGCTGGAAATATAACGCCATACCAGTTGGTAAATTCAGTTGAAGTACCACCCGCAGCAAAAATAAGTTTACCTCTAGCATAGGCATATTTTACGGCATCTTTAATTTTTCCAATTGACCAAGGATATCCAATTGACATTGATATTATTTTTACATCACCTCTATTACCCAATGCCGTTAAAGCATTTGCAACACCTTTTCGTTCATGGTAATCATTTAGAACAACATCACTAGTACCTCTATAAGAGATTAAGTTACATTCATAAGCAACGCCTACAAATTGTGAAGTATTATTATTAGGCGCAGCAATAGTTGCAGAAGCACTCGTACCATGTCCACACTTATCATTGGGTCCATCAAGATTATTTGACCACCACCAAGAAGAATCTATATATGTCCCATATTTTTGAATATATCTTCCTGAATAGAAATCATCAAACTTATAGCCTAAATTAGGTTGACTAGATGAAACACCAGTATCAATTACACCAACACCAACGCCTCTTCCTTTACTATAAGACCATGCTTGGTTTATTTTATGGTCGTAAAAATTCCAAGGAAATTTTGCCCCAGATGAAAGTGTTCCATAATCAGAGCTACTAATACTTTCTCCAGGTTTACTACATCCAGAAGCAGATTTTTGCTGTACAGCGTTCCCGCTGTACACATATCCTTCAGGCTCTAAATAACGAATTTGTTTATTTTTTCGAAGTTCTTTTACTGTATTAAAATTAGTAACTGTAACATCTATATAGTTTAATATTTCATCATCATAAATGACAATACCTTCCTTACTTTTCTTTAAATCTGTAGATTGAATAGTTTGTATAATGTCTTCTTTAATACTCGTAAGTCGTTGGCTTTTTTGAGTTCTAAAATTTTCTCCTTCATCGCCATATCCTACGGTTAAGATATTATCACCATGTACTGAGGCACTCCACAGTAAATGGTCACTAGCTTCACTCCAATTGAAGAATCCTTTTTCTTCAAGTGATTTTGTAATTTGATTGTTGATTTCAGCAACTGTTAGTGCTTTTGTTTGATTGGTAGTTTCGATAACTTGAATTTCATCGAACTGTG
>Ga0256847_1001089_pt1 | contig 14736 bp, 12 predicted proteins | sample TeddybearmetaG_FD_189099 | JGI IMG/M metagenome (GOLD analysis project Ga0256847, IMG submission 189099) | Hydrothermal vent microbial communities from East Pacific Rise, Pacific Ocean - Teddybear | ecosystem: Environmental > Aquatic > Marine > Hydrothermal vents | place: Pacific Ocean: East... | reverse complement strand
GTTACCAATATATGGCCTGTTAGCAGCCAGAGATCTGAAGTACGTCTGAGCCCACAACGCCTTGAACAGAAACTCCACCATTGGAAAGGAATTATTATCTCCGCCTGTGAGCAAGCCGGAAGAAACAGAATTCCGCGCCTGCATGCTGTCGGAACGTTTACAGAGATAGTACAGAATCCACCATGCGAAACAACTTACCTGTTCCAACCCGGAGCACCTGCTTTTAATCCCGCTAAACATCCGCAAGATACCTGCCTGGTGATTGGGCCAGAAGGTGGGTGGGCTGAAGAGGAGCTGGAACTTGCTGCCCAGGCTGGATTTATCTCAGCCGGATTTGGAAAAAATATACTGCGTGCCGATACTGCTCCGATGGCAGCTCTGTCCATCCTGCAACACACATGGAAATGGCAGAATACTCAGTACTCTGCAAGCAGGCCTATCTGTTCTTCAATATAGGACAGACGGGGTACGGTAGCCGTTTCCAGGCCAATTTGCAGATGGGCAGCATCCGCAACCTTTAAAGCTCTTGAACAATTTTTAATATCATCATTGCCCAGTCGAACCAGACGCGGCATTCCATCTATAGCCAGCCCGTAAAAATGCTGTGCCGATCCTGGCTGGGTGCGGTTCATGATGAGCAGACATCGTCCGGCCTTTGCAGTGGCATTTGTGTCGTTCAATGCCTCATAACGAATTACCGGCACTGTTTCCCCGCGCCAGTTCAGCAAGCCCAAACACCACTGGGGTGCTGCATCCCACTTTTTGATTTTACGCCACGGCACTATTTCAGCAACGGTCACGTTCGGCAGTAACAGGTTGCTTTCCCCAACCGGGATGATCAGGCAAGACATGCTGTGTGATTCATTTGCAATGGCTGGCTTCATGTTGGTAATCCTCGATCACCAGTCCCGTCGGGTTCCAGCAGCTCGTCGATGGTAGCCAGTAGTTCATTTTCCTGGAAGGGCTTACCCAAAAATTTGTTTACGCCAAGCGCACCGGCAAGCTCCTGGTGCTTTGCACCGGTGCGGGAACTAATCATTATAATTGGTAATTTGCTAACTACAGAATCATGGCGCACCTGACGAGCAACTTCAAAGCCGTCCATACGCGGCATTTCAATATCCAGCAGCATTACATCCGGACATTTTTCCTGCAGCAATTCCATCGCCTCAACTCCATCCTTGGCAACAATCACTTCCATTCCCTGTCGCTCAAGTAACCGGGATGTAACCTTTCTAACCGTCACGGAATCATCCACAACCATAACGCAGCGCGGTGGCGATTCCCTGGATGCAAGTGGTTTAACCACGGGAGATTCAGACAAATGACCACGTATTAGGGAAAGCACATCAAGAATAACCACAACACTGCCATCGCCTAAAATTGTAGCACCGGATATTCCACCCACACCTGCAAACTGGGGACCTAAGCTTTTTACAATTATTTCCCTGCTACCCTGTACCGAATTAACGAACAAAGCCATCGCATGGTCGCCTGATCGTACGAGCACAATCGGCACACTGGTCTGATCCACTTTTGTGGAAAATTCGCGACCCAGATAGCTTCCCAGATACCGTAATCGATATGGAATGCCAGCGTACTCAAAAGCTTGCTGACCTGGCTGGTTCATCTGTTCAAATTCAGAAATCGGCACTCTGACAATGCCTTCAATACTGTTTAGCGGAATGGCGTACTGGTCTTCTCCCACCGTCACCATTAAGGCCCGGTTTACTGATACTGTGAACGGTAATCGCAGGGTAATGCGTGTGCCCTTACCCTGAGTCGATGCGATTTCTATGCTACCACCCAGCTGTTTAACTTCACTGTGTACGACATCCATGCCAACTCCACGCCCCGATATCTGGGTAACCGAGTTTGCGGTACTAAAACCAGGTGCAAGAATAAACTGCAGTATCTGATCATCATTCAGATCAGCATCAGGATGCATAAGCTCTCGTTCAATTGCCTTTTTACGTACTGATTCGATATCTATACCGCAGCCGTCATCACTCAATTCCAGCACCATATCTCCGCCTTCGCGGAGAAGGGTAAGGTCAATCCGACCGATAGCAGCTTTTCCTGCAGCTTCGCGTTCTTCTGCGGACTCTATGCCATGATCTATGGCATTTCGCAGTAAATGCTCCAGCGGTGGCACCATGCGTTCAACAATATTGCGGTCAATTTCCCCTTCTGCGTTAAAGGCTCGCAACTCCACTTCTTTGCCTACCTCACGGGAAACCTGGCGAACAATTCTTTTTAATCGGGGTAACATTCGACTGAATGGCACCATGCGCGTGTGCATCAAGCCTTCCTGGAGTTCCAAATTCAGGCGCGCCTGCTGAATCAAAAGCATTTCAGAGTCCCGCGCTTTCACGCGCAACACATCTTTTAGTTCGAACATGTCCGAAGTGCTTTCAGACAGGCTTCTGGCAATTTCCTGCATTCGCGAGTATCGATCCATCTCAAGGGGATCGAATTCAGCATGGTCGACACCTTCTTTTTCCGTTCGAAACAGCACTTGTGTTTCTGTTTCAATTTCCATGCGTCGCAACTGGTCTCTCAAGCGGCTAATGGTGTTATCCATTTCACCCAGAGCCTGTCCAAAGTCGCTGATCGTCTGTTCAACACGGGAGCGAATGATGCTGCTTTCGCCGGACAGATTAACCAGTTTTTCCAGTAACAGACTGGATACGCGTACCATTTCTTTTGGTGGCACTCTGTTCGCCCCGGATATCTCACCAGGCGTCTCGACATTGCCTTCCGGCTCGACACTGTGTTCTGGAACATGGTCGGGACCCGCATCGACATTTTTGGCTATTTCAGGCGAATCCGGAATTTCCGTTTCAGTCAGTTCAGCCTGCTGCACATCCTCGCTGATTATTTCCTCTGGCCGAAGTGTAATTTCATTCACTGCCTGCTTAAAACGCGCAAGCAGGCTGGTAACATCATCTACCCGGCCATGTACATCACTGAAAAATACATCATCCGGTTCAAAGCCACGATTTTGCAATTCAACCAGAAATGATTCGAAGGTATGTGTCAGATCGCCAAGGCTAACCAGCCCTGCCAGGCGCGCACCACCCTTAAGGGTATGGAGTACGCGAAGCAGGTTTTCAAGATGTAACTCATTTTCGCGCTCTGTTTCCCAGTCATTAACGCTCTGGTCCATGGATTCTATGAGTTCGTCTGCTTCCTCAAAATATATATCAACTATTTCCCTATCAATATCTTCCGGAAGTTCCGTGCTACCAACTGTTTCATCCGGGAATTCCGGCGTCACTTCCAGCTCTACTGACACAGGCGCTGTTGACACAGCCGCTTGGGATATCTCTCTGGATTCAGCAAACACCGACAATCTGTCTACCAGATCCTCTACCGGTGGCAGTTGTTGCAGGGCTGCTACACAATCGAATGAATTAACGAGGGTATCCTGCGCCTCATCCAGCAGGGTAAACACATCTTTATCAGGCGTTTTGTCCATTAGTCCGATAAGTGCATCCCGCAAAGCATTGGACAGGCGCGTGATTGAAGCATAGTTGTTTATTTCAGCATGGGCACCAATATCCCGTAATGCACCCAGGATATTATCCCGCTGGTCCAGATTATCCGTTCCATTTCGCCAGTTTTCTATAAATTCATGCATCTCCAGCAGCGCTGGAACTGAATCAAGCCCAAGAATGGAGACGGGCTGCGTTGACGGTATGTCAGACAGCAGACGGTCGGCCTCGGCTGCAAACATCGCGCCGTCCTCTTCAGGATTCTGGCCATCGCGTAATTCGGAAAAAATGCTTTCAAGCGCATAAACACTTTGCAGAAGAAACTCGAAATGCTCCCGGTTGATCTCCGTCGCGCTTTCATCAAGATTGCTAATCACTTCATCAATGGGCCCAACGACCGCGATAATGGATTCGATGCCTGCGACACCTGCGCTGCCATTTAATGCATGCAGTGCGCGAACCACTTTCTGATCAAAGTGAGGGACACTGGCATCAGAATGCTTATCTACAAATTCCTTTAAAACACGCATATGGGCAGATGCCTGTTCGTCAAACATGACAAAATCGTCTGTCTGCTCTTCCAGCATTTCTGCAGGAACACTGTCCGGAGCACCGCCGGAAGCAAGAATATCGGCTCGCTCAATGATCGTTGCAGCAGCCTCTGCGTGGGTTTCCTGTTTTTCTTCAAGCTCTTTTTCAAAAGCCAGACATAAAGGCGAAATTAGTTGCTGTGCATCGCTCATTACCGAAACTATTTGTGAAGAGCTTTTCAAGGTACCATCAAGGATGCGATTCAACAGGTTTTCGATGGACCACGCCAACTCGCCCAACAAATCAGCGGTAACAATGCGCCCACTTCCCTTTAAGGTATGAAAGCTGCGTTTCAGCTCGGTAAGTGCTTCCCGATCACCTGCATCGGCTTGCCAACGAGGCAGGTAGGTTGCAATGTTATCCAGCACCTCACCCACTTCTTCAACAAATATTTCGATTATTTCATTATCAGGACGCTGCCTCCCACCGGAAATTGCCTGGGGGGCCGGTGCCAGGCCTACTGGCGCAATGTCCTCTATCGTAGTGCATTTCTCTGTTTCTTCTACACCTGTCAGTTGAGAAAGGCTTTGTTCAACCAGGTTCAGAATGTCATCTGCCTTGGGAACCGTATTTTCACTCAGCCGCTCAAGATAGTAATCAATACCGCTGATAGCATCCGCAAACACATCCAGAGTCTGCCAATCCGGTTCATTTCCCGCCACCCAGACATTTTGTACATACTCGGCACAACCTTCGAGTAATTTCGCTGGTCTGGGCAAGGGAATCATCGCCAAAGCCCCCTTAACGCCCCTTAGTAATTCCGGCACCTCACTCAGATGGTCCGCATCCCATTGCGTAGAGGCATACTGGACAACTTTTAGCTTTACCGTCTCCAGGCCCCGGCGTACTTCCAGAATCACTGCAATTTGAGCATCACCAATAAGTGAACCCTGGGACTGGACGCCAGTTTCATCCATTCTTGTAGAGGTGATTCCTGAAAGGTTCTCATCAACCTGCAACAGCGAGCTTGCAATACTCATGAGGTAAGCCTCATTCACATCACTGCTACTCGTCAGTGCACCAAGCCTCTCAGTTTGATCGGCAATTATCGAGCGCGAACTTTCAAACCCAAGCACCGCCAGCGTACTGCCAATTTTTTTAAGGGGTTCTATCAATACCCTGAGTTTTTCATGCTCAATCGGTTCGCCTCGAAAACACAAATCCAGCCTGTCGCGAATACCAAGCAATTCTTCGCGCAGGGCATTGGCTGCGCTGTTTGCCGCATCGCGAGTTGATATAGTGGCAGGTTCACTCTTGTCGGCCAGATCAATGGCACCCGAAATCTGTTCCAGCTGTTCACTAACAAAATTTCTTTCTTCTGCTGCGTCAATAAATCTGCGTATCAGGTCCAGCCTAACAGGGCGTTTAAGCGCCTCTCTTCCATCCCGCGCAAGATTTTTGAGCTCTACGTCTATTTGCCTTAATAGCTTTATAACATTTTTATCCAGTCGTGCTTCACCACGAGACATGCTTTCAACAAAGCCACCGAAGGCCTGAAAAAGTGTTGCTGCCGGAGTGCCACCACACAGACGCTCCATACCTACAGCTACTTTGCCAAGAGTAGACAGGGCGGTTTCAAGCCGCTCTCCCTTAATTACTGACAGAAGTACCTGCTGGTATGTTCTCCGGATTCTTGCTGTCTTGGCCCGACCCTCAACTTTATCAAACTGATCAAGAATTTCTTCGCTGGGTCGCTGGTACAGGTTTCCCTGACTCGCGTCATAATCACCAAATGGCTCTCCACCCTGTGCAAGTCGCATTTCGTTGGCAAGCGGTAATACGGCTTGCCGGCGATCAGCCCTGCCATCCTGAATATCTTCCAGGAAAGCGGGTAGTTGAAGAATACCCTGCATGAGTAACTGTTGGGTTTCGGAATCTTCTTCCAACTTTCCATTCAGCATTGCGTGGGCAAGACTTTCCATCTCGGCACTCAGGGTAGCCACACCCCTTAACTCGAGCATTAACAAGGTACCGTTAACCTGGTGTAAAAAAGCCAGGCATGCGCGCATGGATGCAGTATCAGCGGACTCGACATACGCCTCCAGTCCGCGCCTGGCGGAATCCAGAGTGGCATCTATCTCGCCCTTGATCCAGTCAAGCGCAAAAAAGTCTTTGTTTTCTCCCATGCCCTTCAATACCCGCCAATCTAATGCCAGTGAATCATATCCCTTTGCCCTAGGGCAGTTTAAATCCTTCAACCGATCGGTGCATTTCATTTGCAACGTTTGCCAGATCACTGATGGATTGTGCAGCTGCTTCTGAGTTATTCGCCGTTCGGGAGGTAATTTCCTGAATTACGTTCATGGTGTTGGATACTTTCCCGGCGCTCGATGCCTGCTGGCGTGCAGCATTACTGATATTCTGTATAAGCTCTGCAAGCGAAGCTGAAACGCTTTCGATCTCTTCCAGGGCAACACCTGCATTTTGTGCCAGGGAAGCACCACCTACAACCTCTCTGGTTGTATGTTCCATTGAAATAACTGCTTCATGTGTATCTGTCTGTATAGTTTTAACGAGTGCAGCAATCTGCTTGGTCGCCGCACTGGATCGTTCTGCCAACCGTTGAACCTCGTCTGCAACCACCGCAAATCCCCGGCCTGCATCTCCCGCCATGGATGCCTGAATTGCCGCGTTGAGGGACAATATATTCGTCTGGTCTGCGATATCGTTAATAAGGGACACTATATCACCAATTTCCTGGCTGCTTTCACCCAGTCGTTTTATACGCTTGGAGGTTTCCTGTATCTGGCCTCTTATGGAGTCCATGCCTGCAATAGTGTTTTGCACCATATCCGAGCCTTTATTGGCTATTTCAACCGCACGCTCGGCAACTGAAGCACTTTCGGCTGCATTCGAGGAAACATGGTCTATTGATACAGCCATATCATTAATAGCAGCAGATGCTCCAACAATCTCATTTGCCTGGTTCTCTGCCGCACTGGCTACGCTACTTGCAGTATTCCGGGTTTCTTCTGCTGCTTTGGACACCTGGACCGACAAGCGTTTGATGTTAGAGACCAGACCACGCATCTGGTCTATTGCATAATTAATGGAATCTGCAATTGCACCCGTAAAATTTTCCGTAACAGAAGCATGAACAGTTAGATCACCTTCTGCTAGGTCTGCCAGTTCATCCAGCAAATCCAGTATTGCATTTTGATTCAGGTCGTTCTGCGCGGCTTGTTCCGCCAAACGACTGCGCGCACCTCTATTCTGGATCAGGGTTACAATTCCAAACCCCACAATACCAACGATGGTTGCCATCAGACCATAGTTATCCATAACTGATATCTGGCCCTGTTGTATCATGTAAATCAGGCCTCCGATAGTTACCAAAAACAGTGTAATCCAAACTGTATTGAGTAAAGGTTTTGCTGCTCTGTTATCTGAATTCATATTACTCTGCTCTCTATTGGGCTCTCTAATCTGAAACGTCCATGAAGTGCCTATCACCGATAAGCTCTTTCAGTTTTGCTATATAAAATATTCTGCCACCGTGCCGATAAGCTCCATCCAGATGGCAATGCATCTTATCCAGCCCGTCGGGCAAGCCCTGTTCATAATTTTCCAGTAGAAAGTGTTGCATTCCCAGGGATTGCTCTACTACCAGACCTGCAGTCATCTCACCGGTCTCTACAACTATTACCCTGCGCAATAATCTTGTACCCGTGTTGGGTATACCGAGAAAACGATGCATATCTATGATCGGGATCAAACGACCACGTACATTCGCCATGCCAAGCACCCATTTTTTGACACCCGGCAGGTATGTCAGTTTGGGAACAAGCATAAGTTCGGCTATCTCAGCCACGTGGGCAACCAGGCGCACGCCGCCAATCTGGAACCCAAGCCCCTGCCACTCGGTTACAACGGTTTCCCTAAACGGTAGACCGGCGGCATTACGCAGTGTGTCGGATGCTATGTCATTCAGTATTTCGAGCGCCTGACTCACGATTCGTAATCCCTAGGCACACAAAAGCTGGTTAAGTGTTTCAATTAAAATTTCTTCCTTGACTGGCTTGGTCAAATAGCCTTTGGCACCCTGGCGCTGCCCCCAGACAACATCAGTTTCCTGGTTTTTTGACGAAACAATAATTACCGGAATATGTTTTGTAAGATCTGAGCGCGTCAGGTGTCGAGTTGCCTGAAATCCGTTAATACCAGGCATAACCACGTCCATCAAAATAATATCGGGTTTTTCGTCACCTGCGAGGTGGATTCCATCATTTGCGTTAGACGCAGTAAATACATCATGGCCATGCCGGGCGAGTACACTCACAAAATGGTGTATTTCGGTGGGAGAATCGTCGATAACCAGGATGCGTGCCATTTCTTTACTCCTCGTCCTGTTACTGAACCAGGCTTCGAATCGTACCCAACAGCTCATCCTTGCTGAATGGTTTGGTAATATATTGGTCGGAACCCACGATACGGCCTTTAGCCTTGTCAAAAATTCCGTCTTTGCTGGATAACATAACAACGGGTGTTGACTTGAATTCGCTATTATTTTTTATCAGCGCGCAGGTTTGATAACCATCCAGACGCGGCATCATCACGTCTACAAAAATAATGTTAGGGCGGGTGTCAGCGATCTTCGCCAGGGCATCAAATCCGTCTATAGCCGTGATCACTTCACAGCCCTCTTTGCTCAGCAGGTTTTCCGCACTTCTGCGTATGGTTTTGCTGTCATCAATAACCAATACCCTAAGACCCTGAAATACCTCATCCATACCGCTGTCCTTGCCTGAAAACCGAACTGAAACCGTTGTATCACGATTGTCTTGAGTGATCTACACTCAACAATTGAGAAAGGGATACCCGTCTCAAATTGCTTGCTGACCAGTACCCATGTCGGTAAGTTAAGGCATAATTCGCACCCTAAACACAGGAAAACAGCATGCTTCAAGTGGCCTTTGTAATGGACCCGATTGCAGGTCTTAATTTAAAAAAAGACAGCACACTGGCAATGATTCGATCAGCCCAGATGCGAGGCTGGAATGTGCATTGCCTGAACAGTTCTGACCTGTTTTTCAAGGATAATGAATGCTGGGGCCGAACCCGGACTGTCAGCTTAAGCGATGCATTTATCGTAAATCTCGACTATCGCGTGGCAGAGAACAACTGGCACTCGCTGGGAGAGGTGTGCGAGCGTGCCATGTCCGAAATGAACGTCATTTTTATGCGTAAGGACCCGCCCTTTAACATGAATTATATTTACGCAACCTACCTTTTGGAACGCACTCAGGAGTCCACGCTTGTCGTCAACGACCCCGGCAGCCTGAGAGATTGCAATGAAAAGTTTTTTGCTACAATGTTCCCTCAATGCTGCCCTCCTCTTATAGTAAGCGCTCACTCTGACCCGATCAAAGCCTTCCAGAAAGAGCAGGGTAACCTGGTGCTTAAAAAACTCGACGGGATGGGTGGCAGCTCAGTATTTCGGGTGATGGCCGGTGATCCCAATATGGGTGTGATTATCGAAACCCTGACAGATCAGGGACAGGAACCGATAATGGCACAGCGTTATCTTCCAGAAATTTCTTCAGGGGATAAGCGAATTCTGATAGTTGACGGCCAGCCACTGGATTATGTTCTGGCCCGTATTCCAAAAAAAGGCGAGGCCCGCGCGAATCTCGCAGCCGGGGGTACGGGAGAGGGGCGGCCTCTAAACGAGCGGGATCGCTGGATTGCCAACCAGATTGGTCCAGAGTTGGTAAAGCGCGGACTTATGTTCGTTGGCATCGATATAATTGGTGATTTTCTAACAGAAATAAATGTGACATGTCCAACCTGTATCAGGGAACTGGATGCACAATTTTCACTGGACATTGCAGGTATGCTAATGGATGCCGTGGAAGCAAAACTGGAGAGTAACTAAGCCGCGATGGAAAGCCAATTTACCCCTCAAATTTCTCCCAGAGACAGGCTGGGCTTTACCTTGTTTATTGCAATTTCACTACACGCAGCACTCATCCTGGGTGTTACTTTCGCGTGGCAGGGTGAGCGGTCCAATTCGCCCACAATCAAAATCACCCTGGCTACCCACAATGATAAAGAAGCGCCTGAAGATGCGGATTTTGCCGCCCAGGCAAACCAGCTGGGAAGCGGAAACAGTACCGAGATATTGGAAAAAACCACAACCGATGAATCAGTCTTTCACTCGAACGAATTTAATACACCCACAACCCAGGTGCAGCCCGTCCGGTTGGATCAACAGATAAGTACCTCCGTGATAACAGTAAACGCACTGGCGGATGACCAGATAATGAGCCGTGATCCCACACCTGAAAACCAGGAGCTGGAGCTGGCAGGAGCCCAGCAACAACAGTTGCTTAATCTCAGCCTGGAAATTGCCAGTCTGGAAGCACGTATGGATTCAGAGCGTCAGCGCGAAGCAAACCGCCCTCGGATTAGAAGGCTAACTTCGGTATCTGCACGCAAAACTTCGGATGCTTACTACCTGAGTGCATGGACTAGAAAGGTCGTATCCATTGGCAATCTGAATTACCCGGGCGAAGCGCGCAGAAGAAACCTGTATGGTGAACTGCGACTACTGGTCAGCATTACACCCGATGGCGCCCTGTATGAGGTAAGTGTTCTGGAATCTTCAGGTCACAAAATCCTGGACGACGCCGCATTGCGAATAGTAAGACTTGCAGCCCCCTTTGCACCTTTTCCGGAGGAAATGCGCAAATCCACCGATGTACTGGAGATCATTCGTACGTGGCAGTTTCGCAAGGGAACTTATTCATCCTCCTGATAATCAGATAAAACCTTATGCCACCTGATACCAGTTTAAAACACCAGTTTCTGTTAGCGATGCCCAATCAGGCCGGGGGCTATTTTGGAGGAACCGTAACCTATATATGTGAGCACAATAAAGATGGTGCAATGGGTCTGATAATAAATCGAACAATGGATATTACACTACATCAATTGTTGGAACAGATGGGTATGGGTCGGGCTGTTGAGCACAGCATTCTGGTTATGGAAGGAGGACCGGTAAACATAGAGCGGGGTTTTATCCTGCATACGAATGATGCCCAATACGAATCCAGTCTGGCTTTGGCGGACGACCTCATGTTAACCACCACCCGACACGTACTTGAGGCAATCAGCACAGGAAAGGGACCAGAAAAATTTCTGGTAGCGCTTGGCTATACCGGATGGGGTGAGGGCCAGCTGGAATCCGAAATCGCAGAGAACGCATGGTTATCGTGCCCTGCAAACAGTGAAGTACTTTTTGACACGCCCTTTGATCAACGTGTCCAAAAAGCTGCAAGCAGCCTGGGGATTGATTTTAGTCTGATGGCCAGTGAAGCCGGACATGATTAAGGGAACCATATCCCTCCTGGCTTTCGATTTCGGCTTAAAACATATTGGCGTAGCAGCAGGACAGACCCGTACCTGTACCGCATCTCCCGTAACAACTGTATCGGCAAAAAACGGTAAACCCGAATGGGTACACCTGGAAACACTGCTAAAAGAATGGCAGCCAAGCCTCCTGCTGGTTGGCCTGCCGCTAAATATGGACGATTCAGAGAGCGATATGAGTAAACGTGCCAGAAAATTTGCCCGACGATTAAACGCCCGCTTTAACTTGCCAGTGGAGATGGTTGATGAGCGCTTATCCAGTTTTGAAGCGAATTACCATGATGTTGACGCAACCAAAAAACACGCTATTGCCGCTGCAATAATAGCCCAGACCTGGTTCAGCAACCAGCAGGCTGCAGCGACCGACTAAAGCCTTTAGCGGCTCGTGGAAAAAGCCTTTAGCGGCTCTTGTAAAAAGCCTTTAGCGTCGGTACGAGAGACCAGTGCTGCTTTCTTCCACAGAAAAATCCGGACCCGAAGTCATTATGGATTCATCCGCGTCTGTGCCCAACTTAATCATAAGGCGTAGATCGTTTGCCGAGTCGGCATGGGTAATGGCAGCATCGTAGGTTATGTCTTCCTGGGAGTACAATCTGTACAACGACTGGTCAAAGGTTCGCATACCCTGTTCAGTCGATTTGCTCATAAGCTCCTTGATGAGATGTACGTCTCCCCTGCGAATGTGGTCGGCCATCAGGGGTGTATTTATTAACACTTCCATAGCTGCCCGACGACCGCTTCCGTCAACCGTGGGAATCAGCTGTTGGGCTATAATTGCTTTCAGATTAAGGGAAAGATCCATCCATATCTGGTTGTGTCGGTCACTCGGAAAGAAGTGGATAATTCGATCCAGCGCCTGATTCGCATTGTTAGCGTGCAGTGTACAAAGGCACAGATGCCCGGTTTCAGCAAATGTAACCGCAGCTTCCATGGTTTCACGCGTTCTTACCTCACCAATCATAATTACGTCTGGTGCCTGTCGCAGAGTATTCTTTAGTGCCACTTCAAAACTTTCAGTGTCTACCCCGACTTCCCGTTGGGTAATAATGCAACCCCGGTGTTGGTGAATATATTCAATGGGGTCTTCAATACTGATAATGTGTCCGGAACTGTGCTCGTTACGATGTCCGATCATTGCAGCAAGGGAAGTTGACTTACCGGTTCCCGTAGCACCTACAAAAATAATCAAACCACGCTTGGTCATGGATAAATCTTCAACAATCGGCGGTAAACCCAGTTCAGGAATCGTAGGGATATTAACTTCGATTCTGCGTAGCACCATTCCCACCAGATTTCTCTGGAAAAAAGCACTCACCCGAAAACGTCCAAGACCGGGGTTGTTTATGGCAAAATTTAATTCCTTGTCGCGTACAAACTCCTCTTGTTGCTCTCTGCTCATCACACCCAGGACCAATTCCTTTGCCTGCTCGGGTGAAAGCGCTGTCTTGGCCAATGCCTGTAATTTTCCATTCACCTTCATGGAGGGTGGCCGTCCCGCAGTGACAAACAAGTCCGAGGCGCCCTTTTCTACAACGAATTTTAGTAATTTGTCGAATTCCATATTGGTATCCTAAAATTTTTCCGGCATTTTGGCCTTCGCTCTCGCAATATCTCGAGTAATCACATTTTTCTGAACCATATCTGCCAAACATTGATCCAGTGTTTGCATGCCCAACCCTGCACCAGTCTGGATTGCTGAATACATTTGTGCAACCTTGCCTTCCCGAATCAGATTCCTTATCGCTGGCGTGCCAATCATAATTTCGTGTGCAGCTACGCGCCCTCCATTTACTTTTTTTAGAAGGGTTTGCGAAATCACCGCTTCAAGCGATTCTGACAACATGGAGCGGATCATGGATTTTTCTTCTGCTGGAAACACATCCACCACACGGTCCATGGTTTTAGAGGCTGATGTCGTGTGCAGCGTTCCAAAAACAAGGTGTCCCGTTTCCGCTGCGGTTAATGCAAGGCGAATAGTCTCAAGATCACGTAATTCACCAACCAGAATGATATCCGGGTCTTCCCGAAGAGCAGAACGCAGGGCTTCGTTAAAGCCGTGGGTATCCCTGTGGACTTCCCGCTGATTAATCAGGCATTTTTTACTTTCGTGCACAAATTCAATCGGGTCTTCAATCGTTAAAATATGGTCGTATCGATTGTCGTTAATGAAGTCGATCATTGCTGCCATGGTGGTGCTTTTACCCGACCCCGTGGGGCCAGTCACCAATACCAGGCCTCTGGGGACCATGGATATGTCCTTAAAAACCTGTCCCAGGCTCAGATCTTCCATCGTAAGCACTTTAGTGGGAATGGTTCGAAATACTGCCCCGGAACCCCGGTTCTGGGTGAAGGCGTTTACCCGAAAACGGGCAACACCGGGCACTTCGAAGGAAAAGTCGGTTTCCAGAAACTCCTCGTAGTCCTTGCGTTGCTTATCATTCATGATCTCATAGATCAGTGAATGTACTTCCTGATGCTCCAATGGGGGCAGGTTAATACGTCTTACATCACCATCCACGCGTATCATCGGTGGCAAGCCTGCGGAAAGGTGCAAATCCGAAGCCCCCTGTTTGGCGCTAAAGGCCAAAAGTTCGGTGATATCCATAGCTGTCCTTTTCAGTATCTACTAACTCTTTTCTACCTGTACTAAGGCCTTTACAGCCTTTGCGTCTGTCCGGGACGCCATTACCCCTATACTATGACGTCTATAGTCTTAGAGCTATGTAATGTACTGCGGCATTTTGGCTCGCATTCCCAAATTGAGACACTGTAGACACTCAAACCATGCACTCCATCCAGGCAAATATAGACGCGATACGCACTGCGATGGCCAGTGCGTGTGAAATGTCCGACCGCTCTAAAAATTCAGTCCACCTGATAGCAGTCTCCAAGACGCGCTCAGCCGCTGAAATAAGACAGGCTGCAGAGTCTGGTATTCACCATGTGGGCGAAAATTATCTCCAGGAGGCTATCGTCAAAATGGCTGAACTCGCCGATTGTGGACTTATATGGCATTTTATCGGTGCAGTTCAGTCCAATAAAACCCGCGACATAGCAGCTCATTTTGACTGGGTACACACCGTGGATCGCGTAAAAATCGCAAAGCGCCTGAACCAGCACTGTATTGATACAAACCGCACGCTCAATATATGCATCCAGGTCAACATTGACAATGAGCCGCAAAAAGCCGGTACAGCACCTGAGAACCTGTCTGCACTGGTAGACGAATTTGTTTCGATGCCTGCATTGCGCTTGCGTGGATTGATGGCCATTCCAA
>Ga0256847_1001088_pt1 | contig 14748 bp, 13 predicted proteins | sample TeddybearmetaG_FD_189099 | JGI IMG/M metagenome (GOLD analysis project Ga0256847, IMG submission 189099) | Hydrothermal vent microbial communities from East Pacific Rise, Pacific Ocean - Teddybear | ecosystem: Environmental > Aquatic > Marine > Hydrothermal vents | place: Pacific Ocean: East... | reverse complement strand
TATATCTAGCCGCGTTCTTTCTCAAACTCTTGCATGAAGTCGATCAATGCGTCTACCGCGGCTTCTGGTACCGCGTTGTAGATACTCGCGCGCATGCCACCGACACTTCTGTGACCCTTTAAACCTGACAAGCCTCTTTCGTTGGCTGCCGCGACAAAGGCACTGTCTAGCGATGCATCTGGCATAGTGAACGGTACATTCATCATGGATCGTGCCGCCGGTTGTACAGGAGACTGATAAAAATTACTGTTATCGATCGCCGCATAAAGCTTAGCCGCCTTACGCTGGTTGATTTCCTCAATACCAGGCAATCCACCGAGGCTTTTGAGCCACTGGAAGACCAATCCTGCAAGGTACCAGGAATAGGTTGGCGGTGTGTTCGACATAGAATCTGCATCCGCCTGAACCGCGTAATCCAGTGTGCCTGGAGTTTCCAGGCGCGCTGAACCGCATAAATCTTTGCGTACAACCACCACGGTTAGGCCAGCGGGGCCTATGTTTTTCTGTGCACCCCCGTATATCAGCGCAAACTGGCTAATATCCACTGGACGAGACAAAAAGTCTGATGACATATCCACTACCAAAGGGGAGTTTACCTTAGGCATGTCTCGAAACTGCACCCCACCAATAGTCTCGTTTGAACAAATATGAAGGTACTTCGCGTCGTCACTGAGGGTCCAATCTGCAACTTTTGGAATTTGGTCATAGTTGCTTTCTTTGCAGCTCGCCACAACATTCACGGTGCAATATTTACGCGCTTCTTTAATAGCTTTAACAGACCATGAACCTGTATCAACATAATCAACAATATCACCGGCCGCAGTGAGATTAAGCGGAATGCCAGCGAACTGCGTCGTGGCTCCGCCTTGTAAAAACAACACATTATAGTCGTCACCCACACCAAGCAGCTCTCGAAAATCCGCTTCTGCACGTGCAGCAACAGCGACAAATTCTTTACTGCGATGACTCATTTCCATGACAGACATGCCGCTGCCTTGGAAATCCAGCAATTCGCTTTGAGCTTGTTCTAAAACGCTCTGCGGCAATGCCCCAGGACCGGCGGAAAAGTTAAATATCCTCGCCAAGGCGATGGTCTCCTTTGTCCAAAAAAGTATTTAAAAAAGGTGCTGCTAAAAACTATGTTTAGAGCAGCTTGAAATTAGCTATCAGGATCTGCTGCTGCATCGTCAGTATGAGCATCAGTACCGGGCTCTGCCTCACCTGGAGCATCTGTATCAGCTTGGGCATCTTCTGCACTAATCACGTCCTCAGCAATACGCTCAACACTATTGACAAGCTCACCTTCTCGCACCTTGATAAGACGTACACCTTGGGTGTTGCGGCCTAATTCAGAGACTTGATCTGCCGAGGTGCGTACTAACGTGCCTAAATTACTAATAAGCATTAGCTCATCACCACTAAAGACCTGTACAGCACCTACCATTTGACCATTACGCTCACTGCTTTGCATTGCAATAACGCCTTGAGCACCCCGCCCCTTGACTGGGAATTCGGTCAATGAAGTACGTTTACCATAGCCGTTTTCACTGGCCGTAAGCACAAAGCCATTTTCTTGAGGGATGATCAAAGAAATCACTCGCTGACCGGCGCCTAAACGAATACCGCGTACACCTTTTGCCGTGCGGCCCATAGCGCGCACGTCTGACTCTTTAAAACGCGCTGCCTTACCCGCACTGCTGGCCAGTAGCACATCGCTGGACCCAGTGGTTATCGCTACACCAACAAGGGTATTGCCTTCTTCAAGATCTAGCGCTATCAAACCACTGGGTCGTGGTCGCGCAAATTGCTCAAGTGGTGTTTTCTTAACGGTGCCATTAGCGGTGGCCATGAAAACAAAATGATCGGAGGTAAATTCAGAAATTGGCATCACTGCCGTGATGCGCTCCTTGGCTGCCAGCGGCAAGATATTAATCATTGGACGGCCTTTAGCGCCACGCGTACCTTGAGGAATTTGAAAGACTCGCAGCCAATAAACTTTACCCACATCAGTGAAACAGAGCAACGTGTCGTGAGAGTTTGCGATAACAAGGTGTTCGACAAAGTCTTCGTCTTTCACCGTAGTCGCGGCCTTACCGCGCCCACCTCGACGTTGTGCTTGATAGACGTCTAACGGCTGAGTCTTACCATAGCCCTGATGCGAAATGGTCACGACCAATTCTTCTTCGTTGATCAAATCTTCAACAGAAAGGTCCTCATGGCTAGCGATTATTTCTGTGCGACGTTCATCACCGTACTCATCTTTAATGTCGTTAAGCTCATCACGAATTACCGACAACAATCTCTCGTTAGAGCCCAAAATGTCTAGTAAATCTGTGATTTCCGCTAGCACACCTTTGTAGTCTTCCATGAGCTTGCCTTGCTCCATGGCGGTCAGTCGATGCAATCGTATCTCTAGAATCGCTTGCGCTTGCTCTTCCGTAAGACGGTACAAATCGCCAGCAAAACCAAACTCTTCACCGAGGTTGTCGGGACGACACGCATCAGAACCCACCTCGGACAACAAGTTATACAACGCATCTGCCTTCCAGCCACGAGCTAACAATGCAACACGCGCTTCGGCCGCAGAAGCAGAGCTCTTAATCAGCTCAATAACGGCATCTATATTGGCCAGCGCTACCGCTTGTCCTTCAAGTATATGTCCGCGCTGGCGAGCGCGTCGCAAAAGATACAATGTGCGGCGGTTGACCACTTCTTTGCGGTGCTGCAGAAAGGCAGCCAGCATTTGTTTCAGATTTAGAAGCTTCGGCTGACCATCCATCAACGCCACGCAGTTGATGCCAAAGACTGACTGCAATTGGGTTCGTTGGTAGAGATTGTTTAGTACAACTTCACCGGAATCACCACGGCGAATCTCAATGACGACACGTAAGCCATCCTTGTCAGATTCGTCGCGCAACTCTGAAATACCTTCTATTTTTTTGTCTTTGACCAACTCAGCAATCTTCTCGATGAGTTTGGACTTATTCAGTTGATAAGGAATTTCATTGATAATGATGCGGTCACGACCACGCTGGTCTTGCTCGACAAAGGCTTTGGCGCGCACATAAATACGGCCCCGCCCAGTGCGATAGGCCTGCACAATGCCAGCGCGACCATTAATAATTCCAGCTGTAGGAAAATCTGGGCCTGTGATATATACCATTAGCTCATCAATGGTGAGTTCACCATTGTCTAGCAGAGCCAGACACGCATTCACCACCTCAGTCAAATTGTGTGGCGGAATATTGGTCGCCATTCCCACCGCAATACCAGAACTACCATTGACCAGCAGATTCGGCACTCTGGTTGGCAAAACCTCCGGCATGGTCAGGGTATCGTCATAGTTGGCAACGAAATCAACCGTGTCTTTATCCAAATCGGCAAGCAATTCTGAAGCCATCTTGGTCATGCGGATTTCGGTATACCGCATGGCAGCAGGAGGATCGCCATCTATCGAACCAAAATTACCTTGCCCATCGACCAACAGATAGCGCAACGAAAAATTTTGCGCCATACGCACGGCCGTTTCATATACCGCACTGTCACCATGAGGATGATATTTACCAATGACCTCACCCACCACCCGCGCAGACTTAACGTAAGGTCGGTTATGAGTATTGTTTAACTCACTCATGGCAAATAAAACGCGCTTGTGCACGGGCTTCAATCCATCTCTCACATCTGGCAACGCACGGCCAACAATGACGCTCATGGCATAGTCTAAATAAGACTGCCGAATTTCGTCTTCGATGTTTACTGGGAGGATGTCTTTGTTGTTTTCAGAACTGATTTCAGACATGCAAAACTAGCGCAAATAAAAGAGCGCGATTTTACCACGAATCGAACCATGTAGCGCCGCCTTTATACGAGACTTTACAAGAATCCTTGTACCGACTCTTAGCCGCTGGAATAGGATTTTTTTGGCTTACAGTTCAAGATCGCTATACTGCCGCGCATGGAAATATGTGACACCCTAATTCACGCGCTCTGGACGCTACCCATTGCGCCAGAAAACATCGCCCTTCAAGACCACAGTGTCGCTGTGACCAACGGCAACATTACGGCCATTGGTCCCCGCACGGAACTCTCGCAAACCTTTCATGCGACAGAGGTCATAGAGCTCGCCAATCACATTGTATTGCCAGGACTAATCAACACTCACGGCCACGCAGCCATGACGCTGTTGCGCGGCGCCGGAGAGGACCAGTCACTTAAGGCATGGCTTGAAGATACGATTTGGCCGATGGAAGCGGCATTGGTGAATGATGAATTTGTACGTCTCGGTACTGAGCTTGCTGTAGCTGAAATGCTTTTGAGCGGCACCACTACCTTTTCAGACATGTACTTTTTACCCGAGACGGCAGCCAAGGTAGTCGACGCCATGGGTATACGCGCCCAATTGGCATTCACCATCATTGAATCCCCCAACGCCTGGAGCAAGCACCCCGACGAAGCATTCGACAAAGGTTTAGCACTGGTTGATCAATACGCGGAGCACTCCCGCCTACACATCGCCTTAGGGCCTCACTCGGCCTACAGCTTGAGTGCAGCAGATCTTCACCGCGTGGGTGATGTGGCCGCTATGCATTCACTCGAAGTTCAAATACACCTACACGAAACGGCCAAGGAGGTTGCCGACGCTAAGGCGCAATTTGGCCAATCCTGGATTGAACGCTTACATGCGATGGGCTTATTGGGTGAGCATGTACAAGCCGTCCACATGACCCAAGTGACGACTGCTGAGCTGCAATTGGTGGCTGATAGCAAAACCAAGATTGTTCACTGCCCTACTTCAAACTTAAAACTTGCCTCGGGCTATTGCCCAGTCACAGAATTTCATTGTGCGGACGTGCCAATTGGTATTGGCACCGATGGGGCCGCCTCCAATAATCGCCTAGACATGTTCGACGAAACTCGCCTCGCCTCGCTTTTGGCCAAGCATCATCAAATGGACGCAGCCCAAGGTGAAGCCCCCGAAATGCTGCGTATGGCGACATTAGGTGGCGCAGAAGTTCTCAACCTCGCAGCCATTACTGGTTCTCTCGAGGTCGGCAAGCAGGCTGATCTCATTAGTGTCGACATCAACCAATTGGGCATGGTGCCGCTTTACGATCCTTTTGCCGCTTTAATACACAGTAACGCAGGCCATGCCGTGGACAATGTTTGGGTGCAAGGCCACCGCTGCGTAGATACCGGCCAAATCACACATTCCAATAATGGTGACCTGGCAGCGCGGGTGCAGGCGTGGCACTCTGCACGAGCCAGGTAGGCAACCCCAATAAGCCAGGAAGATTAATGACAACCGCTCCAAATGTTGACCACGATGAAATCAACAAATTTGACGCCCTGGCTCACCGCTGGTGGGATCCAGACGGCGATTTCAAACCTCTGCACGACATCAACCCAGCACGCCTCGCCTATATAAATGATCGCTGCAACCTGCAAGCAGGACCAGTGGTCGACGTCGGTTGTGGCGGTGGCATTCTTGCAGAATCAATGGCCGCAACTGGTGCACAGATCACCGGCATGGATATGGCCGGCAAGGCGTTAAGTGTCGCTCGGTTACACGCATTAGAAACCGGCATAGAAATCAACTACGTTGAAACAACTGCTGAAGCCATGGCAGAAAATAGTGCTGCGCATTTCAGCTGCGTGACCTGTATGGAAATGCTCGAACATGTGACCAGCTATGCTTCAACCATTGCCGCCTGCGCGAACATGGCGCAACCAGGCGCAGATCTATTTTTCTCCACGATCAATAGGAACCCAAAATCTTACGCTCTCATGATTTTGGGCGCCGAATATGTGGTAAACATATTACCTAAGGGGACCCACGAATACGCAAAGTTCATTAAACCGTCGGAATTATGTGGTGCACTGCGAGAAGCAGGCTTGGAAATTTTAGACATCAGTGGCATGACCTACAATCCATTCACCAGGGTATGCACCATGGGTCGAGATGTCGACGTGAACTACATTGTGCATGCGAAAAAGCCATCATGAGCACCCACCCTACCGACCCTACAACAACACAACACAAAGGCGCCAAGAGTTATGCGGCGTTAGCAGAAGCCGCCAACGACTGGCGCTATACCCCCGACGCAAACGCGTTAGCCAACAAAAATATTTTGATTACCGGCGCAGGCGATGGAATTGGCGCAGTAGCGGCTAAGACCCTAGCAAGCTTCGGTGCAAATATTTTACTGCTAGGGCGAACTAGACAAAAATTAGAAGCAGTATTCGACTGGATCGAGGCAAATACAGCCACCCAAGCCGTCATTGTGCCTTGTGACCTAGAGCAGCTTGGCCCAGATACACTCACGGCGCTACACGACGCTGCGGCTGACAGTTATGGCAAGCTTCACGGCATACTTCACAACGCCTCCCTGTTAGGGCCAAAAGTACCACTGGCACATTACCCAGTGCAGGACTGGCAGCGTGTCATGCAGACCAATGTCACTGCCCCTTTTCTGCTCACTCAGGCACTTTTCGACCTTGTCGATCATGACGAACACGCCTGCATTATAAACACCTCTTCAGGCGTAGGCCGCAAGGGACGAGCGTATTGGGGAGCTTACAGCGTATCCAAATTCGCCACCGAGGGTTTCAGTCAAATTCTGGCTGACGAAACCGAGAGTGGCACCAAAATTCGCGTTTATAGCGTCAATCCAAGCGGTACACGCACTAACATGCGCGCAGAGGCTTATCCCTTAGAAGACCCGTTAAGCCTGCCAACTGCTGAGCAACACATGGACCTTTACCTCTATCTCATCGAAGGCCCCACACCCGGCAAAAATTTGCCGCCCAGTGGCGCACAGCTCGAAGCACGATCGTGGCAGTGTCAATAATCCGTTGAATAGCGTCAATGAATTGGCAAACTTGGCACCGCTCGCCGCTTAAGTGCTTGATTTTGCAGGGCCCCCACATTGGCACGTTATTCGCATGTTCGCGTAAGGTACAAGGTAACAGGTAGCTGGTAGCGGATAGCTGTAAAAGCAATATCAAAACCTAGCTGAATGCAGGACTCAAAATGAAGCCTGCTAACGAGAGTGCAATCATGGCTGAACAGACACAAACTGAAAAAGTGACCCAATCTATACGCAAATTAGTATATTTTGATGACCGCGCCGCCCTTCATTTAACCCAAGCCTTTGCGCAAGAAGTCGAACTAGAACCTCTCGTCTTACTGCTGTTCAATCAACTGCAAGCAGTGGGGAAAGTTTGTGGGCTTAATTTTGCTTTCAAGCCTTTGTCCATCGACCTCAATCATGGCGAACAATTGCACCACAAAGCGGATTACAAATTGAGTTTTCGTGACACCCCCCTGGGATGTTTGACCCTATTTTTCGCAAAGATACAAAAAGAAGCAGAGGTACAAACCTGTGAAGATCTTATCTCCATGGCTTTCTTGTCGTTGAGAAATGCGCTGACAACATTACAGCTGCGCAATCAATCTGCCTCGTTGAGTCAGCCAGAGCAGCAAGCACTACACAACTCAAGCGTTAAAGCCGACACGCTACCTAAAGAGCCAAAGACAGACGCATTGATTTTACTCGCCCTGGACGACTACCCAACTATCAAAGCTAGAGACGGTGATGAGTGGGCACAAATTTTAATGTCTAGTGTGCATGAACAAATTAGTGAGGGCTTGCGTGGTGCCGACGGAGTTTATCATATCGGCGACGATCAGATCGCCGTACTGTTACCAAACACTACCGCCACCCAAGCCAATGAAGTGGCAAAAAAGGTCCGTACGCTTATCGCAAGTTTGCATTTGAGAGGCGGCGAGATTAGTCAGCAACTAACTGTGTGCCAGGGGTTAGCAGATGCTGCTGGCGCGAAAAGTGCAGAAGCCGTTATGAGTAGCGCAAAAGAAGCGTTGTCTGCAGCACAAGCTAAAGGCCACAACGAAATTGGTCTATTTCAGACCGGCGATCTAAGCCGCACGATTCAAAGTTCTGGATAGGGTAACAAACAAGAACCCTTTGCGAGGCGCCCGCGACGAGGCATGCGGCCTTGCTTTGGCGACTTATAAGATAATTTCAGCAGCTTATACAACACCGCCATATCATCTGGCTGCAAGAATGCCCACTGTCTGTTACGCAGCCAAGAAGGCAATATTACCGGCCCATAGCGCACACGCTTCAGACGACTCACAGTATAACCAACGCTTTCAAATAATCGCCGCACTTCTCGATTCTTGCCTTCGGTGAGAACCACGTGATACCAGTGATTATTCCCGCTACCGTTAAAATAACGAATATCACTAAAGCGCAACTTCTCACCTTCTACCTCAACACCAGCGCGTAGCTTAGCCAATTCTTCATTCTCTAGTTCGCCGTTAACCCTCACCGCATATTCACGGTCCAACCCTGTAGACGGGTGCATCATTTTATGCGCCAGATCACCATCGTTGGTCAATAGTAACAAACCTGTAGTTTGCATATCCAAGCGGCCGATACTGATCCACCGACCCTGCCTTAGTTTCGGCAAGTCATCAAATACCGTTGCGCGGCCTTCTTCGTCCCGTCGACTGCAGACAACCCCAGAAGCTTTATTGATAATGATGATTTCAGGTGCGACATCGAGCCGCAGCGCTACCGATTTTCCGTCAACTTCAACACGGTCTGCACTGGTTACTCTTTGACCAACGTGGGCTGGTTCACCATTAACCACCACACGCCCACTGGCAATCCAGCCCTCAATTTGGCGGCGTGACCCTAAACCGATAGAGGCTAGCAACTTATGAATTTTTTCCGTAACCAATGGCGCCACGGATTCTGTTTTCTTAGGCAATTGACTGAATGCTCTTCAGATTAAAGTGATTGTTCAACTTAGGCGTTAGGTTGTGCGTTAGTATGTAGTTGTACTACTTCTGCGCTGCTGCTTTCTTCGTCAGCACTATCTTCTACACTGACGGGGTTCGTTCCATCGGTGTTAGACGTATCCTCTTCGAGCTCCACTAGATCGACGTGTGCTGCAATCACTTCCCCAGCTTCGCTCACAGTCACATCACCTTCTACTGACATCACATCGCCATCAGCGTTTTGCGCAAGTGGCGGTGTATCAGCAAGTTTTACGGTGACCTCTTCCTCTACCAAGGTGGGTTCTATAAGCGCACGAATCTCAGCCATGGGCGGCAGTTCGTCTAGTGTCAGCAAATTAAAATAGTCTAGGAATGCCTTTGTCGTACCATACAAGGCAGGATGTCCTGGTACTTCACGCTGCCCAACAATACGAATCCAATCTCGCTCAACTAAGGTGCGCATGATACTTTGACTCACGCTCACACCGCGAACCTGCTCTATGTCTCCACGAGTAACGGGTTGTTTGTAAGCAACCAAGGCAAGCGTTTCGAGTAACGCGCGAGTGTAACGCGGTGGTTTTTCATCCCACAGACGGCTGACCCAAGGGCTCAGATCCTGGCGCACCTGATACCGATAGCCCGACGCGACCCGCTTTAACTCGACACCACGATTTGATGACTGGTCTTCAAGTTTTTTCAAAGCTTCACGAATTTGTTTCGCCGCACCTTCGTCATCAAGCTCATCTTCACTAAATAGACGTAAAATATTTGTCACTGTCAGCGGGCCGTCAGATGCTAAGAGCGCAGCCTCGATAATGTGGCAAATCTGATCTTCTTCCATTTATGCGTCCCCCGACGGCTTTTCATTGTCGATGGGCGATTCCTCGCCGCCATAATTTGTATTAAATACCGGCGCTTGGTCAGCAATTCGCGTAGATGCTCGCACATGTATAGGTGCAAACGCCTCCGCCTGAACAAATTCCACCAACGACTCTCTAACCAATTCCATTATTGCCAAAAAGGTGACAATTACTCCCATGCGGCCTTCTTCTGCCGTAAAAAAATCATGGAACGAAACAAAATCTTCTTGGCCATTTACGATGGCTAACACATCGCCCATACGATTGCGTACCGACAGCGGCTCAGTCACCACTTCGTGCTTGGCAAACATCTCCTCGCGACGAAGGACAGCAGACAAAGCCAGCAACACTTCTTTTATATCAACTTCGGGCTCAGCATATTGCCGCACTAGGTCCGGTTTACTTGCTGCGACCGTATAGGTATCACGCTCAATGCGTGGCAGCATATCGATACCTTCAGCCGCACTCTTTATCTGCTCATATTCTTGCAATCGCCGTATGAGCTCCGCTCGCGGATCGCCCTCATCTTCCTCAGCAACCGCAGGTCTGGGTAGCAACATGCGTGACTTTATTTCTGCAAGCATGGCAGCCATGAGCAAATACTCACCTGCAAGCTCTAACTGCATAGAGTGCATCATGTCGATATAGCTCATGTACTGTTCGGTAATCGCCGCTACTTTGACATTAAGTATGTCCAAATTTTGCCGGCGAATGAGATACAGCAATAAATCTAACGGTCCTTCAAAAGTCTCTAGAAAAACTTCTAAAGCTTCCGGCGGAATGTATAGATCCTTGGGTAATTCCTTTACCGCTTCGCCTTCCACCAACGCGATAGTCGCCACATCCTCGGCCCGCGCTTGCTGTAAATGGCCAATATTTTCGCTCATATTTTCTCACCTAGGCATTGCCTGTAGGCCACGCGCAAAGAGCAGCCTAAACGCGAATTATTACGGCTACTCAAAATACTATAGATACCCATAAGGTTCTTAGCCCACCGCTTAGCGATGACCAATCCCTACTGCGTCCTTCACATCTTCAAGAGTTTCGCGCGCAATGTTACGCGCTTTTTCTGACCCTTCCTGCAATATTGAATGCACTAAATCTGGATCATCCTCAAATTGCTGCGCGCGCTGCCTATAAACTGCCTGCTCTTCATTTATTGCATCTGTTAAAGGCTGTTTGCAATCTACACACCCTATGCCAGCGGACACGCACCCTTGTGTCACCCACTCGCGCGTTGCGTCATTTGAATAAACTTCATGCAAGGCAAAGACTGGACAATGCTTTGGGTTTCCAGGATCGGTTCGCCGGCCTCGCGCAGGATCTGTTTGCATAGTACGAACCTTCTTCGCAATCACCTCAGGATCTTCACGCAAAGAGATATAGTTGTTGTATGACTTGGACATCTTCTCGCCATCGAGACCAGGCAATTTGGCTGTCTGGGTGAGTAAGGCTTGGGGCTCAGGCAATATTATTCTCCCGCCACCCTCAAGATAACCAAACAACCGCTCGCGATCACCAATGGATAAATTTTGCTGCTCAGCAAGAAGCGCTCGAGCCCGCTCCAAGGCTTCTGCATCGCCTTTCTCTAAATAAGCCTTGCGCAGCTCATTGTATAATCGCGCGGCTTTCTTACTCATCTTTTTAACAGCCGCTTCGGCTTGGCTTTCAAAACCTGGCTCGCGGCCATAAATGTGGTTAAAGCGTCGTGCAACTTCGCGCGTAAGCTCAACATGAGCAACCTGATCTGCACCGACAGGTACCCACCCGGCACGATAAATAAGTATGTCTGCGGCTTGCAGCAATGGATACCCAAGGAAGCCGTAGGTTGCCAGATCTTTGTCGTTTAATTTTTGCTGTTGGTCCTTGTAACTAGGAACCCGCTCCAACCATGACAGTGGCGTAATCATTGACAAGAGCAAATGCAACTCAGCGTGTTCAGGCACACGACTTTGCACAAATATAGTTGCCGTCCCTGGATTCACACCCGCGGCGAGCCAATCCACCACCGTATCGTAGGTGTATTGTTCAATACGCTCTGACGCATCGTACTGAGTTGTGAGTGCATGATAGTCAGCCACAAAAAAGAAGCACTCGTATTCGTGCTGCAGGCGCACCCAGTTTTTTAGCACGCCGTGCAAATGGCCCAAATGCAAACGTCCGGTCGGACGCATACCAGAAAGTACTCTCTGGTTGGAATCGTTACTGCTCAAGCGAGCGCCTTCTTATATATTCGGAGATAAGGTGAGTATTATACGGGCTAGCACTTAGATTGCATCCAAGTCTCCAACCCCTTGGCGAACTATTTCTGGAGTTGAGCCCGTCAAATCAACCACCGTAGACAAAGCATCGGTACAGTAGCCGCCGTCGACAATAACATCTACTTGGTTACCAAGTTCGGCTTCAATGTCTTGCGCGTTAGTGAAGAGCTCTTGTGCACCACTCAGCCGCAAAGTCGTGGTCATTATGGGCTCATTCATGAGTTCAAGCAGCACTTGGGCGACAGGGTTACTCGGCACGCGGATGCCAATAGTACGGCGCTTCGCATGAATAAGCCGTTTCGGCACCTCTCTAGATGCCTGCAAAATGAACGTAAAGGGCCCGGGGGTTGCTCGTTTTAATAATCTGTAGCTGGCGTTATCTACTCGGGCATAAGTACCCAATTCGCTTAGGTCTCGGCACGCCAGCGTGAATTGATGATTCTTAGGCAGCCGGCGCAGAATAACAATGCGCTCCAATGCTTGCTTGTCCCCTATGTGACACGCCAACGCATACGCCGAATCGGTGGGATAAACCACCAGTTTCCCAGCGTGCAAAGCATCAACCGCGCGTTGTAGCAACCGCTGTTGTGGATTCTCCGGATGTATTTGCAGCAATTCGCTCAAGTGTGTCTCTTCTTCGGTTTATCTTTTATTATTCGCTTTATGCTTTTCGCACACGACATAACTGTACGAAAAGAGTTTGGATAAATTGCGTATGATTGCACTCGATCCGCCGCCAAGGACCAACTACCAAGGAAAATGATTTTCTATGCAACAGCTACTTGACTACATCGCGATATTAGCGTTTGTGGTGGTCTATTTTATAAGCCGTGACATTTTTCTGGCCACTGGCATCTTGATGGTGGGCGTTACTTTACAGGTAGTCCTCTATTGGGTGTTGAAAAAAAGCATCGGTCGAGAATTAAAAATTACGTTCTGGGCGAGCATGATTCTCGGTGGTTTGACGCTGATATTCAGAAACGAGGCGTTTATCCAGTGGAAACCCACCATCGTCAATGGCGTACTTGCGATTGCCTTGGTCGGTGCACATCTCTTCACCAAGACATTCCTAATAAAACGTATGCTCGGCAATGTCATGATATTACCTGACAGTGCCTGGCTCACACTGACTTACGCATGGGCGTTAGGTTTTTGCATAGCCGGCAGTCTTAACTTATATGTTGCATACAACTACGACATGGACACCTGGGTCACCTTCAAATTTGTCGGCTTGTTGAGTCTTAATATCCTATTCATGATCGGCACTTTCGCTTATTTGTATAGCAAAGGGTTGCTCAATGAAGAAAATTTACCCGATCCCAAAAACAGCAAAACCGAGAACAATGCCAAATCATCTTAAGTCTCTACAACACCTGACATGGGCCACTATTTTTGCTTGCACCTGCGTTGCACAAACCGCAGTTGCCGCGACAGTTTATATATCTGACGAGCTGACTGTACCCCTACGCAGTGGTGCATCAGGTGCACATAGAATTTTGCATCGCGGTTTGCCTAGTGGTACACAAATGGAAGTTATTGGTGAAGACAAATCTGCCGGTTTCACTCAAATTCGTACCAGTCGTGGCACTGAGGGCTGGATTCGCTCGCAGTACTTAGTTTCGGAACCTATCGCGAAAGCACGCCTTGCCGAAGCTCTACGCAGCGCACAAAACGCTCGCAATGCGCTCAACAAAGAGCAGCAAAAAGTGTCGAAACTCACCAGCGATACTAAGACGCAAGGTAATGCGAATGTCGCTAGTCAGAAGCGTATTCGCCAACTCGAGTCCGAGCTCACTGAGATTAAGACCTTGTCAGCCGGCGCGATTCAAACGCACACAGAAAACCAAAAGCTCACTGAAGTAAATGCGCGCTTGCAGGACGAATTAGACGATATCGCCGGAATCCGTGCCGAGCTTGAAGACAACAATCGCAACCAAGCTTTGCTGATCGGTGCTGGGCTTTTACTACTCGGATTACTTGCCGGTGTGATGATTAAGGCGCGCCCCCATCGTAGTGCTTGGAACTAGCGGTACCGGTTGATCTCCCGATGAAGGAAAAAGCATGACTGTTCTCAGCGTGAACCTTAATAAGATCGCCATCGTTCGCAACTCTCGCGAAGGCCATCGCCCCAGTGTCGTAGAGGCAGCGCGCACAGCTATCGCCGCTGGTGCAGCAGGCATTACAGTCCACCCACGTCCAGATCAGCGGCATATACGACCCCATGACGTAACAGATTTGGCCACCTTGCTTGCCGCTGATTTCCCGCATATTGAATTCAACATTGAAGGTAACCCAAATGCCGGGCCAACAGCACAGGGTTACCCAGGTTTTGATGCCTTTATTCGTGAGACGCAGCCTGCTCAGGCCACCTTAGTACCTGATAGTGACGACCAACTGACCTCTGACCATGGCTGGGATCTGATCCAATACAACGAGGATCTAGCCCAACGGATTGCCCAGTATCAATCGTGGGGTGCGCGCGTAAGCTTGTTTATGGACCCGGACGAACACCAGATCGCCCAAGCTAAGGCACATGGGGCTGATCGGATTGAACTTTATACTGGCCCATATGCTGAATTGTTCCTCGCCCACGGCGCCGCACACGCCGCAACACAAGCCAGTTTTAACAAATATCAACAAGCCGCCCAGTACGCGAGCCAACTTGGCATGGGCGTCAACGCAGGTCACGACTTAGATTTAAAGAATCTGAGAGATTTTTGTCGCATCGAAGAAGTCGCTGAAGTATCGATTGGGCATGCCTTAATCAGCGATGCCCTAGAGCGCGGTCTACACGCCAGCGTACGCGCTTATGTAGATGTAT
>Ga0256847_1001087_pt1 | contig 14764 bp, 8 predicted proteins | sample TeddybearmetaG_FD_189099 | JGI IMG/M metagenome (GOLD analysis project Ga0256847, IMG submission 189099) | Hydrothermal vent microbial communities from East Pacific Rise, Pacific Ocean - Teddybear | ecosystem: Environmental > Aquatic > Marine > Hydrothermal vents | place: Pacific Ocean: East... | reverse complement strand
CAAAAGAAACCATTTGATTGATTTTAAAAGAAAGAGAAGGATTAATATTAAGCGTTTTTACTTCAGATCTTAAAGCATGATAACGTCCAACCCAACCATCATCATATTCCGTTGCCAAACCAAAAGGGGCATTAATTCCTAACCCAAAATTAATTTTATCGGTAATTTCAGAGACAAAATATAAATTAGGAACCACGGCACTTAAACCCGCATCAAGCGTGCCGTCTCCTTTCAATGAATTAGGTACCGAAGTGGTTGAGTTTCCTGTTAAAGAGGCCGTTAAAGCAGGATTCACTGAGGAACCTTTATCTGAATAATCTGCTCCAGGTGAAATATAATGCAGCGCACTGGTGACTTGAGTGCCACTTAAACGTGACATTCCTGCGGGATTAAAAAAAACGGTTGAAGCATCGGCGGCTTCGGCGGTATTGGCAAAAGCATTGCCCATACCAGAAGCGCTTTGTTCAATAATTGCAAAACCAGAAGCACTAATTTGCCCTGAAAAACTACTAATAATAAGACCACAAGCCATTGTCAATGGATGCTTTTGAAAAATCTTTGCCATTTTTATTTTCTCCGCTTTTTACAAGCTTTAAGATTGTTAATTTATTTGCTTAAGCATAGCAATCTTTTAAAGAATTTTCCCGATTTTAGCTTGCTATTAATTTATTTTTAAAGATGTTAATATAATAATGTACTTATCATTATTCTCTTTATTTAACAAGGTTTTTTTTATGTTGTTAGCAAAAAAACGCGGGTTTATTTTATTTATTACTAGTTTACTATTGCTTTTTTCTACCACGGCTTGTCGTGATAAAAAACCAGCGTTTAATTATAGTTTTTTAGCTTTTGGTACTTTAATTGATTTAACAATTGTTAATACAACTCACAGTGAAGCGGTTAAAGCTGCGGATTTAATTGAAAAAAACTTTCATCGTCAACATAAACAATGGCATGCATGGCAACAAGGAGAGCTTAAAAATATTAATAAATTAATTGCCGAGTCAAAACCCGCTAAAGTTCCTCAAGAAATGATCCCTTTAATTAAAGAGGGCATGAGATTATCCAAAGAAACGCAAGGTTTTTTCAATCCCGCGATTGGTAAGCTCATTGAGCTTTGGGGTTTTCATGGCAATATTAATATTATTAAAGAACCTCCCTCACCAGGTGCTATTTCTTATTTATTAAAAAAATCGCCTTCGATGGCAGACTTAACATTAAATGGGGATAAATTAAGTAGCCAAAATAATGCAGTGCAACTTGATTTTGGGGGTTATGGTAAAGGTTATGGGGTTGATTTAGCGATTGAAGAATTACGCCGCTTAGGCATTGATAATGCCATTGTGAATGCGGGCGGAGACTTACATGCCATTGGTTCTAGAGGCGGCACACCTTGGAAAATTGCCATTCGTAGACCTTCAGGAGCGGGTGTTTTGGCGACGGTTAATATTCGTCAAAATGAAAGTGTTTTTACATCGGGTGATTATGAACGATTTTTTATGTATAAAAAGCAAAAATATCATCATATTATTGATCCAAGAACAGGTTATCCAACCACTGAAACAAAATCAGTCACGGTGATTCATACCGACTCTATCACAGCCGATGCGGCTGCTACGGCGCTTTTTATTGCGGGACCTGATGAATGGTATCCATTAGCCAAAGCGATGGGGATTAAATATGTTGCTTTAGTTGATAAAAATAATGTATTACATGTCAATCCTGCAATGAAAGAACGACTTAATTTACTAAATAAGAAAGTAGAAATGAAAGTAAGTAAACCCTTGTTTATTAAAAAAAGTTTATATGAAAGAAGATAATCGATTTAGTTATAGTTTAATGATTGTTTCAATTTTACACTTTATTTTAATTTTTGGGGTTACTTTTAGTAGTGAAACAGCCCCACAAAAATCTGCTCGAAATTTAGATGTGATTATTATTAAAAATAGAACGGCAGCTCAAAAACCAGAACAAGCAGATTTTATTTCTCAAAGCAATCAACAAGGCGGAGGAGAAAACAAACAGGCATTTAAACCTAAAGCGCCCAATGCCCCGCCTGCTTTTGATCCAACAGAAGATACCGTTCCAACATTACGACAATTTCAACAAAATAATCAACAGCAACAACAGAAAGAAGCTTATATTACACAACAGCAATCCGCCCCGCCTGTTAAAAAAGTTGATAAAACAGATAAATTAAATAAAGAAAAAGTCACTGGAAAGCATAAAGTCATTGCTTCAATTGAAAGGGAAATTGTGCGTTTATCAGCTGAAATTGATAAAAAACGCCAATTAAATGCGAAAAAATTACGCCATAAAGTGATTAATGCCAGTACTAAAGAATCTATTTACGCTGAATATTTAGATCAATGGCGCCAGAAAGTCGAACAAATTGGAAATTTAAATTATCCTGATATTGCCCTTCAAAAAAGGCTTTATGGCAGTTTAATTTTACATGTTGCGGTGCGTTCAAATGGACATATTAATCAGATTAATATAATTAAATCATCAGGCATCCAAATTTTAGATGATGCTGCTATTCGCAGTGTTCGTGAAGCCGCGCCTTTCTCGCCTTTTCCTAAAAAAATTCGCCAACAAGTTGATATTTTAGATATTAATCGGACTTGGACCTTTAAAAGAACCCATATAAAATGAAAAATACTTATGCTTTATTAGGTCCTGATTTTTCTAAATCCGCCCAGCCCCAAGGATGTATTAATCCCAAACTCATTCAATTTAATCAATCTTTGGCTGTAGAATTAGACTTACCACTCGAAAATATTGAGTTCTTATCAGGAAATCAAATCCCGCAAGGCGCTCAACCGCTTGCTATGGCGTATGCGGGTCATCAATTTGGCGGTTTTAATCCACAACTTGGTGATGGACGGGCTATTTTATTAGGCGAAGTTAAATCCCATTCAATTCAATTAAAAGGGGCGGGGAAAACTTTTTTTTCACGTAATGGTGATGGCTATTCTGCGCTTGGTCCTGTATTGCGGGAATATTTAGTGAGTGAAGCAATGGCAAAATTGGGTGTACCTACAACACGGGCTTTAGCCGCGATTACTTCTGATAATAAAGTCATGCGAGAACAATTATTACCTAGTGGTATTTTAACTCGAATTGCACGAAGTTATATTCGAGTGGGTACTTTTCAATATTTTGCTGCAAAAGGTGAGCAACATAATATTAAAAAATTAGCCGATTATATGATTCAACAACACTTTCCTGAATTATTAAAAAGTAAAGATTGTTATCTTGGTTTTTTAAAAATGGTCATTGATCGTCAAGCTGCTTTAATTGCAAAATGGATGCATTTAGGATTTATTCATGGCGTTATGAATACGGATAATATGTCCGTGATTGGCGAAACATTAGATTATGGTCCTTGTGCTTTTATGGATGGTTTTAAAGCCGATCAAGTTTATAGCTATATTGATCAATATGGACGTTATGCTTATAACCAACAAGCTAATATTGGGTTATGGAATTTATCCCGTTTTGCAGAAACGCTATTGCCTTTATTGGGCGATCAAAAACGAGCCGAAGCCGCGCTGAATGATTATCCTAGGCAATATCAAAATTATTGGTTAACAGGCATGCGTCATAAATTAGGTTTACAATGTGAATTAAATAATGATCAAACTTTAATAACCGAATTATTTGATATTATGGCAAGTCAACAGGCGGATTTCACTTTAACTTTTTATTATTTATCCCAATTAAATCAAATACCTGATCAACAAGATAATCAATGGCTGGCTTTATTTTTGGATAATAAAGAAGCGACTGATTGGCTTATTAAATGGCGAAAACGGTTAACTCAAGAAACCCATAATAAACAACCAATAAACAATATAAACCCCGCCTATATTCCCCGCAATCATCAAATTGCGAAGGTTATTAAGGCGGCAGAACAAAATCAAGATTTTAAACCATTTAAACAATTGCTTAAGGTATTACAAAATCCTTATCAAATCCAAGAAGGGTGGGAATCGTATTTATCTGCCCCCAATCCTGATGAAATTGTAAAACAAACCTTTTGTGGAACTTAAATAACCCTATTTTTTTAAATCACTATTTGGCATAAATTATCTCATCTAAAAATCATTAAGTATTCTTTAAATAAAAAGACCCGATTGCGTCGTTTTCCTGTCATTTCTTCAAGTACTTTATATTTCACCAAATCTTTAATTAAATAAGTTGCTGTATTTATTTTAATTCCAAGTAATTGAGACACTATTTTAATATCAATCACGGGGTTCTTATAAAGTATTTTCATTAAATATTGGGCATTATTTTGACGGCGCGTACTAAAACGAGGTAATACTTCTCGTTCAAGCCTTTCTTTTAATATCAAAATATTTTTAAAAACTTGGATAGAATGTCTTGCTGTTTCATGAATACCAAATAGAAAAAAAACCACCCATTCTCGCAATTGATTTTTTTCACGTACAGCCATTAAACGATCAATATATTCTGTTTTATGGCGTTCAAAATAATCAGATAAATACAGTGCGGGTTTGTGTAACAAATCAAAATTTGCAAAATACAATGCAATCATTAAACGTCCCAAGCGACCATTGCCATCTAAAAAAGGATGAATGGTTTCAAACTGATAATGTAAAATCGCAATTTTAATTAAATGGGGAACATGTAATTCATTATTATGAATAAATTTTTCTAAATCACTCATTAAATCAACTACATAATTATGATGTGGCGGAATAAAAATGGCATTTTTTAAACTCACTCCAATCCAATTTTGACTGCAACGAAACTCACCAGGTTGTTTATTCCTGCCCCGTACACCTTGCATTAAAATCTTATGGGTATCTTTTAATAAACGATTTGACAAAGGGAGTGTTTCAAGTTGTTTAATTGCGGCATTAATTGCTTGAATATAATTTTGAACCTCTACCCAATCATCGCGTTTTTCGGGATCAATATCTTCCACCTCAAGAAAAGCATCTTCAATATTCGTTTGTGTTCCTTCCAAACGGTTGGATTCAGTTGCTTCCTTGGTAATATGCATGCGAATAAAAAAATCAACATCAGGAACTAATTGAGAAAAAGCATTTAACTCTCCTAATGCTCTATCAGCTTCACTCAATAAAGTTAAAATTTGCCCATCAGTAACTTCCCATGAGTGATTTATTAAATGAGGAGAGAAGCTCTTATATTGATATTGTTGTTGATATTGTCCTGATAAATAATCGTTTAAGTTCATCTTATGTCAGAAAGTATGTTAGTTTCGATAATAATCGTATTATTATGTCAGAAACTTTTAAAATAATCTATGTTATTTCAGAAACTAGGTGGTTTTCTGACATAGTGAAAATATTATGTCAGAAACTTTCAAAATACCCTTGAGTTGCTTTTTTAATGGCTTGTTCCATTTCTTCAAGTGTTTTTGTTTTGCCTGAATATTTAAGGCAAGCCGCAACATTATCAAGGGTGGTTTCTTTAAAAGGTTTTTTTTGCCTTTTTATTTTTGCTATGTAGTTCAAATTAATGATTTTTTACCCTTCTGATCTAAACCAATTAGATGAAAAATATTTTTTGCAATATCAATCCCAATAATGTTAATCTTCATTCTTGTTTCCTCTTTAAATTTAGTTTTAATTGAAGATCATCTCCAATTTTTAAGCGAGTTATTTGAGACCGTTATGTTTGGATCGGGTAGTTTTTCATTTTTAATAGTCATTGAATATTAAACTGTATTAATTACTAGCTAATACATAGTGAAATATGCTCTATATAGATTTAATTTAGGATATTAAAATACTTTGGGTGGTTGTATTTGTTTAAATACCACGCTAATATTTATGGCATAAGGCAATTAAGCTTTATATTATTATTCAAAGGGGTAAAAAATGGATTTCTCACAAGCCTTTCAAAATATTCAAGGCTCTGTTGTGAATGTTTTGGGGCTTAATAAACAAGATGAATCTATTTCATCAGGTAGTGGTGTAATCATCGGTGATGGTAGCTTCGTTTTAACTTGTGCTCATTGCGTTATCCCAAATACACGAACTATTGCTCGTTTTTCAGGAGCAGATACTGGTGAAATAGCAACCATTTTATTTAACGACGAACAATCGGATATTGCGCTACTACAATTCCAGAAGTCAATAGGTTCCTCTGCAATAATAAGTTCTTCATCGTCAGTATTAGTTGGTCATGAGGCTTTTGTTGTCGGCTTCCCAAATAATATAAATAAAATTACTGCCTTGTCTGCAAATATTGCTGGATTTGAACCTGACAATGGCTTTGACTTAATTCGTCTGGATGCATCTGTAAATCATGGAAATTCAGGTGGACCTCTATTTAATACAGCTGGGCAGCTTATTGGTATTGTTAACGCGAAACATGGTTCACTTTCAAGCTTTCTACAGCAAATACAAAATGAACAATCTAGAACACTGCTTTCCATTGGTAATGTTGATCCTATTAAAGCTATTCAGCAGTTAATTTCAGAAATGCAGAGAAATCTCAATCTCGGTATAGGCTATGCAATACCAACAGACCATATAGGACTTATAAATAATCAAATCCAAAATTTAATTCAATAGTAAATACAGTGATAGTTCAGCAATATTTTTTGTAAGCTTGATTAATATGTTGGCTGTTCTAGTTATTTAAAAATAAAACCAAGCAATTGAATTTAAGCTTAAAGTTGCTCCTTTGTAATAAAACAATCTATTTAAGTATTATCTTCCAAACCCTGCATGCAGATTCACACAGGGCGTTTTACTTAACCTATTGATTCACTGTCATTAAGTTGAAAAATATATATATGAATCAGATGGTTATTGAGGTAGGGTGGGCAGTTTTTTTTGCCCACATTGCCATTTCGTGGACAAAAAAAGATGTGCCCACCCTACATTTTCTTTAAAAAATCATTTTAAATAATAATAATTTATCTCTTAACTTAATAGCAGTGACCTATTGATTAAGATAGTAACACGTTATCCAACCATCCCTTAATGAAACTAATCCTTCCTTTTTCAAATAGTCGCTATTCAAAGCTTGATTAATAGCGGGTGTTTTAGCATTGCCCAATAATTTTTGCTGGTCATTCCTGAAGAAATTGCATGTTTTAATGCAACACCTCGTTTTACCAAGTTTGAAACTCTGGTTCGGAACCGTTGCCAATGTTTCCAAATAACTCAACTTACAAATTATTAAAAACACCAAATAAATTACTTTGTCATTTATTTACTAGTTGCACCTACTTAAAATCAAATTATAATAGCGTTTGACTTCAACACCACCCTAGAGACAGTTTTATGTTCAGTCATCAAGGCGCTCCCGCTTTATCCCATTTTCGTTTACAAAAAATAACCGAACAATTGTTCTCTGCAACAGGGGTTGAAATTAAACCCTATGCGGAATTTATTCATTTTATTGAACTTAAGGCGGGGCACACTGAACTTAATCCGCAACAGCAAAAAGTCCTTGAGCAAATTTTAAAATATGGTCCGCAATTAGCCGAACATGAACCTCAAGGAAAGCAGTTTATTAGCGCCCCTCGAGCGGGCACCATTTCACCTTGGTCAACACAGGCAACCAGTATTGCCCATCACTGTGGTTTAGAAATAATTGAGCGGATTGAACGCGGGGTTATTTGGTATCTTGAAATGGCAGATAATCCGCAAGCCTTGCAAAAAGCCCAAGTTATTTTGCATGATCGAATGACCGAAAGTATTTTTAAACAAATTTCGGATGTGGCTGTTTTATTTCAACATACCGAACCCAAACCTTTAATTAAAGTCGATATTTTAGGGCAAGGTAAAGATGCCTTGGTTGCCGCCAATAAAAATTTAGGATTGGCTTTATCTAGTGATGAAATTGATTATTTAGTAACCAGTTTTAGCGCCTTACAACGTAATCCAAGCGATGTTGAATTAATGATGTTTGCCCAAGCTAATTCAGAACATTGTCGGCATAAAATTTTTAATGCGGATTGGAAAATCAATGGCAAAACTCAGCCTCATAGTTTATTTAAAATGATTCGCAATACTACCGAAAAAGCGCCCGAAGCCGTGCTTTCTGCTTATAGCGATAATGCGGCGGTTATGAAAGGAGCCAAAGGCAAACGTTTTTTTGCCCAAGGAGAGAATCATCAATATCAAGCAACCGAAGAAGCCATTCATATTTTAATGAAGGTTGAAACGCATAATCATCCAACCGCAATTTCTCCCGCATCTGGTGCGGCAACAGGTGCAGGCGGAGAAATTAGAGATGAAGGCGCAACAGGTAAGGGAAGTAAACCTAAAGCAGGATTGACGGGATTTTCTGTTTCTAATTTAAAGATTCCAAATTTAACGCAACCTTGGGAAGTTGATTTTGGTAAACCTGAACGAATTGTTTCAGCTTTAGATATTATGTTAGAAGGACCCATTGGCGCCGCCGCTTTTAATAATGAGTTTGGGCGTCCTAATTTAGCGGGTTATTTCCGTACTTTTGAATTAGAATTACCCGCCAATAATCAACAAGGTCAACAGTTACGCGGTTATCATAAGCCGATTATGTTAGCGGGGGGCTTAGGGAATATTCGAGATATTCATATTAATAAAAAAACCTTTCCTGTCGGTTCGCCTTTAATTGTTTTAGGCGGTCCCGCCATGTTAATTGGTTTAGGCGGCGGGGCAGCTTCTTCAATGGATTCAGGCGCTTCCACCGAAGATTTAGATTTTGCATCTGTCCAACGCGCCAATCCTGAAATGGAAAGACGTTGCCAAGAAGTCATTGATCGATGCTGGGCAGAAGGCAAAGAAAACCCTATTTTATTTATTCATGATGTTGGGGCGGGTGGTTTATCTAATGCTTTGCCTGAATTAGTTCATGATGCGGATAAAGGCGGGATTTTTGAATTACGGGATGTGGCAAATGATGATCCCAGTATGAGTCCAATGGAAATTTGGTCAAATGAAGCGCAAGAACGCTATGTGATGGCGGTTAATAAAGATCAATTAACTCAATTTGAAGCACTTTGTCAGCGGGAACGTTGCCCTTATCGAGTGGTTGGCGAGACCGTGAGTGATAAAATTTTAAAATTGGGGGATCGGCATTTTAATAATAACCCCATTGATTTACCCATGAGTTTATTATTTGGTAAAGCGCCTAAAATGTTACGGGATGTTCAATCCGTTCCTTATCCACAACAAACTTTGGATTTTTTACAAAAAACCGATTTAAAAGCAATGGCATTGGCTGTTTTGCGCCTACCCAGTGTGGCAAGTAAAAGCTTTTTAATTACCATTGGTGATCGTTCTGTTACGGGGCAAGTGGTCCGTGATCAAATGGTGGGACCTTGGCAAGTTCCTGTGGCGGATGTTGCGGTTACTGCCAGTGATTATGCGGGCTATCAAGGGGAAGCGATGGCAATGGGAGAACGCACACCTGTTGCATTATTAAATGCCCCCGCTAGTGGGCGAATGGCGGTTGGTGAAGCCATTACCAATATTGCAGCCAGTCGAATTAATAAACTCAGTGATCTGTGTTTATCCGCTAACTGGATGGCGGCGGCAGGACATGAAGGCGAGGATGCACGGCTTTATGAAACAGTGAAAGCGGTGGGTTTAGAATTATGTCCTGCTTTGGGAATCGCTATTCCTGTCGGTAAAGATTCGATGTCAATGAAAACTATTTGGCAAAAATATGAGATGGCAGCCCCGTTATCTTTAATTATTAGTGCTTTTGCGCCTGTGGCTGATATTCGCCAAACATTAACCCCCCAATTACAGTTAGATGCGGGTGAAAATTGTTTAATTTTAATTGATTTAGGGCAGGGCGCTAATCGTTTAGGGGCTTCGGCTTTAGCACAAGTACATAGTCAAATTGGAACAACCCCCGCAGATTTAGATAATCCTTTATTATTAAAACAATTCTTTGAATTAATCCAAAAACTAAATCAAAATCAACAATTATTAGCTTATCATGATCGCTCAGATGGCGGACTTTTTGCGTGTTTAGCCGAAATGGCTTTTGCGGGGCGTTGCGGGTTTGAAGTTGAATTACCCAAAGGAGATCCAATGGGTATTTTATTTAATGAAGAATTAGGCGCGGTATTACAAATTAAAAAATCGGATAAAGCCACCGTTTTTGATTTAATTAAACAATTTAAATTAGATCATTGTTGTCATTTTATGGGGCAAGCCACAACTGATGAAATATTTGATATTAAACAAAATCAACAAACACTTTTAAAATCAAATCGCATTGAATGCCAACAAGCTTGGTCTGAAACCAGTTATGAAATGCAAAAATTACGCGATAATCCTGATTGTGCAGATGAAGAATTTAAGCGCATTAGTACTAAAGACACGGGATTATTTATTGAAACAAATCAAATCGAAACAAGTTCTTTTATTAATACAGGGGTGAAACCCCGTATTGCGATTTTACGCGAACAAGGCGTGAATGGACAAGTTGAGATGGCTTTTGCTTTTGCTCAAGCGGGTTTTGAATGTATTGATGTTCATATGTCTGATTTATTAACAGGGCGCCAAAATTTAATGGATTTTAAAGCCTTAGTGGCTTGTGGTGGTTTTTCTTACGGGGATGTTTTAGGGGCGGGAGAAGGTTGGGCAAAAACCATTTTATTTAATTCCTTATTGCGGGATCAATTTAGTGCCTTTTTTGAACGTTCAGATAGCTTTAGTTTAGGGGTTTGTAATGGCTGTCAAATGCTCTCTAATTTACATGAACTTATTCCTGAAACAGCGCATTGGCCACATTTTGGTCGTAATCGTTCAGAACAATTTGAAGCCCGTTTTGGGATGGTTGAAATTATGCCCAGCCCGTCTATTCTATTAAAGAATATGGCGGGAACCAAAGTCCCTATTGCGATTGCTCATGGCGAGGGAAAAGCTGAATTTAAAACGCCTGATTTAATGCAACAAAGTAAACCTTATATTGGATTGCGTTTTATTGAAAATAATGGCACCCCCGCCTTGATTTATCCAGCAAATCCTAATGGTTCACCTGAGGGTATTACGGGGCTTTGTAATAAAAATGGTCGAGTGACTATTATGATGCCTCATCCTGAGCGTGTTATTAGAACCGTTTGTAATAGTTGGGCACCTTCCCAACAAAAGACAAACAGTCCTTGGCAGCAATTATTTAACAATGGACGAGAATGGTTAAATTGATATTTTAATCAAACAAAAAAATGGTGCTATATTATGTAGTACATCGTCTTTATTTTATTTTATCTTAAATTTATTAGTTTTATCGAGATTAATCATATGAATCAATCATATACAACTTTAGTTACCCAGTGTCGCAGTCTTTCTAAAAAAACCCTGTCTGTTTTATTACGAGGCTTTTTTGATAAACTAGATGATGCTTTATATGATGTATCTGAAAAATCAGAAGGTGGATTAAAAACAGATTATTTACAAGCAATGCGAGATGTGAGAAAAGATCGTCAAACCATTGAATCTACTTTTAATAAACAAATCTTTGATGGTTTTGATGCTTTTTGGTCAGAAGAAGACGAATTTAGCAACAATGAAGAAGAAGAATCAACAGGGTTTGATTTTGGGAGTTTAGGGGAGCTTTCTCTTGTCGATGATGATGATATGGAAGAATCTTTGGCCATTACTAATATGGCAGGAAAAGTAGAAAATAAATTTGCAGAAGAAATTTTAGCTTTAAATAAGCGTTTTGGTTTATTATTGGAACAAGAGGTTATTAAATCAGACGTCAATCCATTAGGTCCAAAAGCACTCGCAGATTCTTTTCTAAATGCAATGACAAAATTGACTTTAGAAGTTTCAGAAGAAGAAAATGAATTAACCATTAAATTGGTTATTTATAAAAACTTTGATCTCCATTTCTTTAAATATATCGGAGCTTTTTATGATGAAATAAATACCTTGCTTCATGCCGCAGGGATTGATCAGCAAAAACCCGCTAAATTTCGCCAAAATCCAGTATCTCCTGCAGCTCCGCCTCCGCCTCCGCCAGAACAACCCATTGAAGAAGCAGAGCAGTTACATCCAGACCCACAGTATCCAGTCCAACAAGGACAACAATCGCCTTATCCTCAACAACAGCAGCAACAGCAACCAATGGGAACAATGCCACCTCAAGAGCCTGCTTATATACCACCTCCAATGTATGGCTATGCCCAAAATTATCAAGCCCCTGCTTTTAATCAACTAACGCAGTTGATGCATCAACAACCTATGGCGCCTAGTGGTATGGTTAACCCAACCATGCCCGCTTTACCTCCTCAACAACTATCATCGATGGTTGCGGGAATGCAAAATCAAGCATTAATGGCGGGGGGATCGATTGGAGATTTAAGAGGAAATATTCAAAAAACCTTACATGAAACCACAACAGAACATTCAATAAAACAAGAAGATCAAGATGCCATTGATGTCATTTCAATGTTATTTGAATTCATTTTAGATGATCCCAATCTACCTGATAAAATGCGGGCTTTATTATCTAAATTACAAATCCCAATGTTAAAAGTGGCAATTTTAGATAAAACTTTTTTTACCAATAAAAATCATCCTGCCCGTACTTTATTAAATAATTTAGCCCAAGCTTCTGTTGGGATTGTTGACAATGATCCCTTACATAAACCCTTAATTCGACGGATTGAAGCGGTTATTGGACGCATTGTTGATGAGTTTAAAAATGATGTTTCTTTATTTTCTTTATTAGATGATGAATTTAGTCTTTTTATTGAAAAAGAAAATAAAATGGCAAAAGTGACTGAGACAAGAACAGCTCAGGCAACCCAAGGTCAAGATAAACGTAAGTTAGTTAAAGCAAAAGTGGCAGAGGCAATTAATAGCCGAGTTAAAGGAAAACGCTTACCTAGAGTGGTTAAAAAATTATTAAAAGAACCATGGAATAACTTATTAAACCTCGCTTATTTAAGAGGAGGGGAAGAGAATGAGCAGTGGCAAAAAGCATTGGCTGTTATTGATAAATTAAGTTGGACTTTATCAGGTACGAAAGATCAGGATGAACGCAAAAAAATTATTAAAGCCGTCCCTGCTTTATTAATTGAAATACGGGAAGGTTTAAAAACCATTTCTTATAATCAACAAGAAATGACTTCGTTACTCAAAGGATTACAAGAAGCTCATGTTGTTAGTTTACGAGAGTCTTCTGCAAATGAAGCAGATAGAAAAGTTAAAAAAGAACATTCACCTGAAATAGCTGAAGCCATTGTTGTTGAAGAAGTCGCAGAAGATGAGGAATTAGTTGAATCTCCCATTCAAATTAAAGAAAATGAGGGTGATAATGAAACTGGTGATGAATTTTTACAAAAAGCAAGAGAAATGGAAGTGGGAACTTGGCTTGAGTGGGATAATACTGAAGGCAAACATTTACGGGGTAAATTATCATGGAAAAGCGATGTAACGGGTATTTTTGTTTTTGTTAATCGAAAAGGAATGAAAATTGCTGAAATGCAAGCTGATGGACTCGCTGAATTACTTAAAAATGAAAAAGCAATTGATTTACAGGATACAGCGGTTCCTTTAATGGATAGAGCTTTAACGGCCATGGTGGATGTGCTTAAAAAATCAGCCGAGGTCACTGAATCAATGCAAGGAGATTAAATTAAAATTGTTGAAAGTGGACTTATTTAATACGGAACTATTAAACAATCCCACTTTCTCATAAAATCAGTCTACAATGCTTTAAACTAAAGTTATTGTTATTTTATTTATTTATAAATTGCATAAAGAGTTAAATTAATGAAAAAAAATCAAATAATGAAAGTGTTATCCACTCTATTTATCCTTTATTATAGTACATTTTTAAATGCCAGCCCGAGTACTGAAAAAATTAAAAGTTATGTTCAATCCATTATGCCTGATGTTCAAATTGATGAAGTAAAAGAAACACCGATCAAGGGGTTATATAGTGTTGCTGTAGGTCCGCGGATTATTTATTTTTCTGAAGACATGCGTTATATGATTCAAGGTAATATTTTAGATGTGGCTACCATGGAAAATTTAACCGAAGTAGATGAAACGGCCGCAATTGTTAAATCAATAGATAATCTTGATGAAAAAGAAATGATTATTTATCCAGCAAAAGATAAAATCAAAGAAAAAACTCAAGATACGGTAACTGTTTTTACTGATATAGACTGTGGTTACTGTCGGAAATTACATTCTAAAATGGATGATTATAATAAATTGGGGATTAACATTCGTTATTTATTTTATCCACGAGCAGGAAAAAATAGTAATTCGTATAAGAAAGCCGTTTCTGTTTGGTGTGCTGATGATAAAGTTAAAGCAATGAATGAAGCTAAAAGCGGTAAAAAAGTCATTGCTAAAAATTGTGAAAATCCTATTAGTAAGCAAATGAAATTAGCTAATATGTTAGGGGTTAATGGGACGCCTTCCATGGTTTTAGCCAGTGGACGTTTGATTCCTGGTTATGTACCTCCTAATGAATTAAAACGCATTTTAGCGAAAGAACGTGTCGTAAAAGTGCATCAACAAAGTATTAAATTAACTCAAAAAACAACCAATGCCAAGTGATAAAATTACCCTTGCCGCAATAACCCATACGGGAATGGTGCGCGACCACAACGAAGACTGGATTTATGATAATGCAGACTTAGGTTTAGTTATTGTTGCCGACGGAATGGGCGGACATAATGCGGGAGAAGTCGCCAGTCGAATGGCGACAGAAGTAACTCGAAGTTACTTAATTCCTTCTCAAGAATCTGAAAAAGGCGATCTTTTAGAGACTTCTTTACAATTAGGAC
>Ga0256847_1001086_pt1 | contig 14832 bp, 5 predicted proteins | sample TeddybearmetaG_FD_189099 | JGI IMG/M metagenome (GOLD analysis project Ga0256847, IMG submission 189099) | Hydrothermal vent microbial communities from East Pacific Rise, Pacific Ocean - Teddybear | ecosystem: Environmental > Aquatic > Marine > Hydrothermal vents | place: Pacific Ocean: East... | reverse complement strand
GGTGAAGACAATATTGTTGCTGATAGCACTTCTGAAATAGATGGTGTAATAGGCAAGTTAAAAACATTGCTGAATAAAAATCCTGACCTGGCATATTCTAGGATTATGTGTCCGAGAAAACTGGAAGCCAACACAGCCTATCACGCCTTTGTGGTCCCAACTTTTGAAAGCGGACGATTGGCAGGACTAGGTCTTAATTTGAAGCATTTGCCGAATGTTGAATTTTCCGCTTGGCAGACTTATGGTGATAGAGCAGATGCCACCTTATATCCTTATTACCATCGTTGGTATTTTAGAACTGGTACTATTGGCGATTTCGAATATCTCGTAAGGTTGCTCGAACCTCAACTGATAGATAGTCGCGTTGGTCGCCGCGATATGGATGTTCAAAAACCTGGTGTAAATGTCAGTGGCATCAATGATGCTGAGCTTGGAGGCGTTCTTAAACTTGGTGGCGCATTAAAAATTCCTTTTAACACCCTTGGTGATGATGATAAAGCTGAAGTTTTAAAATATGATAATTGGGATCAAAATCCGTATCCACATCAATTTCAGGTGGATTTAAGCAGTTTTATCAATTTGGCTGACGATTATAGCGTGAAGACTTCTGAAGATGCTAATCAAGATGCCAACATAGGTTTAGATCCTCAAAATAATGATGACGACAAAGACCCACTTATTACAGCACCACTCTATGGTCGTTGGCATGCCTTGGTGCAGCGAATCCTTAAGGAAAGGGATGGTTCCAATCTACCGCAGAATAAAAACTGGGTACACGAACTAAACTTAGATCCTAGATATAGAGTTGCAGCTGGTTTCGGAACTCATGTTGTACAAGAAAACCAGGAAAATTATATGACAGCCGCTTGGAAACAGGTAGGCGATATTTTAGAGGCTAACAGAAAATTACGATTGGCACAATTGGCTAAGCAAAGTTCTTGGGTATGGTATGACAAACACATTCGGCCAATGGTTACAGCCAACCCAGAAAAAGCATTTTTCATCACACGTCCAGTACAAAAACGTGTTATAGCACAAGGACTCACTGTGCATCATACTCTTAAACAAAGTAAAGTACCTGCAATCATTACTTCAACAGTTATGCGAAGAGTGATGCGTCCTGGAAGCCGTTTAATGAAATTGCTTCCGTTTAACAATACTACGGTTAAACCTTTTAATCTTATCGACAGAATCAATAAAGGTGAGGTGCATCCCGCGCCTCCGAAAATTGTTCCTTCTGATCTTCCTACTATTGATAATCTTGCAAATGACGCACAACCTAATAACATTCCGTCATTTGTAATTGATTTGATTAAAAAATATCCTTGGTTAAAATTCCTGTTTCTAATATTGGCAATACTCATCCTATTATTATTACTGCTATTTTCACCAGCAGGCATTCTTTTAATAGTTGGAGGAATTGCTGTGGGAGCGTTCGCTTATTTATACTATCAATTCAATAAATGGGGAAAACAGCTCGACAATGCAGAATCTATTAAAGAAGAGAATATCAAGCCTGAAGCTGTAGATAATCTGCCTAAAAGCCCTGATTTCAAAATTACCGATATCAACTCAAACTTCTCACCTTCAAGAGGTAACACAGATAGTGTGGAAGCCGCTAATTTTAAAACAGCTTTAAAAGACTCCTTTAACCTTATTAATGTTAGCAGAACTGTTGGTAAGGTCGATATAAAACCAGCTCTTGATGTTCCAATGTTGGTCAACACAACATTTACGGTTATCAACCCAGAAATTACGATTCCTCGACTAATTTTTAATGCTATTTTAATTCCAGAACGAATTCGTGTTCAAATGATCGAAACATTCGTTGAGGCGATGGCATACCCGGAATTTGACACACCGATGTACGAACCTTTAAAGAAAATTTCGGCAGAATTGTTCCTGCCTAACATTAACTTCATTGCTCAAAATAGCATCTCGCTATTAGAGACCAATCAAAAATTCATTGAAGCTTATATGGTTGGTTTAAATCATGAGTTTGCAAGAGAATTGCTATGGCGAGAATATCCAACTGATCAAAGGGGAAGTTACTTTAGACAATTTTGGGACGTATCAGGGTTCCTTCCGGATACAGAAATGTCTGCGGAAGACTTAAGAGAAAAACTAAAAGACATTCCTCCTTTGCATAAATGGTCCAAATTTTCTGAATTAGGTGACCATGACCATCGTGAAGAAGGTGGTGATAAGGAAGAGGAAGTCGTTCTAGTCATACGTGGCGAATTGCTGAAAAAATACCCGAATGCAGTCATCTATGCGCATAAAGCAGAGTGGCAAATGGAAGATGGCGAAATAAATTCAAGAGTAGAACGCACATTAGTTGAGCTTTCCTCTGGTGAGGAAGACATGCCGCCAAAAGATAAAGTTAAAACACCTTTATATGAAGCCAAAGTAGATCCAGACATTACGTTTTTTGGTTTCGATCTAAACGCGGAAGAAGCACGCGGAGGAACAGGAGATGAAGAAGGAGACGAAGATAGACCAGGTTGGTTCTTTGTAATTAAAGAGCGTCCAGGAGAACCACGATTTGGTTTGGATCTTGAGCCAGCGGATAATCAACCTATTGATGTCTGGAATGATCTTTCGTGGGAACGCGCTCAACCATCAGGTGCTTTTTTAGAAATCAATGATGCTACTGAAACCATTTTTATTGATGATTTTGACACTGAAAATGAAAAAGAAAAAAAAGAACAAAATCCTGATGACAAAAATGTTGTTTGGAGCAAGGAAATGAATGCGGCTGAATTAGCCTATATACTGTATCAAGTGCCTGTAATGGTTGCTGTACATGCTTCAGAAATGTTACCAAAACCTTAATGTTATAAAGATGCCAGATTTTACAGACATAAGAAATAATTTAAACCAAGCGCAACAAACGCGCGATGAAGCCAAACATCAAGTTTTTTTAAATAAGGAACGCCTTAAAAAAATCCAACGAAAAAAACAGAGTCTTCAGCGTGTTTTTGACGTTGAAAACAATGAGAATGTAAAGCTTAAACAACGTTTAGAGCGTGAAGAAAACAAAGTTACTTCCGAAATAAATCAATGGGAAAGCACCTTGCAAGAACATGCAATCTCTATGAACGATATTCTATTACAATATCAACCGTTTTCAGACCCTAGAGAATTTGTTGACCGATTAAGTGATGAAACACCTTTTCTTTTAATGCCTGTTCGACTGGAAACGCGATTTAAAACTGTACGGTCTGATAATACAGATGTCAATCAGCTTTGGGTACGTATTTATCCAGATGATTGTATGATCGATTCTTTTGAATCTGTGTTATCCGAAGTTGAAGTAATAAGCGCTCAAAAATATTGGCATGGTATCTGGCAAGCAGCCGAAAACGAAAACAATCAACGTGCTTCATGGAGGGCATTGGTAGCAACTTATGGTTCTGGTCGATCACGTTATATAATAGAACAATACATCCCAATAAATAATACAGACCAGCCAACAGCTGCCATTGAGAAAGATTTCTTCCTTACCATTGGAGTTGAGGAGTTGCCAACCGAAAACGAGCAAAATGTTATCAAAGCATTTTGGGTATCTTATTGGTCAGCATATACAGACAAAGCATTAAAAGATGAAGCATATCAAACTTTAGAAGGTGAATTGGGCATCGATATGGCTGCAACTGTTCTTGAAACCATGAAACCTCATAATCTGGATGACCAAGAGCGTGTGTTAGAAGACGGTATAAATGTTTTAGTTGTATTTATTCAATTCCCTAAAGAAGATACTATTGATACCAAAGAGCAATCCTGGACACAAGCACCCAAAACATACATAATGCCAGATCGTTTTGTACTTACAGGATACCAAACGACAAGTCATACCACTAATGATGAGGACATTGCTTTTCAGGTTATTGGTAATCAGATTCCGTCGCCATTAATCGTCGGACCTGATCCTTCATTAAAAGAAGAAGAACAAATTCAGCAAGAAGATGGCGATCTTAAGGTTAATGACGATATGAAATGGGTTGTCGATTTTGATGATGCCATTACAAAAGGATTGGGCTTTAAAATCAACCTGACACCTACCCAAGCAGGAAGAGGGTTTGATCGCATCGTTGCCTTAGGTCTCAAATTAAGTGCCGATGAAGAAAAAGGTGCCGAGCTTTTAGAAACCTTGTTTCAAAATCATGAGAGAAGTAAAAAAGGACTCATCATTTTACCACAAGGCACTCCAACCAACAATACAGAAGAAGATGGTTCGGGGCATAATTTCCTCGATGATTCTGATGTAAGCTTCGATCAGCTTAAAAAAGAAAAACAATTTGATATTGAGCAGGATTGGCTAAAGAAAAAAGATGGTCAATGGTTGGCAGAATGGCTAGGTGTTCGTTACGATACGTTTCAAAAAACATACAATGCAGATCTTACAGACCAATGCGAAGCAAAAGCCATGAACATTGCATTGTTTCCAGCCACTTTAGGCTATATGATGGAAACTATGATGCAACCTGTATTCAACGACGATGATGTTGAAAAAACACGATGGTTCATCAACAATTTTGTAAGCGGCAGAGGGCCTATACCAGCTTTAAAGATAGGACAACAACCTTATGGTATATTGCCCACAACTACTTTCTCTAATTTGGGTTGGTTAAACGATAGAAGATTTAGGCAACCTCAAGGTGTGCCTTGGCTAAAAGGCAATGAGTCCTTTATGAGACGACTCTATCAGATCCTTAAGCAAATAGATGCGGACCTGCTTCCATTTTTAAATAACGACGTTTCATTTGTCGGCAAGGCAGGTGATGCACATCAGCTTTTATTGGATATTGTTGGCCTTAATCCAACGTCTGTTGAATATTACCAACGTTACGCAGAAAGTTTTGATTCGCTTATAAATCGATTCAAGTTATCAGGTGGTTTTGCGGTGCTTATTGGGATTATTTTGGCAGGCGCTTATGTAAAAAGCGGCAAGGATCTGTTGGAAACTTTTGGCTATAATGATGAAGAATTGCCAGACATACTTAAGAAGTTCTTTTTAAAGAGTGAAAATAAATTATATCGCGACCTTATTGATGATAGTAAGTTATCTGAAATCCTACCGATAAGAAACTATACAGACGAGCCAGATGCCAAGAATTATATTGAATGGCTTATAGAAGCTGCTACCACCTCGCATAATACCTTAAGAAAACAACAAGGTTTTACCGACAACAAAATTCCTTCGGCTTTATTGTACCTAATGCTAAAGCATTCGTTAGATATGGGTTATATTAATGTGAGCCTAAACCTTAATTTACAAGCGCAGCGTATTTCGCCAACAGAATTTAAGGCTGCAAAAATAGACCCAGCTTTTATGCATGTTGCCACTGAAACACAACAAACAGAAAGCCGTTGGAAATACCTTTATACCAATGACGAAGTTATTACAGGTTCTTCAACACTTACACTTGGTGATTATATACCAACAGTGCTTAATACAGAATTAGCTACAGCCTACCTTAAAAAACAACTGGAAGCATTAGAACATTTAGCCCATGCACCAACGGGCCGTTTAGAGCGAGCACTCACCGAGCATATTGATTTGTGTACCTATCGTCTTGATGCCTGGAAAAATGGATTTATGAACTACCAGATGGCGACCATGCGCTTTAAGGAAACGGACTCTTCTGAAGAAATTACAACCAGTCGTGGCTCTTATTTGGGAGCCTATGCATGGTTGGAAAACATTCGTCCAGAAAACAAGGTGCTTAAAGTAAAAGATGATTTAGAAGATGAAGAACTCATCAAGCATTTCAACAAGCCTGATGAACCTCAACTCATGGTCGATGAAACCAATGGCGGTTTCATCAATGCACCATCGTTAAATCATGCCGTTACAGCTGCAATTTTACGAAATGCTTATATGTCTGATGATCATCCTGAAACATTTGAGATTAATTTGTCTTCAGAACGTGTACGCAAAGGATTGTCCTTAATTGAAGGTATTCGCGCAGGACAAAGCCTTTCTGCATTGCTTGGATATTATTTAGAGCGTGAATTGCATGATCAAAATGGAACTTTAACTCTAATAGATTTCCACATACACAAACTCCGTAAAGCATTTCCACTTAAGGCAGACAAACGAAAAGATACAAAAACAGAGGACGCAGATGCTATTGAAGCTATCCAGGCTAGTAATGTAGTAGATGGTTTAGCACTTGTTGAACAAGCAGCCAAAGCAGGAAATGCAACTTATCCTTTCGGGAAACCTCCGAGTTTATTACCAGTTAGTGGTCCAGATGCACCTTCAACCGCTATTAAAAATGCTATTAATAAACAAGTACAAAATATTGCCAATCTCAATGATGCCGTAGCTGATATAGCCATGGCAGAAAGTGTACATCAGGTTGTTTTGGGTAATTATGATAGAGCTGCAGCTACACTTGATACCTATAGCAAAGGAAACTTCCCACCAATTCCTGATGTTATACAAACACCTCGACGAGGCACAAACATAACACATCGTGTTGGGCTTCAATTTGAAATTAATGTTGACTCAAATACGTCGCCAAATTCAATAGCTGTTTCTCCACGTTCAAAAGCTGAACCTGCCATAAACAGTTGGTTGAATATGGTGTTACCAGACGAAAGTGACTGTGTAGCGAAGGTGAGTTTTTTCAATCATGCTACAGATTCTGAAGACGAAAAAAAAGTAACTCAAAAACACCTTAATCTTCAGCCTCTGGATTTGCTTTATATTGTAAATACAGATAACGATCAGGCAATGACGACTTTAGACGATCGTATTGTAAATTACATTCACACAACGTTTTCTCCAAGACCAGATGCAGATATTAAGATTAAATATACCGAACAAGTAACTAAGGAGGGTGAGGTCAACTTTTTTGAATTGGCAGCCCAAATGCAAAGTTTGCGAAGTTTGATCTTAAAATCCCGCCCGTTGGAGCCAATGGACGTGTCCTTGCCTAATGAATCGAAATCGGCAGAAAACGAATCTTTCTTTTTAGATAGTACAAGAATTACCCTTGCTAAGCAAGATATCGAGAATATCATGTCGGATTTAACAACTTATTTGGCGACTATTACACCTTTGGTGGATGATACCGAAACCAACAGAGCACAAATTATATCAGATATTGACGCATTAGGCACAAGCTTAACAGACATTCTTTCACGTTTGGGTATGTACGGCTTACCGCAAACAGGAACTGGTTTTATTTATGACAGAAAACGAGTGCTTTACAACACTGTAATCGAAAAACTAGGAACCATAATTACAAATTGGGAAGCTAATCATATTGCATATCAAGAAATCATAAATGAGTTTGATACCTTGCCACCACCTACTCCAGAAGAAAGTTTCTCGATGCTGTATAAAGCAGAACGTCTCATTACTACCACGCCTGAAATACCTCAACCTGGCACTCCAGCAGAATTTAGAACAAAACTAGACCCAAAAGAAAGTAATTATGTTGCAAAATTAGATGCCATTAAAGTTGTTTTAACCAGCAATCACCCAAGCTTAAATACCCTTTTTGCAGCAGTAACAGCCTTATTACCAACAACCAATTTTAATGCTGTCCCTCTTGCAATTACAGATCAGGAAGATCAAATTCTTGTATTTGCTGGAGAATTAAAAACCCAAGCTGAACTATTAAATGCCGACCTTTTAAAACGTACCACCAAAGTACAGGAATTGGTAGATCAAGCTAATTTACTCGTTCCTAGTAAAAAACAAGTTGAACTTATTCAAGATGCAGGCAAACAGTTATTTGGAGGTGATTTTAAAATGGTACCTGAATTTGAGCTTCCGGATAAACAAGCTGATGAATGGTCCAACTCTTATAATAATACTACACAACTTCTAAATCATATAACAACCAACGAACATGTTGATTTTCCGATAGATGAATGGCGTTATGGTGCTGCTAGAGTAAGAGAAAAAATGCACCATTGGGAAAATGTAGTTGCTTTAAGAGAAGCTTTTTTAACCGATACTTTGGAGTTGCATCCTGTACAGCTTCCACATCAAGATGATGACCATTGGTTAGCATTGAATTATCCTGAAAATCACGAAATCCTAAACGATAAGATATTGTACACAGCACATTACACAACTCCTTTTAAAAAAACAGAACGCCAATGTGGCTTGTTGCTTGATGAGTGGACGGAAGTCATTCCATCAAAAGAAGAAGATGTTGGTGTTGCCTTTCATTACGATAGACCAAATTCAGAACCACCACAAGTTATGCTCATGGCGATGCCTTCAGAATTTACTGGAGAATGGCAATGGAATGACCTCATGAACATTGTAAACGAAACATTGGATCTTGCTAAAAAACGTGCTTTAGAGCCTGATCATATTGATAAAACAGCTTATGCACGATTTTTACCTGCCACCGTTTCTGCAGTTACAGTTCATCCCATAACAGCTTCGCTTAATTATGCTTTTAACAATTTAATTTACAACCAATTAGACAATGGCAGTACTGAATAAACATATCGCTATAGAAAACATAGATACCGTTTTAAACCAAAGATTGTTCCCAACAATTACACTCTGGAACCGATTAGAAGCGCGTCCACGTGCCGATGATTTTGATCGTGCTCTAAAAGCCGAAGTCCGTGACCCCTTATGGATGCTCACTAAACAATGGCAATTGGGTGAGTTTAGAGGTGATGATGCTGGGTCTCCTGCATTTGCCAAAATACAGATGGCAACAACACGACTTACAAAATATCAGGCAGACAGCAAAGATATACAGTCCTATGACGACGATGTACCACTTGAGGCCAAAGTGGAGCAGAAAAAAATCCCTTTTAAGCAGGGAATTCAAGATATATCTTTGGATTTACGTTTATTAATGGGACGTCATTGGCTGAAGTTGACCAAAGCAAATTTTGGTGCGCTTCGAGATAAGTTTATTGAATTGTATGGTTTTGAACAACCAGATCCAAATAATAAAGATTTTGCCCAGATTGTAGCCCATCGCGAAGTTTGGCAGCAATTTTCTGCAATCGCAGGACGAAGCATGGATGGTCATGCACTATATTTTTATTTAAAGCAAGATGTAACCCAAACTGCTTCAGATAATACCACCGAGTCTGGAAATTCAACACTAAACGCCTTGGGTGAAAAATTTGTCACATGGTTTGACAATCTATTTCTTCAACCAGAGGAGGAAAACAATAACGCGTGGTTGCCATCACGTATGGAATATCAATTTACTGTTTCTGCACCTGTGGAAAGTGAAGAAAAAGTTCTGACAGCTGATGAATATTATCAAGGGCATTTAGATTGGTATAATCTAGATATCGATCCAAAAAAAACTGTTTTAGAAATAGATACAAGTGTCAGTCTACCTCCTGATCCACAGGATAGAACAACCTTGTCCTTTTTTCCTGTTCCCGTTTCATTTGATGGTATGCCAAACACGCGTTGGTGGCGCTTTGAAGATTCTCAAACCAACTTTGGAGACATTAATCCAGATACTACGGATCTCAATAAATTACTTTTTATAGAGTTTGCTCTTATCTATGCCAATGATTGGTTTTTAGTACCATTTACTTTACCTGCCGGAAGTATTGCTGAAGTAAAAGGCTTATCTGTTACTAATGTCTTTGGTGAAAAAACATGGATAGATCCTGCAGGAAAAGGGATGGACGATAATTGGAAACGCTGGAACATGTTTGCCTTAAATGTAAAAGGAAATCAACGTGAACCTGCTGACAATAGTTTACTCATATTACCAACTGTTGAGAAAATTCAGGAAGGTAAACCTATTGAAGAAGTTATATTTATTCGTGACGAGATTGCCAATATGGTCTGGGCCATTGAAAAGAAAATACCAGTACCAACAGGAGTTGGCAAACATGGTGGTGAAGCTGCTTATGAACTTCATAAGTTTTATCAAAGCATACTTGACCAAAGCGTTGAAGATGGTTTTATTATACCTGATGACCCTGAATTTAAAGCTGCCATCAGATATCAGATTATGAATACTGTACCGGAAAATTGGATTCCATTTATTCCTGTTCATGTTGAGGGAAGTTCTCGCGAAATTCAGCTACAACGTGCCTCTATGCCTAGAATACTGGATAATGATGAGGCAGGGAATGCGCAAAAAATAAAGCCACGAACCCAATTGGTAAGAGAAGGCTTGGATAAAAATCCTGTTGAGGCTTATTTTATTTATGAAGAAGAAGTTCCTAGAGCTGGCATTAGAGCCTATCAAACCTACCAACGTGCACGCTGGTATAATGGTAAGGTTGTTAACTGGTTTGGTGCAAGAAAACAAACAGGACGAGGAGAAGGTCATAGCGGCTTAGCATTTGATCAGATAATTCCAACAGGTAAACAAAGGAATGTATAAATTTATTTTATAGAGAATAATCAATTTATTTTCATTTTTTGTTTTCTTAGCAAACGAAAGAGGAATAGCAAGAGAGTAATGGGCTACGCGATGTTGTTAGTTTTTAAATTATTGATATTCAATAGTTTAAAAATAATAACTAGAGTATTATTGACGTAAAAGCGTTTTGAGTCCGGTAAAATCAAAGATTCTTTGTTACAATAATAGATTCTATTTAGTCCCTTTTACTGCTAAACAATGTTAAAATTTAAGAAATTTTAAAAAAAATTGTACCTGAATAAAAAAAGCCGAGATAAAAATCTCAGCTTTCTATGTACTCGAGATGGGATTTGAACCCATACGGACATTACTGTCCACTGGATTTTAAGTCCAATCAAATAGTAATCAAATTGAACTAAATATATTCATTATCAATTGATTATCAATATTTTAATTTTTATTGATTCCATTTAATATCATGTAAAATCAAAAAAGGTTGTACCTATGTTGTACCAAATTTTTGTATTTTTAGGGTAATAAAAATGGTAAGCTATGACTTCAAATGCAAAAATAACTCTAAGAAAGAAACCAAATAAACAAGGTCAATATCCTCTTGCTATAAGAATAACAAAAAACAGGCAGTCTAATTACATGTATATAGGTCATTATATTGATTTAAAGTATTGGGATAAAAAAAACAAAATTGTTAGAAAATCACACCCAAATTCAGTTCGACTAAATAACCTTTTAATTTCGAAATTAGTAGAAGTAAATAAATTGCTACTTGAACTTCAATCTGAAAATAATGACATATCATCAAGTCAAATCAAAAAGAAAATAAATTCTTCATTAGAAAATACCTGTTTTTTTGATGTGGCCAAGGATTATTTAGATGAGTTGGAAAAGGATAACAAGTTATCTAGGCTATCATCTGATAAAGTTAGAGTTAGGCACGTATTAAATTATACTCAGTCAAAGCAACTCACCTTTCAAGAGATAAATGAAACATTTTTAAAGCAATTTTCGTCGTATCTGAGAAATAAGACTTTGTCAGAAAGATCTATCATAAATAACCTAGTGGTTATAAGAACACTTTTTAATAGGGCAATTAAAATGCAAATTGTAGACCGCAAATTATATCCATTCGGAGCTGATAAAATCCGTATTAAGTTTCCGGAAACTAATAAGGTAGGTTTAACAATTGTAGAAATTCAAAAAATTGAAAGGTTAAAAACACTTTCAGAAAATGAAAAACATGTTAGAAATGTTTGGCTTTTTAGTTTTTATCTTGCTGGAATAAGAATTGCGGATGTCTTAAAAATTAGATGGAGTGATATCTATGATGGGCGAATTCGATATAAAATGAATAAAAATTCAAAGTATCTTTCTCTTAAATTACCAGACAAAATTTCCCCGATCTTAGAATATTACCTTAGTGGCAAACAACATGATAATGATTTTATTTTTCCAGAAATGAAAAAAGCAAATTTTAAAGATTCAAAAGAGGTATATGCTAAAACGAAATCAGCTAATTGGAAATTTAATAAACATCTTTTACATATAGCTAATAAAGCGGGAATAAATAAAAAAGTAACGATGCATATAGCTAGACATAGCTTTGGTAACATAGCTGGAGATCGAATACCAATTCAGATGCTACAAAAACTCTATCGTCATTCTTCAATTACTACTACAATGGCATATCAGGCAAATTTTATTAGTAGAGAAACAGATAAGGCTTTGGATAAAGTTGTTAATTTTTAGTCCATCATGTTTAAGTATGGAAATAACTCTTAAACTCTAAAGAAAATCGCTTTGCGATTATCTAATTTATTCCATCAACAGTTTTTTTATTTCCTCAATAGAGTTTGTATAGTCCGACATTTTTTTACCTTTTCCAATATGAATTGGACATGTGTTTATTCGATTTGCTAAATCCTTGATAGGCATATTTTCCAAACTTCCAAATTCGTGTTTCCACCAATCTAGGTCTTGAAGTCTATGGTTTTGGAATCCTGTTGTTTTTCGGTCATTGTCGGTCGGTAAAAAAATCAGTCCGCCAATAATTGCACACAGATTGTCAAAGTCCGTTATTATTCCATCATGGACTAATTGTCCGTAAAGTGCGTTTTTGAATATTTCCTCTATTTTATCCAAATCTTCCGTTTTAATGTCCGATAAAATCACGTTGTATTGTGTCTTCGCATTTGAAACGAGCCAACATTTTTTACGATCAGCATTAAATACAGTTGCATTCCATTTTCCAAGTATTCCGCACTCGTCATTTAGGTCGGTTCGAATTAATTTCTTAACCAATTTTTCCAATTTCTTAGATGTGTGAATTGTTGTTTTCATCAAATGTTTTACAACGAATTTGTGTATGATTAGTTGCGTGGTTAAGCACGAAAGTTAGCAAATAAAAACCGAATAGAAAATCCGCGAGGATTTTCGTAAGTAGGCTAAAACCAAGCAATTAATTATACACGGTGTTGTGGTGCGTTTTTATCGGTTTGCGGTATTATTCAACCATTCGAAATAAAGTCTATTTGTTTTTTCGTCAGGATATTCGTGTCCGTTTTCTTCCACAATACTTTTTGTAACAATAGCTCCAATTTTGGTTAATTTTTCACTCATTTTCTCTATTAAATTGACATCTAAACCAGCATCTTTCCTACCGTGGTAAATAAAAACTGGAATATTAGAAAAAGAGGTTAAATATTTTTCATCTAAAAAATTTGGATGTTCTCCATCTAACCATTCGTTTGCCAAATTTGGATGTCCCGCACACACAGCGACTCCTTTATATAATTCTGGATGTTCATAAAAAGTGCGAAGCGCTCCATAACCACCCATAGAAAAACCACCTATAATTATTTTGTTTTTATCTACTGAAAAATATTTAGAAACATCATCAATTGCTTCAATGATGTCTTTTTGGGAATTATCTTCTGCGTAGGCTCGATAAATGTCTCTTGCCAAAGGCGCAATTTCAATAAAGTTCCCTCCACTTCTTGGCTTATTTAACAATCCTTGTTCATCGCCTCCGCTACCGTGTAAAAAAACTAAAAGAGGATATTTTTTATTTGAATCATAGTTATTTGGTAGTTTTATTGAGTAGGGTTGGTAGCTGTTATCATATTTTGATTTAAAGGCTCTTCGGTATGGTTCATTCAAATTTTTATAAGGGTCAGTACCTGTAATAAATAAAGCGTATTTTTTTTGAAACAATTTCCAGTCTTCTAATATATCTTCTCCAGTCTCATAATTTTTTAAATATGTAAACTTGTTTGAAATTTGATTTAATTCAAATTGCAAAGTGTTAGTTGTGCCAATTTCTAGATTGTTTTTATTTTCTTGAATTTCTTCGCTAATTTTTTGAAAGTCAATTGTTGGCTGAATGATTATAGCATCATTAACGATTGTATTCCTTGAATCTTGAACGGTTAAATTATATTGACCTGATTTTAAACTTCCTATATTGATTATAAATTCTTCTTTTTTCAGATTTTCATCAATTTGAAGATCTATTTTTTGGGATACAACTACTTCAGAATTTAAATCTGAAAATGTAACATTTAATTTTTCGTTGGATGTTTGTTTATCAAAATAAGCTACCTCTATTATTAGCGGTTCGCCAACTTGTAAATTGTTTTTCTTTGGTTTAGCACGAATCACTCTTTTTATAACCGAAGTTGGGTTTTCAAAAGAAATGGGTTTGTAGTTCCTTTTTGGAATTTCTTCATCCCAAATACCTTCATCCTCTACAAGTGAATAGCCATTTGTTATGTAACCGTGTTCTTTTGATTCAATACCCTTTGCAAAATAGACGTTGAACCCTATTTCATCTAAAAACCAAGGATGATATGGTTTAATATCATCCCACGCAATTAATGCTTCAAAACCAGATTTTTGATTCAAAGCCATTTCTTGCGATGTTGATGATTTACTGAAATACTTTCTGATTTGAGTGAAATTGTAGCCGAATATTTGTTGTCTTCCCCGATTATCTTTATCTAAAGATGGTGAATAAGCTAGTTCATAATATTCGTTTGTGAGAGAATCCTTTTGCGGAATTCCAAGTAATACTTTATAGCCATCTCCCCAAAGATATCCTCGTCTATGATAACTAACACTATCGACATCTGTTTCTATATAAAGATATAAATGAGAAGGTGTGTATGCCATTCTATAGGTAACTTGAACAGTATCTGTTACTGGGTTATCGAATTGCCAAATGTATTTAAACTTTTTAATGTTCAAGTATTCTAAATCGGAATCCAATTGCCCATCAATTATTGGTGTTTTATTTATAAACGCAACATCTTTTTCGTCGTTTGGTTTACAAGCACATAATAAAGTAAAAAGTAGTAAAAAAGAGAAAAGTGCAATTTTAGTTTGCATAACATATTTATTAGTTTCTTCTCTAAAGACAATGCGTATTGTAAAATGTTACAGTTTTGGTCAAATGCACCACAACGGTTTTGTATAAGATTAGTTG